>Ga0209342_10000256_pt1 | contig 59595 bp, 55 predicted proteins | sample RifCSP16_2_FD_184023 | JGI IMG/M metagenome (GOLD analysis project Ga0209342, IMG submission 184023) | Soil microbial communities from Rifle, Colorado - Rifle CSP2_sed 16_2 (SPAdes) (version 2) | ecosystem: Environmental > Terrestrial > Deep subsurface > Rock core/Sediment | place: Rifle... | reverse complement strand
GATGGTGGGGACAGTCTGACGTTTACCAACGGGGTGACGCACACGGCGGGTGCGAACGTGGTGAACGGCAACATCTCGACGACGGCGAGCCCGATCAGCCTGGACAACAACGCCCTCGGAACGATTATCAACGGCACATCGCAGCTGAGCGCTGGCGGCGGCAACGTGTCCTTCGGGCTCCTGAATGGCCCGGGTGCGCTGACCGTCAACAGCTCTGGCGTGACCACCTTTGACGACACGGTCGGCGTGACTACACGACTGTCATCCCTTACCACGGATGCAAACGGCACCACGCTCATCAACGGGAACCAAGTCAATACGAGCGGGGCACAGACCTACAACGACGCAGTCACTCTTGCGGGCGTGACGACGATTCGCAGCGGAGGTCTGACAACAATCAACAGCACGTTCGACCGCGGCGGCAACGCACTGACCCTGGAAGTCAACGACCTCGACATCACGGGGACAGGCTCACTGACCGGTGCTGCGGCGAATGTCACGATCACCACCGATACAGCCGGCGCGGGCCCGGCGACGGCAATCACTCTTGGCGGAGCAGCGGCTGGGCTGCATATCACCGACGCCGAGATCAACCGGATTAACAACGTCCCGACGCTGACCATCGGAGATGCCGCGCACACGGGCACGATCACAGTCGCCGGTGCGACGAACCTAGCCCCGAGCGGCTTGACTTCCCTGGTGCTGACCAACAGCGGATCCATCGACGTCATTGCGGTCCTGACTTCGCCGGTCGCTACCAACGTCACCTCGGGTGCGGGCAACATCAACTTCGGTGCAGGCGGCCGGATCAGCGCGGCCGGCCAGACCGTCAACCTCACTGCGACCCCGGGTACCATCAACGGCAATTCGACCGACACCGGCAACTACATCGCCGGCGCGCCGACGCCGAACGTCGTCGCAAACGCCCTCGTCGCCGTCGCAGCCAACGGCATTGGCGCCACCTCGAGCCCCGACCAGGCGCTGGTGACGCAGGTAACTGACCTATCGGCGCGGACGACGTCGAACGGCAGCATCCGCATCTACAACGTCGGCGCGACCAACCTCTCCGGCGGCGCCGGCGCGCCGTACGCGGTGGACGCCGGCACGGGCTCGCTCACGCTGGTATCCACGGGGGCCATGACGCAAGCGATGGCGGGCGCAGGCGCATTGCGCGCCGGGTCGCTGACGGTCGTGACAGTGAATTCCCCGGGCGCCAACATCGACCTGCAGAACACGCAGAACGACGCGACCTCACTCAGGGCGTTCACCTGCCTGGCCCTGCCCGGCGGATGCCCGCCTTCGGCGCTGCTGTCGCCCAAGATCGGCAACGACTCGAATACCGGCTTCGCCAACGGCAGCATCAACTACAGGAACATGGGCGGAATCGATTTGAGCGGCGTCGGCACGCTGAACAACTTCTACACGTTCTCGGCCGGGAGCTACACGCTGACCGCCAACCCGTTCGCGGCGCAGAGCATCACCATCGAGGCCGCGGGCAACATCACGATCGACCTGGCGCAGAACCTGTTCAAGATCACCGACAACCCGTCGAACTCGCTCAATTTCATCGCGGGAGGCAACGTCTATTACGCGCCGACAAGCTTCACGATCGGTACGCCGGCTCAGAAGTTCAACAACTTCCTGAACCTCACCGCGGTCGGCAACGTCACGCTCGAGAACTCGCTGTACATGAACACGCAGGACCTGGGCCTGGCGGCCGGGCAGACGATCAATACGCCGTTCCAGAACCTCGCGGGTTCGCCGACCGGCAGCGTGACGATGCAGGGCAACTACGCCGTGCGCACGGGCGGCAGCGTCACGATCACCGGGAAGAACTTCTCGCTCCTCGGGGGCGACCTGACGACCGCGCAGCCGTACGCGCCGATGAGCCTGAACGGGCAGGAGCTGACCGCGGGCGGGACGATCAACCTGCTCAACAGCGGCATCATCACCGTCCAGGCCGGGACGGCGACCGCCAACTCGGCGAGCGGTGCGCGGATCACCGGCGGCACCGTGAACATCGGCCAGGCCGGCGGCTCGAACAACCCCACGCAGCTCGTCGTCCAGGCGGGCACGAACTCGATCGGCTACTCGTCTGCCGACCCGAACGACCCGCTGCGCGAGCTGCGCCAGGCGAACGCCACGATCAAGTCCGGAGGGGGCATGAACGTGTACCTGCGCAGCGACCCGAACGTTCCAGCGGGGGTCGCCGCGGAACCGTTCGGCGGCGAGTACAGCCTGATCATCCGGGGCGGCAGCGTGACCGCCAACAACAGCGGCTCGAACACGCTCACGGTCACTTCGCTCGGGGCGCTGCAATCCAAGAACCTCATGCTCGATACCGACGGCACGATCCTGCTCGAAGGCGGCAGCGCGACGCTCCAGTCCACCAACGCGCTCGCCGACGCGACGGCGGTGATCCTCGCCGAAACCAGCAAGAAGGTCACCACGCACAACGACGGCTCGCTGATCCTCAAGGGCGGCACGGCGTCGGTGAGCGGGGGCAGCCCGCTCAACGCGCGCGCGATGGCGCGGCTCGATCCGAGCCTGCTCACCATAGACGTGGACGGCGCGATCGTGCTCCAGGGCGGGCCCGGCCCGAGCGGCTCGCTCACGGCTGCGCGCATCGACGCGGGAGACGAGATCAAGATCAACGTCTTCGGCGCATCGCGGCCCTACACGGCCCCCGGCGGGACGACACTCAACGGGTCCTTCTTCATGATCGGGGGGACGGGCTCGGGCTTCTACGACGCGAACAACGCGCCGCTCGGCGGCAACGCGTTCCCCGAGGTGTTCCCGATTACGGTGACCTTCTCGGGCGGCGGCTTTGCGAAGCAGATCGATTCCAGCCTCGGGGACGGCGTGGTGCAGACCGGCCTTTCGGCGTTCAACGAATCGCTGCTTGCGTACGTCATCTTCGCGGCGAACGAGGAAACTCGCGCCGCGCGCATCCGTAGAGGTATCACCGGTGAGGAGCTGGGCGCGGCGGCCTGCCAGTGATCCCTGCGAGCGGCGCGGGCCGGCCCGGCGGCGGTTCTGCTAACATAGTCCGGCCACCCACCTTGGGGAAAACGGGGAGGTTCATGCCCGCAATGGCCGCGACCGTGTCGACGGCGGTGCTGAAGGCGATTCCGCTCTTTTCCAGCTTTCCGGAAGACCAGTTGCGCATGCTCACGACCGTGGTGGGCCGAAAGAGCGTGCCGCGCTCGACGACGGTGATGGGAGCGGGCGACCCCACCGACTCGCTTTACATCGTGCTCTCGGGCCGCCTCAAGGTCATGATGGGCGACGCGGATGGAAAGGAAGTGATTCTCAGCATCCTCGCCCCGGGGGAATTCTTCGGCGAGATGGGGCTGATCGACGACAGCCCGCGCTCTGCGAGCGTGGTGACGATCGAGCCCTGCGAGCTGCTCGCGATCGCGAAACGCGACTTCAAGAGGTGCCTCGAGCAGAACTTCGAGATGGCGATGGCGGTGATGCGCGGGCTGGTCAAGCGCCTGCGCGAGGCCGACCGCAAGATCGGCAGCTTGGCGCTCCTCGACGTGTACGGGCGCGTGGCGCGGCTGCTGATCGACATGGCCGAGAACGTGGACGGGCAGAAGGTGGTCACCAAGCGCCTGCCCAAGCAGGACATCGCCAAGATGATCGGCGCCTCGCGCGAGATGGTGAGCCGCGTGATGAAGGACCTGCAGATGGGCGGCTACATCGAGGTGCGCGGCCAGACCATCATCGTGCGCGACACCATCATGCTGCCCGAGTAGGGCGGGGGCAATCCGTCACGTCCGGCATTTGTAAAAGTCCTTTTGCGTGAAATAGTTCCTCAGGTTGTCGGGCGGCGGCGACTAGCATGCAGGCGGGCATCCCCCTGCAAGGGGAAGGAGCGGAGCATGAGCACCACACGAAGCATCCTCGGTTTCTCGATCGCCGCGATATTCGCCGTCTGCTCGGCGGGCGCGCTGGCGGCGACCGGCACGGTGACCCAGCTTTCCGGAACGCTGTCGGTCAAGAAGGCAGACGGCTCGATCAGGATCCTGTCGCAGAAATCCGCCATCGAGAACGGCGATACGCTCAACACGGAGCGCGACAGTTACGCGCAGATCAAGTTCGAGGACGGCGCGCAGCTCACGCTCAAGCCCAATACCGCCGTCAAGATCGACGACTTCAGGTTCACCGAAGGCAGGCCGCAGGAGGACTCGTTCCTCTACAACCTGGTGAAAGGCGGCCTGCGCGCGGTGACCGGCATCGTCGGCAAGCGCAGCAAGGACAAGTACCAGGTCACCACGGCGACGGCCACGATCGGCATCCGCGGCACGACCTTCGCGGCGGACGACTGCGTGAACAACCGCACCGGCGACTGCGCGATACTCGAGCCGGCGGTGTACGTCGGCGTCGCGGACGGCGAGGTGGCGGTGCGCAACGGCCTCGGCGAGCTCGGCCTCGCGGCCGGCCAGTTCGGCCTCATCGCGCCCAACCAGCGGCCGCTGTTCCTCTCCACCGACCCGGGGCTGCAGTTCACGCCGCCCGCCACCTTCATCCAGTCGGTGATGGCGGGCAGCACGGTGAACACCGGACGCAGCCTCGAGTGCGTGATCACGCGATAACGACGCGCTGATCGAGATGTTCCGAGCCCCCGCTGCGGCGGGGGTTTTTGTTTTCTGCTGTAGAATCTCCCATTCGCCGACCGGCCGAGATGGGCGCAGCAGAAAAATCCACCGGCGCACCCCTTCCCGCAAAGCTCGCGGGTCTCCTGCGCGAAGCAAAATGGCTGGTCCTGGTCGCCCTGGCGGCCTACCTGCTGATCGTCCTCGCGACGTTCCAGAAGTCCGACCCCGGCTGGTCGCATGACGCCACCGATGCGCTCGTGCGCAACGCCGGCGGCGTGGCCGGCGCCTGGGTCGCCGACCTGCTCCTGTACCTCTTCGGCGTGTCCGCGTACTGGTGGATCGCGCTGTGCGTCTACATCGTGATCTGGGGCTACCGGCGGCTCGACGGCAGCTCGCTCATCGAAGCGCGGCCGCTCGCCGCCGCGCTGGCCGGGTTCGCGCTGCTGATCGTTTCCAGCGCCTCGCTCGAGGCGCTGCGGCTGCACAGCCTCAGGGTCGAGCTGCCGCTGGTGCCGGGAGGCCTCTTGGGAGACGTGGTCAGCGGACTTGCGGGATCGGCGCTCGGCGCCACCGGCGCGACGCTCGCGCTGCTGACGCTCGTCGCGATCGGCCTGAGCCTGTTCACGGGCATCTCTTGGGTGGCCGCCTCGGAGCTCGTCGGGCTGCTGCTCGAGGGGGCGTACGGGCTTGCCGCGCGCACCCTCGAGCGGCGGCGCGACCGTAAGATCGGGGAGATCGCGCGCGAGGAGCGCGAGTTCGTGGTCGAGGCCGAGAAAAGGCGCGAGGGGGAGGAGCACGCGCCGCTGCGCATCGAGCCGCCGCTGCTCGAAATCAGGAAATCCGAGCGCGCCCACAGGGAGAAGCAGGCGCCGCTGTTCGACGACCTGCCCGACACGCCGCTCCCCCCGCTCAAGCTGCTCGACGAGGCGAGGCGCGGCGACGAGGAGGGGGTGACGGACGAGACGCTCGAGTTCACCTCGCGCCTGATCGAGAAGAAGCTCTCGGATTTCGGCGTATCGGTGAAGGTGCTCGCGGCCTACCCGGGGCCGGTGATCACGCGCTACGAGGTCGAGCCGGCGGTGGGGGTCAAGGGCAGCCAGGTCGTGAACCTGGTGAAGGACCTGGCGCGCGCTCTCTCGGTGGTGTCGATCCGCGTGGTCGAGACCATTCCCGGCAAGTCGTGCATGGGCCTGGAGATCCCGAATCCGCACCGCCAGACGGTGCGCCTGACGGAGATCCTCGGCTCCGAGGTCTATGCATCCCTGCACTCGTCGCTCGCGCTCGCGCTCGGCAAGGACATCGCCGGGAACCCGGTGGTCGCGGATCTCGGGAAGATGCCGCACCTGCTCGTCGCCGGCACCACCGGATCGGGCAAATCGGTGGCCATCAACGCGATGATCCTGTCGCTGCTCTACAAGTCCGAGCCGCGGCACGTGCGGCTGATCCTGGTCGACCCGAAGATGCTCGAGCTCTCGGTCTACCAGGGCATCCCGCACCTGCTCGCGCCGGTCGTCACCGACATGAAGCAGGCGGCGAACGCGCTCGGCTGGTGCGTCGCCGAGATGGACCGTCGCTACAAGCTGATGAACTGGCTCGCGGTGCGCAACCTCTCAGGCTTCAACCACAAGGTCGCCGAGGCCGGGAAGCACGGCCGCGCGATCGAGGGCCCGCTCACCCTGCAAACCGGAGAGCCGCAGCCGCTCCAGCACCTGCCCTACATCGTGGTGGTGATCGACGAGCTCGCCGACCTGATGATGGTGGTCGGCAAGAGGCTGGAGGAGCTGGTCGCGCGGCTCGCCCAGAAGGCGCGCGCCGCGGGGATCCACCTGGTGCTCGCGACGCAGCGCCCGTCGGTGGACGTGATCACCGGGCTCATCAAGGCGAACATCCCCGCGCGCATCGCCTTCCAGGTGTCCTCCAAGGTGGACTCGCGCACCATCCTCGACCAGTCGGGGGCGGAGGCGCTGCTCGGCGCGGGCGACATGCTCTACCTGCCGCCGGGCAGCGGGCTGCCGCAGCGCGTGCACGGCGCGTTCGTCGCCGACCACGAGGTGCACAAGGTGGTCGAGCATCTGAAGAGCCTCGCCGCGCCCGAGTACATCGAGGACGTGCTCGAGCCGGGCACCGACGAGGCCGCCGCGGGCGGCGAAGGCGCGCCATCGGGCGAGAAGGATCCGCTCTACGACCAGGCTTACGACATCGTCGTTCGCACGCGCCGGCCGTCGATCTCGCTGGTGCAGCGGCACCTGAGGATCGGCTACAACCGCGCCGCGCGCCTGATCGAGGACATGGAGCGCGCGGGCGTGGTCTCGCCGATGCAGCCGAACGGCAACCGCGAGGTGCTGGTCCCCTCGAATACGCCATGACCGCCAATCGATGCGGCTGATCGCGCTCGTTGCGGTGCTTGCCGCATCGCCGGCGCAGGCCGCGGGCATCGAGCGGTTCGAGGCGTTCCTGCGCACCACCCAGTCGGCGAGCGCCGGGTTCGAGCAGAAAGTCTTCGATCGCGGCGGCAAGCTGGTGCAGGAGTCGAAAGGCAGCTTCGCGTTCCTGCGTCCCGGGCGCTTTCGCTGGACCTACGACAGTCCCGTGAAGCAGGTCATCGTAGGGGACGGCGAGCGCGTCTGGATCCACGACCCGGACCTGAACCAGGTCACCGTGCGCAGGCTGTCCCGCGCGCTTGGCTCGACGCCGGCGGCGCTCCTCGCGGGGAGCTCGCAGGTGCGCGAGGCGTTCGAGTTCTCGGACGCGGGCCAGCGCGATGGGCTGGAGTGGCTCGAGGCGAAACCGCGCGAACGCGAGTCGGGATTCGAGCGCATCCGGCTGGGGCTGAGCGTCTCGGGCGTCGAGGCGATGGAGCTCGCCGACCATTTCGGCCAGACCACCGTGCTGCGGTTCTCGGGCGTGGTGCGCAACCCGAGGCTCGACACCGCCCAGTTCCGCTTCCAGCCGCCGCAGGGCGCCGACGTGCTTGGCGAGCCGTGAGCGCGGAGCTGTTTGCGAAGGCCGAGCCCGCCGCGCCGCTCGCGGAGCGGCTTCGGCCGGGCTCGCTCGACGAGGTGGTCGGCCAGAAGCATCTGCTCGGGCCGGGCAAACCGCTGCGCCTGGCGTTCGAGTCGGGAAAGCCGCACTCGATGATCCTGTGGGGACCGCCGGGCAGCGGCAAGACCACGATCGCACGCCTGATGGCGAAGGCGTTCGACGCGCAGTTCATCTCGCTCTCGGCGGTGTTCTCGGGGGTAAAGGACATCCGCGACGCGGTCCAGGCGGCCGAGGCCGCTCTCGCGTCCTCCGGGCGAGCGACGATCCTTTTCGTGGACGAAGTGCACCGCTTCAACAAGGCGCAGCAGGATGCGTTCCTGCCCTACGTCGAGCGCGGCCTCATCACGTTCATTGGCGCGACCACCGAGAACCCCTCGTTCGAGGTGATCGGCGCGCTGCTGTCCAGGGCCGCGGTGTACGTTCTCGAGAGCCTTTCAGGCGAGGACCTTGGCGAGCTTTTCGACCGCGCCGTCGTGCGCGCACTGTCGGGGATTTCGTTCGACGCGCAGGCCCGGGAAAGGCTGATCGGCTTTGCCGACGGCGACGCGAGGCGCCTTCTGAACGCGCTCGAGATCATGGCGACCGCCGCGCAGGCGGCGCGAGTCGCGCAGGTCGACGGCGCGTTTGTCGAGCGCGCACTGGCGAAGAACCTGCGCCGCTTCGACAAGGGCGGCGAGCAGTTCTACGACCAGATCTCGGCGCTGCACAAGTCGGTGCGCGGCTCGGACCCCGACGCGTCGCTCTACTGGCTGGTGCGCATGCTGGACGGCGGTGCCGATCCGCTTTACCTGGCGCGGCGCATCGTGCGCATGGCGGTGGAAGACGTGGGACTCGCCGACCCGCGGGCGCTGCGCATCGCGCTCGATGCGGCCGAGACCCACGAGCGGCTGGGCAGCCCCGAGGGCGAGCTCGCGCTCGCCGAAGCGGTGCTCTACATGGCGGCGGCGGCGAAATCGAACGCGGTGTACGCGGCCTACAATGCCGCCCGGGACTTCATTGCCGGGGACGCCTCGCGTCCGGTGCCGATGCACATCCGCAACGCGCCGACCCGCCTCATGAAGGGGCTCGGCTACGGCAGGGACTACCGCTACGCCCACGACGAGGAGGACGCGTTCGCCGCGGGAGAAAATTACTTCCCGGAGGGCATGCCCGAGGTCGAGTGGTACCGGCCTGCCGACCGCGGTCTGGAGCAGAAAATCCGGGAAAAGCTCCAGGAGCTGCGCCGCCGCAACGCCGCGGCGCCCAAATCTCGCAAATGATCGACATCGAATTGCTCAGGCAGGAATCACGCCGGGACGCGGTGATTGCGCGCCTCGCGGCGCGGGGCTATGGCTTCGACCGGGAGGCGTTTCTCGCGCTCGAAGCCGAGCGCAAGCAGATCCAGGTCGACACCCAGGAGCTGCAGGCCGCGCGCAACGCGCACGCGAAGCGGATCGGCCAGGCGAAGGCGAAGAGCGAGGACGTGCGCGTGCTCATGGCCGAGGCGGGCGGCATCAACGAGCGTCTGGACCAACTCGAACAGAAGCTCCAGGACGTCCAGCGGCGCATGCACGCGTTTCTCGCGGACGTGCCGAACCCGCCGCACCCGAGCGTGCCCGAGGGCGACCGGCCCGAGCACAACCTCGAGCTGCGGCGCTGGGGCGAGCCGCGAAAGCTCGAATTTCCCGCCAGGGACCATGTCGAGATCGGCGAGGCGCTCGGCGGGCTCGATTTCGACGCCGCCACCAAGATCGCCGGCGCGCGCTTCGTCCTGATGCGCGGCGGTGTGGCGCGCCTTCACCGCGCGATCGGGCAGTTCATGCTCGACGTGCACGCGGTCGAGCACGGATATACGGAGATCTACGCGCCGTACCTCGTGAACGCCGCTGCGGCGTACGGGACCGGACAGCTGCCGAAGTTCGAGCAGGACCTGTTCATGGTGCCGAGGGGCGAGGAGAAGTGGTACCTGATTCCCACCGCCGAGGTGCCGGTCACCAACATCGTGCGCGACGAGATCTTGCCGCTCGAGTCGCTGCCGCTGAGATTCGTCTGCCACACACCCTGTTTTCGCTCCGAAGCCGGCTCCTACGGCAAGGACACGCGAGGCATGATCCGCCAGCACCAGTTCGACAAGGTCGAGCTGGTGCGAATCGAGCACCCGCAGAAGTCCTACGAGGCGCTCGAAGAGCTTACCGGCCATGCCGAAACCATTCTCAAGAGACTCGAGCTGCCGTACCGCGTGGTCGCCCTGTGCACCGGCGACCTGGGCGCGGCCGCAGCCAAGACCTACGACCTCGAGGTGTGGCTGCCGGGCCAGAAGGCGTATCGCGAGATCAGCTCGTGCTCCCATTTCGAGGCTTACCAGGCGCGGCGCATGCGCGCGCGGTTTCGCAACGAGAAAGGCAAGACCGAGCTCGTGCACACACTGAACGGCTCGGGCCTCGCGGTCGGCCGCACGCTGGTCGCGATCCTGGAGAACTTCCAGAACGCCGACGGCTCGGTGACGATCCCGGCGGCGCTGCGTCCTTACATGAACGGCGCGGAGCGGATCACCCCGGCCTGATAAAATCGGCCATTCGCGCGCAGTACGAACGCGACGCGGAGAGATGGCAGAGTGGTCGATTGCGGCAGACTCGAAATCTGTTGTACGGTTTACCGTACCGGGGGTTCGAATCCCTCTCTCTCCGCCATCCTCATCCCGAGCGCGACCCCGGTGCTATATTGATCCGCGCCATGGGCGCGGTCATGAATGGGGAGGCAGGCTTGCGCGGCGGCGACAACCGCGCGTTCGGATTCGCGGTCCTCGCCTCGATCCTGATCCACGGGCTGCTGCTGCTCGCGCTCCCGTCGCTGCGCGAGGCCGGCAAACGACCATCGGTCGCGCCGGGTCCCATCATCGCGCGCCTGGTGCAGGCGAGGCCCGCGGCGGCGCCGTTGTCTCAAGCCGTCGAGCAGGCGCCACAACCCGGTATCGAGCCGCCACCTGTTTCCGTCGCGAAGCCGGCGCCGGCACCGCGCCCTGTCGCGAAAGCCGAACCCAGAGCGCCCGCGAAGCCCGCGCCGGCAGCCTCCTCGCAGCCATCATCGCCCGCCCCTGCGTCCGCGCCGGCGCAGGCGAGCGCCGCGCCGCCCGGACCTGCCCCCGGCCCGCTCGCCAGCGTCGAACCGCAGCCGAGCGCTGCGGCGCCTGCCGCCGAGACAGCCGACGCGGGAACGCTCGCCCGGTACCGCCTGCAGCTGATCAGCGCCGCCAAGCGCTACAAGCGCTATCCGCGCGTCGCGATGGACAACAACTGGGAAGGAAAGGTCGAGCTGCGCATGGTGATCGGGGCGAACGGCATGATCGCCTCGCTCAGCGTGAAGAACGGAACCGGCCACGATGCGCTCGACCGGCAGGCGCTCGACATGATCAAGAAGGCGAAGCCGCTCACGCCGATTCCCGCCGCGCTGCGCGGCAAGGAGTTCAGCGTCGACATCCCGGTGATCTTCAGCCTGAAGGAGCCGGACGCCTAGCGGTTTTCGGGCGCGAAGGCGACCACGTGGTCGACATCCAGCCGGATGCCGATGCGCTCGCCCAGCGCGTGGTTGTGGTGGCTCGGCACCAGCGCGAGCACCTTCCTGCCGCTGCCGAGGCGCAGCGTGTACAGGATCTCGGCGCCGCGAAACGCCTTGTGCACCACCTCGGCCTGCGTCGGCGCGGCGTCGTCGTGAACCACGTCGTCCGGGCGCAGCAGGATATCCGCGGTGCAGCCGCGGCCGCACACGTCGCAGCCGAGCTGGCACGCGTCCGGGATCTCGCCTTCGAGCACGCCGAGCTCGATCTCCACCCGGCGCGAGTTGAGCACCTTGGCGGGCAGGAACGCGCCCTGCCCCACGAAATCGGCCACGAAGCGGTTCACGGGGCGGTGATAGAGGTTATAAGGGGAGTCCCACTGCTGGATGCGGCCGTCGTGCATGATCCCGATCTCGTCGGCCATCGCGAACGCCTCGTGCTGGTCGTGCGTGACCAGGATCGCGGTCGCCCCGCTCGCGTTGATGATCTCGCGCACCTCGAGCGACAGGCGCTCGCGCAGATCGATGTCGAGGTTGGAAAACGGCTCGTCGAGCAGCAGCAGCTCGGGGCGCGGCGCGAGCGCCCGCGCAAGCGCGACGCGCTGCTGCTGGCCGCCCGAGATCTCGTGCGGATACCGTTGGAGCGCCGGCGCAAGGCCGACCAGCGCGGCGAGCTCGCGCAGGCGCTCGCCACGCTCGGAGGGCGGCGCGGCGTGCAGGCCGAAAGCGATGTTCGCCGCGACGGTGAGGTGCGGAAACAGTGCGAAGTCCTGGAACACCATGCCGATGCGGCGCTTCTCCGGCGGCAGGCTCAGCCCGGGCGCGGAGACGACCGTGTCGCCGAGCAGGATGCGCCCCGCGCGTACCGGCTCGAACCCGGCGATGCAGCGCAGCGCCGTGGTCTTGCCGCAGCCGCTCGGTCCGAGCAGGCAGCCGATCGCGCCGCGGGGCAGGGCGAACGAGAGGCCGCGCAATACTTCGAGCTCGCCGTAGGCGTGCCGCAAGCCTTCCACCTGAAGCAGCGCAGGCGCCTGAGTCACGGAGCGATTATAAGGTGACATGAGAGCAAACGAGAATTGTTCTTGTTAAAATCAGGAATGCTTGATTTTCAAAGGCTTGGATTGCTGGGCGCCGCTTCGCTCGCGGTCGCGGCGCTGATCCTGCTGCCGATCCTGGCGGTGCTGTCGAGCGTGTTCGCTCCGGCGAGCGGCACCTGGTCGCACTTGGTGCAAACCGCGCTCGGCGCGTACGTCTGGAACACGGCGCTGCTGCTCGCCGGCACCGCCGCAGGCGTCATGTCGATGGGCGTGCTCGCTGCCTGGCTCGTCACCGCGTACCGCTTCCCGGGGCAGCGCCTGCTCGAATGGGCGCTCGTTCTCCCGCTCGCGATGCCGGCCTACGTCACTGCGTACGCTTACACCGACTGGCTCCAGTTCACCGGCCCGGTGCAGAGCTGGCTGCGCGCCGCGACGGGATGGCAGGCGCGCGACTACTGGTTCCCGGAGGTGCGCTCGCTGTGGGGCGCTGCGGCGATGCTCTCGTTCGCGCTCTATCCGTACGTGTACCTCGTCGCGCGCACCGCGTTCCTCGATCTGTCGCGCAGCGCGCTCGAGGCGGGACGGCTCGCGGGTCACTCGGCATGGGGCAGCTTCGTGCGCGTGGCGCTTCCGCTCGCGCGTCCGGCGATCGCGGCGGGAACCGCGCTCGCGCTGATGGAAACGCTCGCCGATTTCGGCACCGTGTCGTACTTCGCGCTCGAGGTGTTCACCACCGGGATCTTCAAGGCGTGGTTCTCGATGGGCGACAGCGACGCCGCCGGCCAGCTCTCGGCCTGGCTGCTCGGGTTCGTGGTGCTGGTGCTTGCGCTTGAGCGGGCGAGCCGCGGGCGCGCCGCCTACGCGAGCGCGACGCGCAAGCCGGCTCTGCCGCAGCGCCTCGCCGGCGCGCCCGCCGCGCTCGCCTTCGCCGCGTGCGCCGCGCCGGTGGTGTTCGGCTTCCTGCTTCCTGCGGGCATCCTGCTGCAGCTTGTGCTCGCCTCGCCCGAGGCGCGCTGGGGGGTGCGCGTGCTCGCGCTGGTGGGGAACAGCTTCATTCTCGCCGGAATCACCGCGGCGCTCGGCGTCGTGCTTGCGACCGCCATGGCCTATGCCGCCCGGCTCTCCAGGAGCCGCCCGGTCGCGATCGCGAATCGCTGCGCCTCGCTCGGCTACGCCATTCCGGGCGCGGTCATTGCCGTGGGAATTCTGGTACCTCTCGCGCGCTTCGACAACTGGCTCGCAGCATGGGTCGAAGCTTCCTTCGGCATGAGGATCGGTTTGCTGCTCACCGGCACGATCGTCGCCCTCGTCTACGCGTATCTGGTGCGCTTCCTCGCGGCGGCGATGAACACTATGGAAGCGGGACTGGCCAAGATTACGCCGAGCATGGAAGACGCGGCGCGCAGCCTCGGCGCGGGCCCCGCGAGCACGCTTGCGCGCGTGCACCTGCCGCTGCTCGGCTCGAGCCTCGCCACGGCGGGGCTGCTGGTGTTCCTGGACGTGATGAAGGAGTTGCCGGCGACCTTCGCGCTGCGTCCCTTCAATTTCGACACGCTCGCCATCGAGGCGTATCAGCTCGCCCAGGACGAGCGGCTGGCCGAGGCGGCCGTGCCATCGCTGGTGATCGTCGCGGTGAGCGTGCTGCCGCTGCTGGTCGTCTGGAGGCGCTACTTCCAGGCCACGCGGTCGTAGAGCTTCTGCGAGCTCGGCTGATTGCGTCCGAGCACCGCGACGTTGAGCGTGTCGCGCTTGAAGTCGCCGAGGGCGCCGAGCACCGGATTGTCGACCTTCACGTTCGCCACCACCGGCCATTCGTTGTTGCCGTCGGCGAAGTAGCGTTGCGCCTCGTCGCTGGCGAGGTACTCGAGGAACTTGATCGCCGCCTCGCGGTTGGGCGCGTTCTTCAGCACCCCGGCGCCGGAGATGTTGACGTGCGTCCCCCAGCTGTTCTGGTTCGGGAAGACGATGCCGATGCTGTCTGCGACCCGCTTATCGTCGGGCTTCTGCGAGCGCGCAAGGCGCGCGTAGTAGTACTGGTTCGACACCGTCACGTCGCACTCGCCCGCCGCCACCGATTTCAGCTGGTCGGTGTCGCCGCCTTTCGGGTCGCGCGCGAGATTGGCCCGCACCCCCTTCGCCCATTCCTCGGCCTTCGCCTCGCCGAGATGGTCGATGAGCGCTCCCATCAGCGACAGGTTGTAGACGTTGGTGGACGAGCGCATGCACACGCGGCCCTTCCATTTCGGGTCGGCGAGCTCCTGATAGGTCTGGATCTCCCCGGGCCCGACCTTCGCCTTGTTGTAGGCAATCACGCGCGCGCGCAGCGAAAACCCGAACCAGTTTCCGCCCGGCTCGCGCAGGCTCTCCGGGATCCGCTCTTCGAGCCGCGCGGACTTCACCGGCTGGAACAGGCCCATCTGCTCGGCACGCCACAGCCGTCCCGCGTCCACGGTGATCAGCACGTCCGCGGGGCTGCGCGCGCCCTCGTTGCGGATGCGCTCGATCAGCGCGTCCTCGCCGGCCTCGATGCGGTTGATCCGGATTCCGGTCAGCCTGGTGAAGCCGGTGTACAGCGCCTCGTCAGTCTGGTAATGGCGCGACGAGTAGAGATTCAGTACCTTGTCTTGGGCTTGGGCACTGGCGAGGAAAACAGCGAGAAGCGTGGCGATCAGAGGTTTCATTTGTAAATCAACAAGTTGAACTCGAAATGGGAACTTAATAATAGTAGCTCTCATTTGCGGAGTCAATGCAAATGAGAAAAACTCTTGTTGTGGATCAAATTCCGAGGCGACGCGCCCTACTGAAGCGTTGCATCCAATAGGGTGCGTGCGTTCGAATCGAAGCAACCACTCACCTATCTCGCCCGTTATGCGCTTCATGAAACAATGGCTGCTCGCCCTGGGCGTCGTCGCGCCCCTCGCGCTGGCGCAGGGAACGCTCGAGATCATCCCGCTCAGGCACCGCACCGTGGATCAGGTGCTTCCGGTACTGCGCCCGCTGCTCGAGCCGGGTGGAACGCTCACCGGCCAGTCGAGCCAGCTCATCGTCCGAACCAACCCGCGCAATCTCGCCGAGATCAAGCAGGCGCTCGACGCGATCGACCGTCCGCTCAGGCGCCTGCAGATCTCGGTGCGCTTCGACACAACCGCCGGCGCCGAACGTCAGGACCTTGAAGCGCGCGGCACGGTGCGCTCGGGCGACGTCACGATCAGCAACCGGCGCTTTCCCGCGGAGCGCAGCGAAGCGAGCGTGCGCGTGCAGGAGGAGCGCTCGAGCCTGGACGAGCGCGTCGATCAACGCGTGCAGGTCCTCGAAGGCGGCCGCGCTTTCATTTCCACCGGCCAGTCGCGCCCCGTGCGGCAGCGCGAGGTGATCCGCACGCCGGGGCGGGTGGTGGTCCAGGAAACGACCGCGATGCAGGACCTCGCCACCGGCTTCGAGGTGGTGCCGCGCCTGTCCGGCGACATGGTTTTCCTCGACATCGCGCCGCAACGCGAGACGCCGGGCGCGCTGCCGGGAAGCGTGCAGTCGCAGCGCGTGGCAAGCAGCGTGAGCGCGCGGCTCGGCGAATGGTTCGAAATCGGAGGCTCGTCGTCTGCCGAGTCGCGCGACGAACGCGGCATCCTCTCGACGCGGCGATCCGGCGCCGCAGAATCGCGGCGCGTGTGGGTGAAAGTCGAGGAGGTCCGAGACTGAACGGCGAGCTGGAGCGCGCATTCGCCGCAGACGGGCCGCTCGCCGCCGGGATACCGGGGTTCAGGCGGCGGGCTCAGCAGCTGGAGATGGCGCAGGCGATCCACGGCGCGATCGAGCGCACCGGAATCCTCGTCGCCGAGGCCGGGACCGGCACCGGGAAGACGTTCGCTTACCTGGTCCCGGCGTTGCTTGCCGGCGCCAAGGTCATCGTCTCGACCGGAACGAAAACTCTCCAGGACCAGCTGTTCGACCGCGACCTACCCGCGGTGCGCGAGTCGCTCGCCTCGGGCGCCACCGCGGCGCTGCTGAAGGGTCGCGCGAACTACGTCTGCGTCTACCGGCTGGAGCGCGCAGCCAGGGAGGCGCGGCTCGGGTCGCGCGAGGAGAGCGCGCAATTGAGGCGCATCGAGCGCTTCGCCGCACTCACCTCGAGCGGGGATCGCGCCGACCTCGCCGACGTGCCGGAGGATGCCGCGGTGTGGGCGCACGCCACCTCGACGCGCGAGAACTGCCTCGGCCAGGAATGCCCGCGCTACAAGGATTGCTTCGTGATGCGCGCCCGCAAGAACGCGCTCGCGGCCGACGTGGTGGTCGTCAATCATCACCTGTTTTTCGCCGATGTGATGCTGCGCGACGAGGGCATCGCGGAGCTGCTGCCCGCGTGCAATACCGTGATCTTCGACGAGGCGCATCAGCTGCCGGAGACCGCGCGCATGTTCTTCGGGGACAGCGTCTCCACCGGGCAGCTGCTGGAGCTCGCGCGCGACGCCCGCCTCGAGCTGCGCGCCGCGGGCGGCGCGTCGCCCGAGCTGGACCGGCTCGCCGCGCGACTCGACAAGGCCGCACGCGACCTGCGGCTCGCGCTGGGCGACGATGCCGGGCGCTTCGGGTGGCCGCAGGCGCTGCGGCGGCCGGGGTTCGCCGAGGCGCTGCAGCGGCTGGGCGTGGCGCTCGAGACGCTCGCCGAGCCGCTTGCCGAGCAGGCCGAGCGCTCGGAAGGGCTCGCCTCCTGCGCGCGCCGCGCGTCCGAGGCGCGCGCGCGGCTGGCGCGGCTCATCGAGGCCGACGGCTCGCGCGAGGTGCGCTGGGTGGAAGTCTTCGCCCAGGCCGCCCAGCTTCACGTCACGCCGCTTTCCTGCGCGGAGCTGTTCCGCCGCCAGATGCAGGACCATCCGCGCGCCTGGATCTTCACCTCGGCGACGCTCGCGGTCGGGGAGGATTTCTCGCACTTCACGCGCGAGCTGGGCATCGCCGAGGCCGCAACGCGGCGCTGGGCGAGCCCGTTCGATTTCGAACGCCAGGCGCTGCTCTACCTGCCGCAGGGGTTGCCGCCCGACCCGAACGATCCGTCGTTCACGGACGCGGTGGTGGAAGCGGCGCTGCCGGTGCTGCGCTCGAGCGGCGGCCGCGCGTTCCTGCTGTTCACGACGCTGCGCGCGCTACGGCGCGCGCACGAGCTGCTGCGCGAGCGCATCGAGCATCCGCTGCTCGTCCAGGGAACGGGGTCGCGCTCGGAGCTGCTGGCGCGCTTTCGCACCCTGGGCAACGCGGTGCTGCTCGGCGCGGCGTCGTTCTGGGAGGGCGTCGACGTGCGCGGCGAAGCGCTCTCGCTGGTGGTGATCGACAAGCTCCCGTTCGCCCCGCCGGACGATCCGGTGCTCGCCGCGCGCATCGAGGCCGTTCGCGCGCAGGGCGGGAACCCGTTCTCGGAGCTGCAGCTGCCGCAGGCCGTGCTGCAGCTCAAGCAGGGCGCGGGACGGCTGATCCGCGACGAGACCGACCGCGGCGTGCTGATGCTGTGCGACCCGCGGCTGCTGTCGCGGTCCTACGGGCGCCTGATCCTGCAGAGCCTTCCGCCGATGCGCGCGACGCGCCGTCTTGAGGACGTCGAATCGTTTTTCGCGAAAATCGCCGCGTGAGGGTGGTCATCGCCGGGGGCGGCGGACCCGCTTCGAGACCGGGCAACTACCACTCGGGGTCCCAGATGCGCCACCATGGCACGTCCTTCTTCGCGCCGCCGGGCTTGAGGTAGCGGCTGTCCGGGAAGTTGGTGCGCATCACCCGGTCGGCGGCGTCGCGCAGGTCGTTCATGCCGAGCGCGTCGTAGGCCTTCACCAGGATGAATACCGCCTCCTCGATCGTCGGCGCCTGCGGGTAGTGCTGGATGGCGTATTGCGCCCGGTTCGCCGCGGCGACGTAGGCCGCGCGTTTCATGTAGTAACGCGCGACGTACACTTCGTGCGACGCGAGCGCGTTCACGAGGTAGCGCATGCGCGCCGCCGAATCCTCCGCGTACTTCGATTCCGGGAAGCGCGTCACCAGCTCCTTGAACGCGTCGAACGCCTCGCGCGTCGCTTTCGGGTCGCGGTCGGTCATGTCGGGGGTGGTGAGGAAGGTGAGCAGCCCCTGGCCCTCGTTGAAATTGATCAGCCCCTTCAGGTAGTACGCGTAGTCGACGTTCGGGTGGTTGGGGTAGAGCTTGATGAAGCGGTCGGCCGCCGCGAGCGCCGAGGCGCGCTCGTTGTCTTTCCAGTAGGCGTAGGCGATCTCGAGCTGGGCCTGCTGCGCGTAGCGCCCGTACGGGTAGCGTGCCTCGAGCTTCTCGAGGTACTTGATCGCCTGGGCCCAGCTCTTGGACGCCATCTGGTCCTTCGCCTCGCCGTAGAGCTTCTGCGCCGACCAGCCGGCGGTCTCGTCGTAGTCGTCCTTCAGCAGCGCGCACGCCCCGGAGAGCAATGCCCCGGAGAGCGCGAGCGAAACCAGTAAACTCGGACGCATGCGAAAGTCCCGTGGAAGCAGGGCGAAAGATTATCACGCCCGGTGCAGCGAAGACTGGGACGCCGCCTTGGCCGCGCCGATGCGCGCCACGGTGCCCGCCACCTACGGCGGCATGAGGCTGGACCAGGCGCTCGCGCGCCTGTTTCCCCAGTACTCGCGCAACCGCCTGCAGGCATGGCTGCTCGCCGGAAACATCCGCGTCGACGGCGCCGCGGCGCTCGCGAAGCACGCGGTCTCGGGCGGCGAGCGCGTCGAGCTGACGCCGCCGGCGGTTTCCCAAGCCGCGTTGCCGGCTGCGCAGCGCATGCCGCTCAAGATCGTGCACGAGGACCAGGATCTTCTCGTCATCGACAAGCCCGCCGGCCTGGTGGTGCATCCGGGCGCCGGTGTGCCGGACCGGACGCTGCTCAACGCGCTGCTCGCGCACCAGCCCGCGCTCGCGCAAGTGCCGCGCGCCGGGATCGTGCATCGCCTGGACAAGGACACGAGCGGGCTCATCGTGGTGGCGAAAAACGTCTCCTCGCAGGCGAGCCTCGCGAGGCAGCTCGCCGAGCGCACGATGCGCCGCACCTACCTCGCAGTGGTGCAGGGCGATCCGCCCGCGAGCGGAATGATCGATGCGCCGATCGGACGCGACGCGAGGCAGCGCACGCGCATGGCCGTCACGCGCCGCGGCAAGCCCGCGCGCACCGCATACCGGGTCCTCGAGCGCTTCGGTCGCGCGGCGCTGGTCGAATGCAAGCTCGAAACCGGGCGCACGCACCAGATCAGGGTCCACTTCCAGCACCTTCGTCATCCTCTGGTCGGAGATCCCGTGTACCGTCGCGGCACGCGCCGCGGCATCGCATTCGCCAGGCAGGCGCTGCACGCGGCCGAGCTTGCGCTGCGGCACCCGCGCGACGGGCGCGCCATGACCTGGCGATCGCCGCTCCCGCGCGACCTGCGCGGCCTGCTCGAGACGCTGCGCGCCGAGGCATGACGCGGACGACGCTGCGGCCGGATTGGCCCGCCCCGCCGCGCGTGCGCGCGGTGATCACAACCTGCGCGCTGGGCGACATGAGGTCCGGGGGCGACGGGCGCGAGCGCCTGCGCGCGCTTCTGCCAGACGAGCCCGTGTGGCTGCGGCAGGTGCACGGGATCGCGGTCGCGGACGCGGACGCGGCGCGCCGCGCGGGCGCAGAGCCCGAGGCCGACGCCGCCGTGGCGCGTTCGGCGGGCACCGTATGCGCCGCGCTCATCGCCGATTGCATGCCGGTATTGCTCGCCGACGAGGCGGGGTGCGTGGTTGCGATCGCGCACGCCGGCTGGCGCGGGCTCGCGGCCGGCGTCGTCGAAGCGGCGCTCGCGGCAATGCGGGCGCCGCCCGAGGCGGTGATCGCGTGGCTCGGGCCGGCGATCGGAGCGCGCGTCTACGAGGTCGGAGCCGAGGTTCGTGAGGCGTTCCTCGCGCGCGATGCCGCTGCGGCGAGCGCGTTCACGCCCGGGCGCCCTGGCCGCTGGCTGCTCGATCTCTACGCGGTGGCGCGGCAGCGACTCGCTCGTTGCGCCGTGCGGCGGGTCTACGGCGGGGGCTACTGCACCTACGCCGACTCCGAGCGCTTCTTCTCGTACCGGCGCGACCGCACCAGCGCCCGCATGGCGGCGCTGATCTGGCTTTCATAGAATTTGACGCGCTGCGCCACCGGAGGCAAAAAATCAGCTCTTACAAGGACATGGATACATTATAAGCGGCCTGTCGGACGGCATTTGACGGCCCGTCTTGTGCGTCGCAAAATCGCCCCGCGATGCAGAATCAGCCCCAGGACGCCTTTCTCGCCTCGATCGCGCAGGCGGGCAACGAAGTCTCGCAGGGCTGGATGCGCATCGCCGCAGCCGCGCCCGCGGCCGCCCAGGCGGCGCCTTGGCTCGCGGCGATCCAGAAAAACGCGCAGCACGGTTCGTCCCTGCATGCGTCGTACCTCGAGAAGCAGGCGAAGCTCTGGACCTCGCTCGTCTCGGGCCTCGGCACCGGACCCGTTGCTGCCGCCGAGCCGGGCGACCGGCGCTTCGCGGCCGCGGAGTGGCGCGACAACTCCTATTTCGACTACCTGAAACAGTCCTACCTGCTTGCCGCGCGCTTCCTCGAGGAGCTCGTCGAAGGCGCCGAGCTCGAGCCCAGAGCGAAGGCGCGCGCGCGCTTCGCGGTGAAGCTGTGGGTCGACGCGCTGTGCCCCGCGAATTACGCCGCCACCAACCCGGACGCGCTGCGCCTTGCGCTGGAGACGCGCGGCGAGAGCCTGGCGAAGGGGCTCGCCAACCTCATCGGCGACGCGCGCAAGGGGCGCATCAGCCAGAGCGACGAGTCGGCTTTCGAGGTGGGACGCAATCTCGCCCTCACGCCGGGCGACGTCGTGTACGAGAACGAGCTGATCCAGCTGATCCAGTACGCACCCTCGACCCCGCAGGTCGCCGCTCGCCCGCTCGTCATGGTGCCGCCGTGCATCAACAAGTACTACGTCCTCGACCTGCAGCCTGAGAACTCGTTCGTGCGCTACGCCGTCGAGCGCGGGCACACCGTGTTCATGGTCTCGTGGCGCAACGTCGGCCCGGCGCTCGGCCATCTCGGCTGGGACGATTACCTGGAGAAGGGCGTGTTCACGGCGCTGCGCGCGGCGCGCGAGATCGCTGCCAGCGACCGGGTGAACGCGCTCGGCTTCTGCGTCGGCGGGACGCTGCTCGGCGCTGCGCTCGCGGTCCTTGCGGCAAAGCGCGAGGACATCGTGGCGAGCGCGACATTTCTCGCCGCGATGCTCGATTTCCGCGAAACCGGCCAGATCGGGCTGTTCGTCGACGAGGCGGGCGTCGCAGCGCGCGAGGCGACGATCGGCCGCGGCGGCATCCTGCCCGGATCGGACCTCGCGCTGGTGTTCTCCAGCGTGCGCGCGAACGACCTCATCTGGCCATACGTGGTGAACAATTACCTGCTCGGCGGTCAGCCGGCGGCGTTCGACCTGCTCTACTGGAATGCGGACGCCACCAACCTGCCTGGCCCGATGTACTGCTACTACCTCAGGAACACCTACCTCGAAAACAAGCTGCGCGTCCCCGGCGCGCTGGTGAACTGCGGCGTTCCGGTGGAGCTCGGCCGCGTGGGCGTGCCGAGCTTCGTTCTCGCCACGCGCGAGGACCACATCGTGCCGTGGATGTCGGCGTACCGGACCCTCGGCCTGCTCGGAGGCGAGAAGACCTTCGTGCTCGGAGCGAGCGGCCACATCGCCGGCGTGATCAATCCCGCGGCCAAGAAGCGCCGCAGCCATTGGATCGGGAGCGCACCGTATCCGGACGAGCCGCAGCAGTGGCTCGCGAGCGCAGCGGAGCAGCCGGGCAGCTGGTGGCCGCGCTGGTCGGATTGGCTTGCAACGCACGCGGGCGGCGCACGCAAGGCGCCGCGGGTGCGCGGCAATTCGCGCTACCGGGCGATCGAACCGGCGCCCGGCCGCTACGTCAAGCAACGCGCCCCGGCGGCCGCCGGGGCGGCATGAGACAGGAGGCACCATGGAAGACATATTGATCGTCGGCGCGCTGCGCACCGCCATCGGAAAATTCGGCGGCACGCTCGCGAAGATCCCCGCGTCCGATCTCGGCGCGCACGTCATCAGGAAAGTGCTCGAGCGCGCGGGTGTCGCGCCCGAGCAGGTGTCGGAAGTGATCATGGGACAGGTGCTCGCCGCGGCCTGCGGCCAGAACCCGGCGCGCCAGGCGGCGATGCGCGCCGGGCTCCCCGACATGATTCCCGCCATGACCATCAACAAGGTATGCGGCTCGGGGCTCAAGGCGGCGATGCTCGGCGCGCAGTCGATCGCCAACGGCGACGCGGACATCGTGGTGGCGGGCGGGCAGGAGTCGATGAGCACCTCTCCGCACGCGCTCGCGGGCTCGCGCGACGGCTTTCGCATGGGCGACGCGAAGATGGTCGACACCATGGTCGTCGACGGCCTGTGGGACGTCTACAACCAGTACCACATGGGCGTCACCGCCGAGAACGTGGCCAAGGAATACGCCGTGACGCGCGAGGAGCAGGACGAGTTCGCGCTCGCCTCGCAGCTGAAGACCGAAGCGGCGCAGAAGGCGGGCAGGTTCGGGGACGAGATCGCGCCGTTCGAGGTTCCCTCCAGGAAGGGCCCGGTCAGCTTTGCGGACGACGAATATCCGCGCCACGGCGCGACGCTCGAGGCGCTCAAGGGCTTGAAGCCCGCGTTCGACAAGAGCGGCACCGTGACCGCCGGCAACGCCTCGGGAATCAACGACGGTGCCGCCGCGGTCGTGCTCGCCTCGGCGCGCAAGGCGAAGGAGCTCGGCCTGAAGCCGCTTGCGCGCATCAAGGCCTTCGCCTCCGCCGGCGTCGACCCGAAATACATGGGGATGGGCCCGGTGCCTGCCTCCAAGCGCTGCCTCGCGCGCGCCGGCTGGGAGCCGAAGGATCTCGACCTCATGGAGATCAACGAAGCTTTCGCCGCGCAGGCGATCGCGGTCAACCGCCAGATGGGCTGGGACACGGGCAAGGTGAACGTCAACGGCGGCGCGATCGCGCTCGGGCACCCGATCGGGGCCTCGGGCTGCCGCATCCTGGTCACGCTGCTCCACGAGATGCAGAAGCGCGGCGCCAGGCGCGGCCTCGCTTCGCTGTGCATCGGCGGCGGCATGGGCGTCGCCCTGGCCGTGGAACGATAGGAAAGGAACCGGAATGACGATGCAGGAGGCAGCAGCCGGACACCCGCGCACGGCGCACGACCCCTGGCGCGATGCCGCGAGCCCGGTGATCGCGCGTGTCGCGTTCGTGTCCGGCGGCATGGGCGGGATCGGCACGGCGATCTGCAGGCGCGTCGGCCAGGCGGGACACACCGTGGTCGCCGGCTGCCTGCCGGGCTACGAGCGCAAGGGCGAGTGGCTCCACGCGATGCGCGCCGAGGGCTACCGGGTGCACGCCGCCGAGGGCGACGTGTCGGACTTCGATTCCTGCGCCGAGATGTTCTACCAGGTGCGCTCGGTCGTCGGCCCGGTCGACATCCTGGTGAACAACGCCGGCATCACGCGCGACTCCGTCTTCAAGCGCATGACCGAGCAGGACTGGTACGCGGTGATCAACACCAACCTGAACAGCGTGTTCAACGTCACGCGGCAGGTGGTCGACGGCATGTGCGAGCGCGGCTGGGGCCGCGTCGTCAATATTTCGTCGGTCAACGCCATCAAGGGCCAGTTCGGGCAGACCAACTACTCGGCCGCTAAGGCCGGAATGGCCGGATTCTCCAAGGCGCTCGCCCAGGAAGTGGTGAGGAAGGGCGTAACCGTAAACACCGTGTCTCCGGGCTACGTCGACACCGACCTCGTGATGTCGCTGCGCAAGGATGTCCGGGAGCGAATCGTCTCCTCGATTCCGATGGGACGGCTGGCGAGGCCCGAGGAAATTGCCGCGGTGGTGGCGTTCCTCGCTTCCGAGGAAGCGGGCTACATCACCGGCGCCAACATCTCGGTGAATGGCGGCATGCACATGATGTAGACTCGTCCGGAGCGGAAATTGTGATGCCGAAACAAAGACTCGCTGTCGTCACCGGTGGCATGGGCGGCCTGGGCGAGACGATCTCGACCAAGATGGCCGACGCCGGCTACAAGGTGGTGGTGACGTACTCGCCCGCGAACACCCGCTACAAGGTCTGGCTCGAGGAAATGAAGGGGCGCGGCTACGCGTTCTCGGCCTACCCGGTGGACGTGGTGGACTACGACGACTGCGCGCGCAAGTGCGTGCAGATCCAGGGCGAGTGCGGCGCAGTGGACATCCTGGTGAACAACGCCGGCATCACGCGCGACATGACCTTCAAGAAGATGACCAAGATCGACTGGGACGCGGTGATGCGCACCAATCTCGATTCGTGCTTCAACATGACCAAGCAGGTGATGGACGGCATGCTCGAGCGCAGCTGGGGGCGCGTCGTCAACGTCTCGTCGGTGAACGGGCAGAAAGGCGCATTCGGGCAGACCAACTACTCGGCGGCGAAGGCCGGCATCCACGGCTTCACCAAGGCGCTCGCGCTCGAGGTGGCGAAGAAAGGCGTGACGGTCAACACCATCTCGCCGGGATACATCGGCACCAAGATGGTGACCGCGATCCCGAAGGAGATCCTCGATTCCAAGATCCTGCCGCAGATCCCGGTCGGGCGGCTCGGCAAGCCCGACGAGGTCGCGGGACTGATCATCTACCTGTGCTCGGACGAAGCCGCTTTCGTCACCGGCGCGAACATCTCGATCAACGGCGGCCAGCACATGTTTTGAGGAGTAGACTTTATGGCGGCGATTCCCGAGACGAAGATGGAAAACCAGCTCCGGTTGATCAAGAAGTACCCCAACCGGCGGCTCTACGACACCAAGACCTCGAGCTACATCACGCTCGCGGACGTGAAGCAGATGGTGCTCAGGCAGGAGGAGTTCCAGGTCGTCGACGCGAAGAGCGGCGAGGAGCTGACGCGGCAGATTCTCCTGCAGATCATCCTGGACGAGGAATCGAGCGGCATGCCGATGTTCTCCTCCGACCTGCTGTCCCACCTCATCCGCTTCTACGGCAACGCCATGCAGGGGCTGATGGGCACCTACCTGGAGAAGAACATCAAGGCGTTCCAGGAGGTGCAGAAGACGCTGCAGGAGCAGTCGCAGCGCATGTACGGCGACAACTCGCGCGCCTCCCAGGAGCTGTGGGCGCAGTTCATGAACCTGCAGGGACCGGCGATGCAGAGCCTGATGCAGGCCTACATGGAGCAGAGCCAGAAGATGTTCGCGCAGTTCCAGGAGCAGATGCAGAGCCAGGCGCGCAACGTGTTCGCCGGCTTCTCCTTCCCCGGCTTTCCGCAGCAGCAGCAGCAGCAGCAAGGCAAGACCGAGCCCGAAAAGTAGCCCCATGGCGGCGCGCGAAGTGGTGGTGGTCTCCGGCGCGCGCACGGCGATCGGCGACTACGGCGGCGCCCTCAAGGACGTGGCGCCCACGAAGCTCGGCGCGACCGCCATCAAGGAGGCGCTCGCGCGCGCCGGGATCGACCCGGCGAGCGTGGGCCACGTCGTGATGGGAAGCGTGATCCACGGCGAGGCGCGGGACATGTACCTTTCGCGCGTCGCGGCGCTCGATGCGGGGCTGCCGGTCGGCACCCCGTGCCTCACGGTCAACCGCCTGTGCGGCTCGGGACTTCAGGCGATCGTATCGGCGGCGCAGCACATCCTGCTCGGCGATATCGACGTCGCGGTCGCGGGCGGCGCCGAGAGCATGAGCCGCGCGGCGTATTTCCTGCCCGCGGCGCGCTGGGGGCAGAGGATGGGCGATGCGCCGATCGTGGACGCGATGACTGCGGCGCTGCACGACCCGTTCGGCCACGGCCACATGGGCGTCACCGCCGAGAACATCGCGGCGAAATACGGTTTCACGCGCGGCGAGCAGGACGAGTTCGCCCTCGAGTCGCATCACCGCGCGTCGCGTGCGCTGGACGAGGGTCGATTCAGGTCGCAGATCGTTCCCATCGAGGTGAAGACGAAAAAGGGCGTCGAGCCCTTCGTCACCGACGAGCACGTGCGCAGGGACGCGAAGCCCGAGGACCTGGCGAAGCTCAAGGCGGCGTTCAGGAAGGACGGCACGGTGACGGCGGGAAACGCCTCGGGCATCAACGACGCCGGCGCGGCAGTGGTGCTGATGGAAGCGAAAGCCGCGCAGGAGGCGGGCGCAAAGCCGAAGGCTCGCCTGGTCGCCTACGCGCACGCCGGCGTCGAGCCGCAGGTGATGGGCTTGGGGCCGATTCCGGCGGTGAAGAGGGTGTTCGAGAAAGCCGGGCTGAAACCCGGCGACATGGACGTGATCGAATCGAACGAGGCCTTCGCCGTGCAGGCGATGGCGGTGACCAGGGATCTGGGCCTCGACCCGGCCAAGGTGAATCCGAACGGCGGCGCGGTGGCGCTCGGCCACCCGATCGGCGCCACCGGCTGCATCCTCACGGTGAAGGCGCTCTACGAGCTCGAGCGCGCGCAGAAGCGCTACGCGCTCGTCACGATGTGCATCGGGGGAGGACAGGGCATCGCCGCGATCTTCGAGCGCATGGCCTGAGGTTGGGGCTCGAGCGCACCGCCGCGCCTGCCACGACTTTCGCGCGGGCGCGCGCGGATTTCGGCACGACCCATCTCGCGAACGCGACGGTGGCGTTCATTTTCGCCGCCTCGGGGCCGGTGGCGATCATTCTTGCCGTCGGCACGCGCGGCGGGTTGTCGCCGCAGGACCTGTCGTCGTGGCTGTTCGGCGCGTTCTTCCTCAACGGGCTCGTCAGCATCGTCTTCTGCTGGCTGTACCGGCAGCCGCTGGTGTTCTTCTGGACCATTCCCGGCACGGTGCTGGTCGGGCCCGCGCTCGGGCACCTGAGCTTCGCCGAGGTGATCGGCGCGTATTACGCAACCGGCCTGCTGATGTTCGCGCTCGGGCTGTCGGGGTGGGTGCGCCGCGCGATGCAGGCGGTGCCGATGCCGATCGTCATGGGGATGGTGGCGGGCGTGTTCCTGCGTTTCGGGCTGGATCTCGTGTTCGCGGTGCGCGACGATTTCTGGATCGCTGCGCCCATGATCGCCGCGTTCGTCGCGCTCTCAGCCGTGCCGGGGCTCGGCCGGCGGCTGCCGCCGCTCATCGGCGCGCTCGCGGTCGGTGCCGTGATGATCGTGCTGCTCGGCCGCTTCGAGCTCGCCCGCGAGGCGTCGCTGGGATTGGCGCAGCCGATCCTGTACGTGCCGGTGTTCTCGTGGCAGGCGATGGTCGAGCTGGTCGTGCCGCTCGCGATCACGGTGCTGGTGGTGCAAAACGGGCAGGGCAACGCGGTGCTGCGCGCCGCGGGCCACGCGCCGCCGGTCAATGCCGTCACCGCGGCCTGCGGCATCGGAGCCATCGCGAGCGCGCTCGTCGGCGCGGTGTCGACGTGCCTCACCGGACCGGTGAACGCGATCATCTCCGGCTCGGGCGAGCGGCACCGCCACTACACGGCCGGCATCTTCGTCGGGCTGCTCGCGCTCGCCTTCGGCCTGTTCTCGCCCGTCCTCACGAACATCATGCTCGCCACGCCCGGCGCGTTCATCGCCGCGCTCGCGGGACTCGCGATGCTGCGCGTGCTCCAGGCTGCGTTCTCGATCTCGTTCGGCGGAAAGTTTGCGCTCGGCGCACTCGTCACCTTCCTGGTGACGGTCGCCGACGTGCCGATTCTCGGCGTCGGCGCGCCTTTCTGGGGCCTGGTGATCGGCTTTCTCGCCTCGCGGCTGCTCGAGCGCGGGGACTGGCGCGCGCCGCCGGCCTGAGCTACTCGACCTGCACGCCTTTCCAGTAGGCGACGTAGCCGGCGATGTGCCCGGCCTCGGGTTTGGCCACCGGGTAAACCCAGGCGGCGTCCTTGTTCACCTCGCCGTTCACCGCCACGTCGTAGTAGCTCGCCGTGCCTTTCCAGGGGCACACGGTGCGGGTCTGGGACTCGCGCAGATAGGTCTTGTCCACCGCCTCGGGCGGGAAGTAGACGTTGCCCTCGACGAGTTGCACCTCGTCGGCGCCGGCCTGGGCAAGAACGGTTCCGTTCCAGACGGCTTTCGGCATGGGACGAATAGCTTACCTCAGCGCCGTACCGCCAGGCGCTGCCGGCCAAACAGGTAAAGACCGGCGCCGACGATGATCGCCATCCCCAGCAGCGACCAGCCGTCCGGGAAGTCGCCGAACACCGCGAGCCCGAGCAGGATTGCCCAGACCAGCTGCGAGTAGACGAACGGCGCGAGCACGCTCGCAGGCGCGTGGTCGAAGGCCCGGATCAGGACGAAATGGCCGAGCGCGCCGAGCAGGCCCAGCGCTCCGAGCAGCCCCCAGTGGAAGGCGGTCTGCGGCGTTTTCCATGCGAGGGGCAGCGCCGGAAGGAACATGAGCGTTCCGACCAGCGTGCCGAAAAAGAGCGAGGTCAGCGGCGGCTCGAGCCCGCTCAGCTTGCGCGTGAGAATCTGGTAGAGCGCGATGCACAGCGCCGCTGCGAGCGGCAGCAGCGCGTGGGGCGTGAACACCGCCGAGCCCGGCCGCACGATGAGGAGCACGCCGACGAGCCCGGCAAGCGTGGCGGCGAGCCGCGCAGGCTCGAGCCGCTCCCCCAGCATCGGCACCGCGAGCACCGCGAGAAGCAGAGGCATCACGTGGAACACCGCGGCCATGTCGGCGAGCGGCATCGCCTGCAGCGAGGTGAAGAACAGCCACGTCGCGGCTCCAAGCAGCAGCCCGCGCAGCGTCTGGATTGCCGGCCGGGCGCTGCGCACCAGGCGCAGCTCGCCGCGCGCGGCGAGGAACGCGACCAGCAGCGCGAGGTTCACCGCGTAGCGCATCCACACGATCCCCGGCACCGGATACCAGCGCGAGAGATATTTCGCGATCGCGTCCATCAGCGCGAACATGCCGAAAGCGCAGACGATCAGCGCGATTCCGCGCAGCTGCGGATTTCCTGCCGGGGAGGGCATCGGTCGAAGCGGGAGATTGTGAGGGCCTTGCTACACTGCCGCAATGGAAATCTCGCTGCCGGTGACGCTCGCGGTGCTCGGCGCGGCGCTGTTGCACGCGAGCTGGAACGCGCTGGTGAAGGCGAGCGCCGACAAGGATCTCGACACCGTGGCCGTCGCCGTGGGCGCCGGCGTCGTCGCGGCTGCGGCCGCACCATTGCTGCCGCTTCCTGCGCCCGCATCCTGGCCGTGGCTCGCCGGATCGGCGGCGGTGCACATCCTGTATTTTCCATTCCTCGCCGGCGCGTACCGCTGGGGCGAATTCTCGTACACCTATCCGATCATGCGCGGCGGCGGCCCGATGATCGTCGCCGTCGTCGGCGCGGTTGCGCTGGGCGAAGTGCTGCCATGGGCGCAGACCTCGGGCGTCGCGCTGATCTGCGCCGGGATCCTCGGCTTTGCCTCGGGCGCGCACCACCGCAGCGCCACGCTCTACGCGCTGGCGAACGCGGTGGTGATCGCGGCGTACACGCTGATCGACGCCCAGGGCGCCCGCGCATCGGGCGCGCCGGTCAGCTATACGCTGTGGTTTTTCGTCGCCACCGGCGTGGTGATCGGCGCGATGGCGCTCGCCAGGCGCGGGCGCGCGGTTCCGCTCTATCTCGCCAGAAACTGGCGGCGCGCGGCGCTCGGCGGACTGTGCGCGGTCGGCGCCTACGCGATCGCGCTCTGGGCGATGACGCGGGCGCCGGTGGCGCTGGTGGCGGCGCTGCGCGAGACCTCGGTGATCTTCGCCGCCGCGATCGGCGCGCTGTTCCTCAAGGAGCGCTTCACGCGCCGGCGGCTCGCCGCCACCGGCGCGGTGCTGGCGGGACTGATGGCATTGCGGCTCTAGGCCTCCGGCCGCATGTGCGGAAACAGGATCACGTCGCGGATCGAAGGGCTGTCGGTGAGCAGCATCACCAGCCGGTCCACGCCGATGCCGGCGCCCGCCGTCGGCGGCAGGCCGTACTCGAGCGCGCGGACGTAATCCGCGTCGCTGAGCATGGCCTCCTGGTCGCCCGCCTCGCGCCGCCGCGCCTGCTCGCGGAAGCGCTCGGCCTGGTCTTCCGGATCGTTGAGCTCCGAGAACCCGTTCGCGATCTCCTTCGCGTCGACGAAAAGCTCGAAGCGGTCGGTGAGATCGGGGTCCGAGTCGCGCCGCCGCGCGAGCGGCGAGGCTTCGGCGGGGAAATCGAGGACGAAGGTCGGCTCGACCAGGCTCTTTTCCGCGACCGCTTCGAACAGCATCAGCTGCAGGGCGCCCCAGCCCTGGTCGCTCTTGTGCTCGACCCCGAGCGCGGAAAGCTTCTTCGACAGGAACGCGCGATCGCGCAGGTCGGCGCTCGAGCACTCCGCGCCGCCGTGCTTGCGGATCGCCTCCGCGATCGGCAGGCGCGGAAAGGATGCTGCGAAATCCAGGGTCTTGCCCTGACAGGAGAGGGAGAGCTTTCCGCAGGCGGCCAGCGCCGCCGCCCGCACCAGCCGCTCGGTGAGCTCCATCATGTAGTTCCAGTCCTGGTAGGCGCAGTACCACTCGAGCATCGTGAATTCGGGGTTGTGCTTGGTCGAGATGCCCTCGTTCCTGAAGTTGCGGTTGATCTCGAACACCCGCTCCAGCCCGCCGATCACCAGGCGCTTGAGGAACAGCTCCGGCGCGATGCGCAGGTATAGCTCCATGTCGAGCGCGTTGTGGTGCGTCTTGAAGGGCCGCGCGACCGCGCCGCCGGGGATCGGCTGCATCATCGGCGTCTCGACTTCCAGGTAGCCATCGGCGGCGAGCGTCTCGCGCAGCGCCTGCACCACCCGCGCGCGCGCCGCGAACACCTCGCGCACTGCGGGATTGACGATGAGGTCCACGTAGCGCCGCCGGTAGCGCAGCTCCTGGTCGGCGAGGCCGTGGAACTTCTCGGGCAGCGGCCGCAGCGACTTGGCGAGAAGGCGGATCGTGCGCGCGTGCACGGTGAGCTCGCCCTTGTTGGTCTTGAACAGGGTGCCTTCCACGCCGAGGACGTCGCCCAGGTCCCAGTGCTTGAACTGCTCGTGCGCCGCTTCTCCGGTCACGTCGTTGGTGACGTAGACCTGGATGCGCCCGGAGCCGTCCTGCAGCGTGGCGAAGCTCGCCTTGCCCATCACGCGTTTCAGCATCATGCGGCCGGCGACGACCGCGCTCACCTTCGCCTTCTCGAGTTCTTCCCTGCTGTTGTTTGCGTACGTCTTCAGCAGATTGTCCGCCAGATCCTTGCGCCGAAAGTCGTTCGGATAAGCGTTGCCGGCTGCGCGCAGAGACTTCAGCTTCTGGCGACGCTCTGCGACGATCTTGTTCTCCTCTTCCATCGCTAGACCCCCTGCTTGAGGCTCGCGCTGATGAAGTCCTCCAGCTCGCCGTCGAGCACCGCCTGGGTATTGCCCTTCTCGACGCCGGTCCTCAGGTCCTTGATGCGCGACTGGTCGAGCACGTAGCTCCTGATCTGGTGGCCCCACTCGATGTCGGTCTTCGCCTCGGCGAGCTTGTCGCGCTCCGCCTGGCGCTTGCGGATCTCCAGCTCGTAGAGGCGCGACTTGAGCATCGCCATCGCCTCGGCGCGGTTGCGGTGCTGCGAGCGGTCGTTCTGGCATTGCACCACGATGCCGCTCGGGATGTGCGTGATGCGCACCGCGCTGTCGGTGCGGTTGACGTGCTGGCCGCCCGCGCCCGAGGCCCGGTAGGTGTCGACGCGCAAGTCCGCCGGGTTGATGTCGACCTCGATCGAGTCGTCGACCTCCGGGTAGACGAACACGCTCGCGAAGGAGGTGTGGCGCCGCGCATTGGCGTCGAACGGGCTCTTGCGCACCAGGCGGTGCACGCCGTTCTCGGTGCGCAGGTGCCCGTACGCGTAGTCGCCGCTGATCTTGAGCGTCGCGTGCTTGATGCCCGCGACCTCGCCCTCGGCCTGCTCCAGGACGTCGGCGTTGAAGCCCTTGCGGTCGCAGTACTTGAGGTACATGCGCTCGAGCATCTGCGCCCAGTCCTGCGCCTCGGTGCCGCCCGAGCCCGCCTGGATGTCCATGAAGCAGCTGTTGGGATCGAGCGGATTGGAGAACATGCGGCGGAATTCGAGCGCCGCCACGTCCCGCTCGAGCTTCGACGCCTCGAGTCCGATCCCCTCGAGCGTGGCGTCGTCGTTCTCCGTGCGGGCCAGATCGAACAGTTCCCTGGCATCCGCGAGCCCGGTGTCGACGCGACCGAGCGTGCCGACGATCGATTCGAGAGCTTTCTTCTCTTTTCCGAGATCTTGCGCGCGCTGCGGGTTGTCCCACAGCCGGGGATCTTCGTACTCGCGGTTCAGCGCCTCGAGGCGCTTCTGCTTCGCCTCGAAGTCAAAGATACCTCCGCAGCTGCGCCGACCGGTTCTGCAGGTCGGAGAGCGAGGAGGCGATCTGGTTGAGGCGCTCGGGTTCCATGGATGAGCGAATTATACGTGGCGTTTCTCCCCTCCTCTTCGAGGAGGGGTGCCGCCGCAGGCGGCGGGGTGGTGCTACGCGCGCTTGGCCGAGTACTCCTCTGCGATCTTGTCGTCGTAGAACGAGGTCGGGTTCGGCGCCGCCATGAAGCGCCGGTGCACCTCGGGATAGACGCCGCCGTACTGGAGCACCTGGCCGTTGGATAGTTCGATTTCCAGGGTGCGGCTCTTCTCGTCGTAGCCCACCGAGCGGATCTTCGACGAGTTGACGCGCTTTCTTTCCATCACGCCTTCTCCACCTTCACCTTCTCGCCGGATTTGACCCTCGCGAGTGCCCGCGGATCTCCGACGATGCGGCCGAGCACATTGCAGCGGGCCGCGAGCTTCGGCCGCTCGTCGGTGGATATCGGCGTTCTGCCGTACGGCAGCGCGAGCGCGTCGCCCTCGGTCCAGAAGCACACGGTGCCCGGCTCGACGACCTGCTTCGCGCCGGGCTCGAGCTTCGCGCTCACCGGCGTCGCGAAGTAGACTTCCTCGCCCCAGGTCTGCGCGCGCGATTCGAACGGCGCGGCGGCGAGCAGAGATTTGGCGGTCGGCGTGTCGAGCAGCTCCACCTCGAACTCGGCCTTGCCGGCGCTGACGCGCAGCCTCGCCATCGCTACGAGCCGAGCGTCGCGCTCCACGCGGATTTCGGCCCGCCGCCGCTGAAGCTGCCCTCGATCGATTTCCCCTTCACCTGCCCGGTGAACTCGCCCTTGCGGCCGGCGAGCTTGAAGCTGAGCCGATCACCGCGCAGCTTCACGTCCTCGAGCGGCACGTCCCTGCCGTCCAGGCGCGCGCTGCCCGAGACCTTGGTCAACTGCTGCCTGAGCTCGAGGCTCGCCTGCCTGGCCACCGCCGGCGGCATCTTCGCGCTCCAGCGGCCCGCGACCTTCGCCGGGATCACGTACAGGTAGATGAGGGTGGTGGTGACGCCGCTGATCTGCACCTTGTCCTCGAGGTCCATCTGCACGTACTTCTCGGGAATCCAGCCGGTAAGGGGGTAGTCGTGCGAGATGACGCGCGTGCCGGGCTTGAGCTCGGCGAGGAACTTGTCCTTGAGCAGGTTCACCGTGTCGGGAAGGAGGTACATGGTGAGCACGGTGGCCTGCGAGATGTCGGTCTTGAACAGGTCGCGCTTGAAGAACTTGACGCGCCCGGCGATGCCCTCGTTCTTCGCCGCCTCGTTCGACTTTCTGACCAGCTCGTCCTTGATTTCCACGCCGAAGCCGCGCGCGCCGAACACCTTGGCCGCGGTGAGCACGATCCTGCCGTCGCCCGAGCCGAGATCGATCACGAAATCCGCCGGCCCGACCTCGGCGAGCTTGAGCATGTCGGAAACCACGCTGTCCGGCGAGGGGACGTAGGGACCTGCGTCCTTGATGGGCTGCAGGTCCTGGGCGCGCGCGCCGAGCGCGACTAGCGCAAGCAGCAGCGAGGCGATGCGAAGGGCAGGGATCATGGTTCGACGTGCTCCACGTTGAGCTGGACCTTCTTCAGGCCGTTGAACTCGTTGACGGCGAGGCGGTAGGCGGCGCGCACCCGCGGCGGCAGCGGATCGAGCGCGCCGAAGCGCATCGCCTCGAGGCGGCAGCCGTCCTTCGCGAGCCTGAGCTTCAGGTGCCGCTCGCCGACCACGCGCTGGCTCTCGACGGCGAATGTATCGCAGAAGAGCGGCTGCGGAAAGCCCTGGCCCCAGATCTGCGCCTCGAGCATCTGCGCCACGCCGAGGGTGAAATGCCGCGCCTCGAGACCGCCGTCGGTCTCGACGATCTGCGAGCGGGCCTCGGCGGGAATCAGCTCGTCGGCGCAGCGCTCGAACAGAACCGCGAATTGCTCCAGGTCGGCCTCGCGGATGGTGAGCCCCGCCGCCTGGGCGTGGCCGCCGAAGCGCAGGATGAGCTGCGGCGCGCGCTTGGCCACCAGATCGAGGCAGTCGCGCAGGTGCAGTCCCGGGATCGAGCGCCCGGAGCCGCGCAGTTGCGCATCGCCAGCGCGCGCGAAGCAGACCACCGGGCGGTGCAGCCGCTCCTTCAGGCGCGAGGCGAGGATGCCGACCACGCCCTGGTGCCAGCCCGGCTGGAAGAACGCCGCCGCGGCCCCCGGCGCGGCGAGCGATTCGATCGCGGCGTGGGCCGATTCGAGCATCGCGGCCTCGATCTTCCTGCGCTCGCGGTTGAGCCGGTCGAGCTGCTGCGCGCAGTTCGCCGCGCGCGCCTCGTCGTCGCTGGTCAGGCACTCGACGCCGAGGCTCATGTCGGCGAGGCGCCCGGCCGCGTTCAGCCGCGGCCCGGCGACGAAACCGAGATCGAAGCTCGAGGCCTCGGCCGCCGCGCGTCCCGCCACGCGCAGCAGCGCGGCTAGCCCGGGCTGGCCCCCTCCGGCACGCAGGCGCTTCAATCCCTGCGCGACGAGATTGCGGTTGTTCGCGTCGAGCGGCACCACGTCGGCGATGGTGCCGAGCGCGACCAGGTCGGTGAGCGCCGCAAGATTGGGCTCGCCGCCCGGGAAGGCGCCGCGCCTCCTGAGCTCGGCGCGCAGCGCCAGCATGACGTAGAACATCACGCCTACCCCGGCGAGCGCCTTCGACGGGAAGGCGCAGCCGGGCTGGTTCGGATCGACGATGCAGTCGGCGTCGGGCAGCTCGGCGCCGGGCAGATGGTGGTCGGTGATGAGCGTCGCGATGCCGAGGGCTTTGGCGCGCGCCACGCCCTCGATGCTCGCGATTCCGTTGTCCACCGTGATGATCAGGTCGGGACGGCGCGCTCTAGCGAGCTCGACCAGCTCGGGCGACAGGCCGTAGCCCAGCTCGAAGCGGTTGGGGACCAGGTAATCGACGTTGGCTCCCATCGCGCGCAGGGCCCGCATGCCGACCGCACAGGCGGTCGCGCCGTCGGCGTCGTAGTCGGCGACGATGAGCAGGCGCCTGCCCGAGGCGATGGCGTCGGCGAGCAGCCGCGCAGCGGCGGCGGCATTTTTCAGCTGCTCCGGCGGCGCCAGCAGCGCCGGGTCGTATTGGAGCTCGCTCGCCGCGTGGATCTGGCGCCCGGCGTACACGCGCGCGAGCACCGGATGGAGGCCCGCCTCGACCAGCGCGCGCCGGTCGGCTTCCGAATAGCGGCGCTCGACGATTCTCACGCGAAGCGCTCGAGCGATCTCGGCCGGCGCCAGAAGCGGCGCAGGTCGGCGCGGACGGTCTCGAAGGACGCTGCCACGCGGCCGTCGGGAACATGAACCGTCACCATGCCGACGCGGCCGGCACGCAGCGCCGCGAGCAGCGGCGCGAACCAGCGCGCCTCGAGAAGCCGCAGGCGCTCGCGGTACGCATCGCCGTCCCCGAGCGCGAGCGGCGCGCTCAGGGCGTCCAGCACGACCAGATGCGCGCCGTCCTCGGGGGCCCGCCCCAGCCATTCGTCGGCCGAAGCCGCAAGCGCGTGATGGCGGGCGTTGGCGAGCCGCGCCAGCCCGAGCGCGATCGGCTGGTCGGACGATAGCGAGCGCCAGCGCCCGCGCACGCGGCGTGGCGCGCGCCCGGCGCCCCAGAGCCAGACGCTGTTCACCGGCGGCTCGCCGCGCGACTCGCGCGCCTCGTTCACGGGATGCGCGTGCAGCAGCATTTGCGCCTCGTTCAGCAGGGCGTGCCAGCGCGTCGCGCCGGCGCCGGAGGGCCGGCGCGCGCCGACGTCGCGGCCCGCCGCCTCGAGCGGCGAGGCGTCCTGCAGATCGACGTCCTCGGCGAGGCGCGCGCACCAGCGCTCCGGATGCAGCGGGTAAAGCGCGAGCGCATCGCCGAAATGCCGGTTGAGCGCCTCGCAAAGCGCCTCGGCTTCCTCGCGCGAGACCGTGAATGCCGCGCTCGGCACCAGCACCACACGGTCGCGCAGAAGGCGCAGGTGCACCGGATCGGCGCGCGCCCAGCGCTCGTCGCGCGGATCGCCCCCGTCGGCGAGCACGGTGAGCGCCCCGGCGGCGAGCGGCTCCTCGCCGAGCTCGAAGGCGCCGAGCAGCCAGCGCTCGGCGCTCGCGGGCTCGGCGGGCGATTCGCGGCCGCGCGCGAGCAGCAGCTCGAGCGCGGGCAGGCGCGGCGATGCGCTTTCGGCGAACAGACCCGGAACGAGCAGCTCGCAGTGCATCAGGCCGCCAGCTCGATCGTGCGCGCGTTCCCTTTCGCGAGGTGGCGCGAGAGGATCCGGTACTGGTCGTAATCGAAGCGCGGGCGCCGGCCGCTTTCCAGCAGCTCGCCCAGTTCCGCGTCCGAGCGCGCGCTGCCGAGGTAGCACCAGCGGTCGACGACGTGAATCTCGGTTTCCTCGCGCCCGCGGTCGTTTTCCACGATGCCGATCGGGCCGCGGTGCGGCCAGGCGATCGCCTTCAGGCGCGCCAGCGCGGCGGCGAGGCGCGCGTGGTGCGCGGCGGCGCTTTCCTTGCCCGCGCACACCCCCGCGCAGCGGCGGATCTGATGGCGGAAACAGGCGCCTTTGCCGGTGCGCTCGAACCCCAGGGCCTGCAGGCACAGGCCGTTCTCGTCGGCAAGGCCGCGCAGCGCCTCGAGCGCGGAGCGCCGGGTACGCCACAGGCCGCGCAGGCAGCCGAGCGCATCGGCGTCGGCGTCGTCAAGCCGCCTTAGCGCCAGCTTCCCGGCGTCGAGCACGAAGCCGCACAGCTCGTCCGGGCGCTTCATGCGCCGGTTGAGCGCCGGCGCCAGCTCCTTCACCAGCCGCGCCTCGCGCAGCAGCGCCCCCAGCTCGCCCGCGGTGCGCTGCCAATCGATCCTGCGCGCTTCGCGCGCGAGCTGCATTTCCCGCGGCGAGCGCATGCCGTCCGCGAAGTGCGAGAGCACGCGCGAGCGCATCGCGACGCTCTTGCCGACATAGAGCGGCGCGCCGCCCTCGCCGTAGACGAGATACACGCCGGGCGCCTCCGGGATCGCGTCTACGGCCGCGCGATCGATGTGCGCCGGCAGGGTGGCGCTCTTCGCCGCCTGGCGCGCGGCGACCGCCAGCACCTCATCGCCGTGGTCGGCGGCCGCGAGGCGCAGAAACTGCCACACCGCTTCGGCGTCGCCGAGCGCGCGATGGCGGGCGCGGCAGGCGATGCCGTGGCGCCGGATCACGCTGTCGAGGTTGTGGCGCGCGTGCTCGGGGTACAGCCGGCGCGAGAGCTTCACGGTGCACAGCGTCTTCGCCGTGAAGCTCAAGCCCGCGCGCTCGAACTCGTGGCGCAGGAAGCCGTAGTCGAAGCGCGCGTTGTGGGCGACGAACACCCTGCCGGCGAGCCGCTCGTGCAGCGCGCGGGCGAGCTCGGAAAAGCGCGGCGCGCGCGCCACCATGTCGTCGGTGATGCCGGTGAGCGCCTGGATGGCGGGCGGGATCGGCGTTCCGGGGTTGACCAGGGTCGACCACTCCGACGTGATCTCGCCGGCGGCGGCCTCGAGCACCGCGATCTCGGTGATCCGGTCCCAGGCCGGGTGCGCACCGGTGGTCTCCAGGTCCACGATGGCGAGCGGCGCGTCGAGCAGCATGAATGTTTGTCCAGTAGGCACTCTACCGGAAAAGCCGGGCGAGCTGCCACAGCGCGAAGCCGAGGATGGTCGTCCCCGAGACCAGGTTGATCGCCCGCGCGAGGCGCGCTTGCAGCCGCGCGCGCAGCCGGCCGGCGCCGGCGGCGAGGATCGTCCACCAGGCCGCCGAGCCGAGAAACACCCCGAGCACGACGAGGCCGGCCGCGGCGTAGTCGGCGCCCGAGGCGAGGCCGAGCGCGGCGAAGATCGCCGCGAAGGCGAGGATCGTCGGCGGGTTGGCGAGGGTCAGCCCGAGCGTCGACAGGAATCCCGCGGCGAGCCCGGGGTCGCTGCCCGGTGCGCCGTGCAGCGACGCCGGCTTCGCAAGCAGCGTCCTTACGCCCAGGTAGACGAGGAACGCGCCGCCGAAGATCCCGATCCAAAGCTGATGATCGAGAAGGAAACCCGAGACCGCGGTGAGCCCGAACGCGGCGACCGCGCCGTACAGCCCGTCGGCGACGGCGATCCCCATGCCGGAGACGAACCCGGCGAGCGCGCCCTGCGCGATGCTGCGGCGAAAGCACAGCACCCACATCGGCCCGACGGTCGCGGCGAGCACGAAGCCGAACGCGAGGCCCTTGAGGAAAAGCGTCAGGTCAGGCTACCCGCCGGCGTCATGCAAAATTATGGCATGCGATCTCCGGCGGCGATCACGACTGCGGCGGTGCTGCTCGTGGCCGCGTGCACGCCGCTGCAATGGGTGAAGCAGGACGCCGATCCCGGGGAGCTCGAGCGCGATTTCGCGGCGTGCCGGCGCGAGGCGTGGCTGCGCTCGCACGAATTCGTCTGGTGGCACGATCCGTTCGGGCCGCTGGTGATGCAGGACCGGCAGGGCCGGCCGGTGGTGGTGCGGCCCTACGCGCCGTTCTCCGACCCGCTCCTCGTCGAGGCGCGGCTGGAGCAGTTCTGCATGCAGGACAAGGGCTACCGGCTGGTGCCGGTCGAGCCGGAAAAATAGGCTAAGCCGCGACGACGGTGACCGGAGGCGAATTGCGGATCGTCTGCAATACCACGCAGTAGCGCTCGGTAAGCTCGACCAGCTTCTTCAGCTGCTCTTCGGGCGCATCGGCTTCGAGCTCGAAGCGCAGCCGGATGTCGCGGAAGCCGACCGGGGCGTCCTTCGCCACGCCGAGCGTGCCGCGGAAATCGAGGTCGCCCTCGGCGAGCACTCTTGCGTCGCGCAGCGCGATGCCGAGCGCGGTGGCGACCGCGCCCAGGGTCACGCCCGCGCATGCGACGAGCGCTTCCAGCAGCATGTCCCCGGAGCAGGCTTGCGTCCCGCTCCCGCCGGTAGCGGGGTGCAACCCCGCCTCGACCAGCGCCCTGCCGGTCTCGACGCGGCACGCGATGCCCTCGGCAAGGCGCCCCTGGGCGCGCAGCGTGACGACGCCGGCGTTCGGGTCCTGGCGATAGCGGTCCTTCAGCGGCGCCTGCAGCGCCTTCAGCTCCTGTGCGTCCATCAGCGGATCCCTTTCAGCTCGTCTGCGGAGAGGTTGTGGATGCGGCCGAATCCGGCGACGAAGCGCGCGTCGCGCGGCGCGATCCTCCAGAAGGAGAAATCGGCCAGTTCGAAGTTGATCGCCTGCTCGGGAAAGCGCGCGAGCCACGCGCGCTTGAGGCGGTCGAATTCGGCGCCTTGACCAGGCAGCTGCGCCGCCTCGCCGCGGATCGTGACGCGCGCGAGCGTGAACGGATCGGCGCGGCCGTCGTCGGACCCGGCGATCGAGAGCGCAACCTGCGCCCGGGCGATCATGTCCTGCGTGTGCCACGCCAATCGGCTCACGTGCACGTGGAACGCGCTGAAATCCGCTTCGGGCAGGTACAGCGTCATCGAGACGAGCGGCGAGCCGCCGCGCAGCGTGCCGAGGTGGGCGATACGCTCCTTGCGGATCAGTCGGGCGAGCATCGCTCCGGTGTCGGCGTCCACGCGGGCGATTGTAGTATTCTCGCCCGACCGTGCGGTACGAACTGCTCGTGGGCCTGCGCTACACGCGCGCCAAGCGCCGCAACCGCTTCATCAGCGTCATCTCGCTCATTTCGATGGCCGGCATCGCGCTCGGCGTGGCGGTGCTGATCGTGGTGTTGTCGGTGATGAACGGCTTCCAGAAGGAGGTGCGCGAGAGGATCCTCGGCGTCGCCTCGCACGTCGAGATCACCGGCCTGGGCGGCACGCTCGCCGACTGGCGCTCGGTCGCGCGTATCGCCACGGAGCATCCGCGCGTGCTCGCCGCGGCGCCGTTCGTGCAGGCGCAAGGCATGCTCACCGCCGGCGGCAGGGCGCGCGGCGTGGTGGTGCGCGGCGTGCTGCCCGAGGTCGAGGACCGGGTCACCGACATCGGTAGCAAGATGGTCTCCGGCAGGCTGGACGCGCTTTCGGCAGGCGCCTACAACATCGTGCTCGGCGCCGATCTCTCTCGCGCGCTCGGGGTGCTGCCCGGCGACAAGCTGGCGCTGATCGCGCCGCAGGGGACGGTCACGCCCGCGGGAGTCATCCCGAGGCTGAGGCAGTTCAGCGTCGCGGGCACGTTCAACGTAGGATTCAACGAGGCCGACGCGGGCCTGGCGATCGTGCACCTCGAGGACGCGCAGCGCCTCTACCAGCTCGGCAGCCGCGTCTCGGGCGTGCGCCTGAAGCTCGACGACCTGTTCGCCGCGCGCAGCGTCGCGCGCGAGATCCTGGCGAAGCTCGGGCCTGACGCATTCGCCTCGGACTGGACGCGCAGCCACGCCAATCTGTTCCGCGCGGTGCAGATCGAGAAGCGCATGATGTTCATCATCCTCACGCTCATCATCGCGGTGGCGGCGTTCAACGTGGTTTCCACCTTGGTGATGCTGGTCACCGACAAGCAGGCCGATATCGCGATCCTGCGCACGCTCGGGGCTTCGCCCGGATCGATCATGCAGATCTTCGTCGTGCACGGAGCGCTGATCGGCGTGGTCGGCACGCTGCTCGGCGTTGCGGGCGGCGTCGCGCTGGGCCTCAATGTCGAGACCGTGGTGCCGGCGCTCGAGAACGCGCTCGGCTTCAAGTTCCTCGCGAAGGACGTGTACCTCATCCCCGACCTGCCTTCCGAAGTGCAGCCGCCGGACGTGATCGGCATCGCGGTCGTCTCGCTCGTCCTCTCGCTTGCCGCGACGCTCTATCCCAGCTGGCGCGCTTCGCGTGTCAACCCGGCCGAGGCGCTGCGCTATGAGTGAGGCGATCCTCGCCTGCCGGGAGCTGAAGAAGACCTACCAGGGCCCGGCGCCGGTGCAGGTGCTGATGGGGGTGGACCTCGAGGTACGCGCGGGCGAGCGGCTGGCGATCACCGGGCGCTCGGGGTCGGGGAAATCGACGCTGCTGCACCTGCTCGGCGGGCTCGATGCTCCGAGCGGGGGATCGGTGCTGGTGCGGGGGAAGGAATTCAGCGCGATGGGCGAGGCAGAACGCGGGCGGGTACGGAACGCGACGCTCGGGTTCGTCTACCAGTTCCATCACTTGCTGCCCGAGTTCACCGCGGCGGAGAACGTCGCGATGCCGCTTTTTATCCGGCGCATGGATCGAGATCAGGCGCTCGCCAAGGCGGCTTCGGTGCTCGGCGAGGTGGGCTTGGGGGCGCGTTTGGAGCACCAGCCGGGAGAATTGTCGGGCGGCGAGCGCCAGCGCTGCGCGTTTGCGCGCGCCATGGTCACCGAGCCGGCGTGCGTGCTCGCCGACGAGCCGACCGGCAACCTCGATTCGCATACCGCCGACGAGGTGTTCGAGGCGATGCTGCGCCTGTCGGCCTCGCGCGGCACCGCGTTCGTGATCGTCACCCACGATGCCGATCTGGCCGCGCGCGCCGAGCGGGTGGTGGAGCTGCGCGACGGCGTGCTGAGCGCGGTGCACTGATCGTCGGCGGGTCGCGCCATGCATGTCGTACAGATCGTCGTATTCCTGTTGTTGTGCGCGGTCGCGCTCGGCTGGCTGTCGCGCCGCATCGGCATCCCGTATCCGATCGCGCTGGTGCTCGGCGGCGGCGCGCTCGGGCTCATCCCGGGGCTTCCACAGCTCCATTTCGACCCGCAGCTCCTGCTGGTGCTGGTGCTCCCGCCGATCCTGTACCAGGCGGCGCTGCTCACGTCGTGGCGCGACTTCAGCGCCAATCTGCGCCCGATCGGGCTGCTGGCGGTCGGCCTGGTCATCGCCACGACGGTCGTCGTCGGGGCGACTCTGAAGCTGCTCGATCCGGACGTCCCCTGGGCGGCCGCGTTCGTGTTCGGCGCCATCGTCTCGCCTCCCGACGCGGTGGCGGCGACGGCGATCCTATCGCGGCTCAACATGCCGCGGCGCATCGTCACGGTGCTCGAAGGCGAGAGCCTGGTGAACGACGCTTCCGGCCTCGTGCTCTACAAGTTCGCGGTGGCCGCCGTGCTCTCGGGCGCGTTCTCCATCCTCGACGCCGGCGCGGAGTTCTTGCTGATCGCCGCCGGGGGGATCGCCGTCGGATTGGCGCTCGGATGGGTGTTCGTCGCAGTGCACCGGCACCTGGGGGACGCGTTCACCGAGGTGCTCGTCTCGCTCTCCGCGCCGTACGCCGCGTACGTGCTTGCGGAATCCCTGGACGTGTCGGGGGTGCTCGCGGTGGTATCGGCGGGCCTTTTGCGCGGGCGCCATTCGCCCTCGCTCGTCTCCGCGGAGATGCGCATCATCGCGCGCTCGGCGTGGAACATCCTCGTCTTCATGCTGAACAGCTTGATCTTCGTCCTCATCGGCACGCAGCTCTCCGGCATCGTGGCTCGCCTGACCGAGTATTCCGCGCGCGAGCTGGTGAGCTACTCGCTCGGGATCAGCCTGGTGGCGATCGTGGTGCGATTCGCCTGCGTCTACCCTGCCGTGTACGGGCCGTGGCTGCTGAGCGCCCGGCGGCGCGGTTCCGGCTCTGCGCCGCGGCCCGGCGAGGCCTTCATCATGGGCTGGTCCGGAATGCGCGGCATCGTGTCGCTCGCCGCCGCGCTGGCGCTTCCGGTGTCGCTCCCGGGCGGCGGGGCGTTCCCGTTTCGCGATCTGATCGTGTTCCTCACCTTCGTCGTGATCGCGGCGACGCTGGTGCTGCAGGGCCTGACGCTCGCGCCGCTGATCCGCTGGCTGAAGGTCGGATCGGATCCGGGACCGCAGGAGGAGCACCGGCGCGCGCGGCTGGCGATGGGCCGGGCCGCGCTCGACGCGATCGACGACGAGGCGCGCGCGCAGGACGTGTCCGGAGAGCTTGCCGCGCGCGTCCGTGCGGAATTCGCCGACCGCATGGCGACGGCAAGTCCCCAGGCTGCCGAGCCGAAAAGCGAGTTCGCGTTCGCGAGGGGCCTGCGGCTAGCGGCAGTGCGCGCGGAACGCACGGAGCTCATCCGGCTTTGGCGCGAGGGTGAGATCAGCGACGACGTCCTTCACGAGCTGGAGGAGCAGCTGGACTACGAGGAATCGCGGCTGTAGCCCTTGCTCACGATTTCCGCATGCGGCGCTTCCTGCGCGCCCGCCAGGCGAGCGTGACGTAGGCGCGCCAAGCGAGCAGCACCGCGAAATAGCCGATCACCGCGAGCGTCACCGCGAGCGCAGGCAGCCCCACCGCGAGCGGCTTGCCGAGCGCGAGCGACCAGTCGAGCAGCGCGCGCATCGAGTGGACGAGGTCCGACCAGTCGGTATGGAACGGCTGGATCGCCGCGGCATACCGATTTCCGCCGAGCAGCAGCTTGCCGTACTCGTAGGCGAGGACGTACAGCGGCACGATGGTGAAGGGGTTGGTGTAGAAGGTCACGATCAGCGCCACCGGCAGGTTCTTCTTCCAGATCACCACCAGGATGAGCGCGGCGAGCATCTGCAGCGGACCCGGCACCAGGCCGGCGAACAGCCCCACCGCCACCGCGCCGGCGACCGAGTCGCGGTTGAGGTGCCACAGGTTCGGATGGTGCAGCCACGCGCCGAACTTCGCGACCAGGCGGTGCGAGCGCACGCTGTGCGCGTCGGGCAGGTACTTGCGGAAGAATTTGCGCGGCACGGTCAGCCGGGGAAAGGCACGCGCGTTGCATTGTAGATGACGCTCGCGGCGCTTGCGTTCGCGGCCGGGGTGCTGCTGCTGCAGCTCCAGGCAGCGCTCCCCGCGCCGGCGTGGCTCCTTCTCATTCCCGCCGGCGCCGCGGCTGCGTTCTGGAAACCGGCGCTGGCGCGGCGATTCGCGCCCGCGGCTGCGCTCGCCGCCGGTTTCTTGTGGGCCGCTGCGCTGGCGCACCTGCGCATGGCCGATTGGCTCGCGCCCGGGCTCGAGGGGCGCGACCTCGACGTGGTCGGCGTGGTCGCGAGCCTGCCCGGCGCGGGCGAGCGCAGCGTGCGCTTCGAATTCGACATCGAGTCGGCCGAAGGCGGCGAGCGGCTGCCGTCGCGGGTGCGGCTCGCCTGGTACCGCGCGTTCTCCGACGAGGAAGATCCCGCGATTCTGTCGGGCGCCGTGCATCCCGGGGAGCGCTGGCTGTTCACCGTGCGGCTGCGCCGGCCGCACGGCAACCTCAACCCCCACGGCTTCGACTACGAGGCGTGGCTGCTCGAGCGCGGCATCGGCGCCACCGGCTACGTGCGGGCCCGCGGCGAGGCGAGGAAGCTCGGCGAGCGCAACTCGCTTCTCGACCGCGTCGAGCAGGCGCGCGAGTCGGTGCGCGACAGGTTCCTGCGCACGCTCGGCGCGACGCCGGCCGCCGGGGTGCTCGCGGCGCTCGCGGTGGGCGACCAGCGCGCGATCTCGAACGAGGAGTGGCGGCTGTTCCAGACCACCGGCGTCACCCATCTCATGAGCATCTCCGGGTTGCACGTGACGCTCGTGTCGGGCCTCGCCGCGTGGCTCGCGGCGGCGCTGTGGCGGCGGGTTCCGCGGCTCACGCTCGCGCTGCCCGCGCGCAAGGCGGCCGCCGCGACAGCCATCGCCGCCGCGCTCGGCTACACGCTGCTCGCCGGCTTCGCGGTGCCGGCGCAGCGCACCTTCTACATGGTGACGGTGGTCGCGGCTGCGCTCTGGTCGGGACGGATCGCGTTGCCGGCGCGCGCGCTCGCGCTGGCGCTCGCCGCCGTGGTGGCGGCTGATCCCTGGGCGCCGCTCGCGCCGGGGCTCTGGCTCTCCTTCGGCGCGGTGGCGCTCATCTTCTACACCGAGGCCGGCTGGACCGCGCGCCCACCGCGCCTCGCGCAATGGGGGCGCGTGCAGTGGGCGATCACGGTCGGGCTCGCGCCCGCCGCGCTGCTGCTCTTCGGCCAGGCGTCGGTCGCGGGGCCGCTCGCCAACGCGATCGCGATCCCGCTCGTCTCGGCGGTGGTGACGCCGCTCGCCCTCCTCGCGGCGGCGGTGCCCTTCGATGCGCCGCTCGAGCTCGCCGCCTGGCTGGTCGAGCGGCTGCTCGAGTTCCTCGAGTGGTGCGCGTCGCTGCCCGGCGCACTCTGGCAGCAGCACGTGCCGCCGCTGTGGAGCGTCATGCTCGCGCTCGCCGGGATCACCTGGCTGCTCGCGCCGCGCGGCGTGCCGTGGCGCGCGAGCGGGCTCGCGCTGCTCGCCCCGGCGCTCGCCCTGCCGCCGGCCGCCCCCGGGCGGGGCGAGGCGTGGATCACCGCGCTCGACGTCGGGCAGGGTCTCGCGGTGCTGGTGCGTACCTCGAGCAGGGCGCTGCTGTTCGACGCGGGCCCCGCGTTCGGCGCCGAATCGGACAGCGGCGCGCGGATCGTCGTTCCCTACCTGCGCTCGGTCGGGCTGGCGCGGCTGGACGCGATGGTGCTCAGCCACGACGCATCGGACCACATCGGGGGCGCCCGAAGCGTGCTCGAAAATTTCGAGGTGGACACGCTCGCATCGTCGCTCGCGGCGCGCCACCCGCTGCACGCGTTCGCTCCCGCCACGCCGCGCTGCGCGCGCGGCACCGCATGGGAATGGGACGGCGTGCGCTTCGAGTTTCTTCATCCCGCGCAGGAGGCCGGTGCGTCCAAGCGCCGCAACGACCTGAGCTGCGTGCTGCGCGTGGCCGCGCCGGGCGGCTCGATGCTGCTCGCCGGCGACATCGAGCGGGCCGCCGAGGCCGCGCTCCTCGAGCGCGGCGGCGCGAGCCTGAAGGCGAACGTCGTCCTGGTGCCGCATCACGGCAGCCGCAGCTCCTCGAGCCCCGAGTTCGTCGCCGCCGTCACTGCGCGCTGGGCCGTGGTGTCCGCCGGCTATCGCAACCGCTTCGGCCATCCGCGCCCCGAGGTGCTCGAGCGCTACCGCCTGGCCGGGACCGCGATCCTGCGCACCGACCTCGACGGGGCGGTGACGGTGCGCCTCGCGCCGTCGCGGGTGGAGGCGCACGCCGAGCGCAGCCTGCGCGCGCGCTATTGGCGCGCCGTGCCGCCCGTATAGAATGGCCCGGCGGGATCGTCCGCGGATACCGAAGGAGGAGCGAGTCATGGCCAAGAAAGGCGCAAGCGCGGTGTACCGGGTGACCGACGTCATCGGCACGAGCCCCAATTCGTGGGAGGACGCGGCGCGCATCGCCGTGAAGACCGCGGCGAAATCCCTGCGCGACCTGCGCATCGCCGAGGTCACCAAGCTCGACGTGAAGGTCGAGGGCGGCAAAGTGGTGCAGTTCCGCGCGCGGCTCGCGCTCTCCTTCAAGTACGGGGGCTGAACCCGCGGTGTTCACCGCGGTCGTTCGCGTTACCGGCGCAGGGCGGCTGCAAGACTTCCGCGAGCGCCTGCGCTGGCTGATGGTGCGCGACATCGACGCCGAGGACTACACCGAGCACCACGCCGCCGGCGTGCTCGAGTACCGCTTCGAGCCGAAACGGGGAATTCCGTTCCACGCGTTCGTCGAGACGTCGGCGGAATTTCCCGAGCTGCGGGTCGAGGCCGAGTGGGAGCGCGACGGCGCGCGCGGCCGCGCGGTGATCGAGAACGGCAGGCTCGCGCGCGAATGAGCGCGGAGCTCCGCCGCCGCTCGGTGCAGTGCGCCTCTCCGAGGGGCCTGCACCGCATGGCGTACGTGGAGTGGGGCGATCCGCGCAATCGCAACGTGCTGGTGTGCGTGCACGGCCTCACGCGCTGCGCGCGCGACTTCGACGATTTCGCGCGCGCCATGTGCGACCAGTACCGGGTGGTCTGCCCCGACGTGGCCGGGCGCGGCGACTCGGACCGCCTGCCCGATCCGATGCTCTACGGCGCGCCGCAGTACGTCGGCGACATGGTGGCGCTGATCGCGCGCCTGGACGTGGAGGCGGTGCACTGGGTCGGCACGTCGATGGGCGGCCTCATCGGCATGGCGCTCGCGGCGCAGGCCGGGACCCCGGTGCGCAAGCTGGTGCTGAACGACGCCGGGCCGGTGATCTCGAAAGCCTCGCTGGAGCGCATCGCGACCTACGTCGGGCTCGCGCCGGCGTTTCCGAGCATCGAGAAGGCCGAGGAGTACGTTCGCGCGGTGTCGGCCCCCTTCGGCCCGCACTCGGACGCCCAGTGGCGCCATCTCACCGAGGTCTGGGTGCGGAAGAGCGACGATGGATCCTATCGCGCGCACTACGACCCGCGCATCGCCGAGCCGTTCCGCGCCGCGCTGCCGGAGAAGGATCTCGAGCTCTGGGCGCATTACGACGCGGTGCGCTGCCCGACGCTGGTGCTGCGCGGCGAGCGCTCGGACCTGCTCGGCGGCGAGACCTGTGCGCAGATGGCGAGCCGCGGCCCCAGGGCGAAAATCGTCGAAATTCCCGGGATCGGCCATGCGCCGACCCTGATGGTCGCCGATCAGATCGCGATCGTGCGCGAGTTCCTGCTCGAAGGAGAAAGCTGATGAAAAGACTGATGCTTCTTCTCGCCGTCCTGTCGGCGGCGCCGGCGCTCGCCCAGTCGACGCTCGAAGCGGTGAGATCGAAGGGCTTCGTGCAATGCGGCGTCAACACCGGCCTCGCCGGCTTCTCGCAGCCCGATTCGAAGGGAGTCTGGCGCGGCATCGACGTGGACGTGTGCCGCGCTGTCGCCGCGGCGGTGTTCGGCGACTCGGCCAAGGTGCGCTACACCCCGCTCACCGCGCAGCAGCGCTTCACCGCGCTGCAGTCGGGCGAAGTGGACATCCTGTCGCGCAACACCACCTGGACCATCACCCGCGACACCGGCCTCGGGCTCAACTTCGTCGGCGTCAACTACTACGACGGCCAGGGCTTCATGGTGCCGAGGAAGCTGAACGTGAAAAGCGCGAAGCAACTGGGCGGCGCCACGATCTGCGTGCAGGATACGGCGACCTCCGAGCTCAATCTCGCCGACTACTTCCGCGCCAACAACATGAAATTCAAGCCGGTGGTGATCGAGAAGCTGGAGGAGGTGCTGAACGCGTACTTCGCCGGGCGCTGCGACGTGTTCACCACCGACGTATCGGGCCTGGTGTCGGTGCGCGGCTCGCGCGCGCCCAAGCCCGACGATCACGTGATCCTGCCCGAGGTGATCTCGAAGGAGCCGCTCGGGCCCGCGGTGCGCCACGGCGACGACCGCTGGTTCGACGTGGTGAAGTGGTCGCTGTTCGCGATGCTCGAGGCCGAGGAGATGAAGCTCAGCTCGAAGAACATCGACCAGGCGTCCTCCAGTAAAGACCCGGCGGTGCAGCGCTTCATCGGCGCGAGCGGCGATGTCGGCAAGATGCTCGGCCTGGACAACCGCTGGGCTTTCAATATCGTCAAGCAGGTCGGCAACTACGCTGAGAGCTTCGACGCGAATCTCAAGCCCCTTGGCTTCGAGCGCGGGCTGAACCGCCTGTGGACCCAGGGCGGGATCATGTACGCGCCGCCGATCCGCTAGTCCACCTTCGCGCCGACGTCGCGCACAACCTTGACCCACTCATGGCAGCCAACTATGGATGGGGCAGGCGAATAGCGTATCAAGCGGCGGCGCTTCTCGCCGCGGTCGCGCTCGGCTGGTTCCTCGCCCGCAACACGGCGGCGAATCTCGAGGCGAGCCGCATCGCGAGCGGCTTCGGGTTCCTCGCGCGCGAGGCCGGGTTCGAGATCGGCGAATCGGCCTTCCTGCGCTACAGCGCTTCCGACACCTACCTCGATGCGCTCGCGGTCGGCTTGGCGAATACGCTCGCCGTATCGCTCATCGGCATCGCGCTCGCCACCGTTCTCGGAGCCGCGATCGGCCTGGGCCGCCTGTCGCGGAACTTCCTGCTGCGAAGCCTCGGGGCGGCCTACGTGGAGTTCCTGCGCAACGTGCCGCTGCTGGTGCAGCTCTTCTTCTGGTATGCGGTGATCGCGGAGGGGCTGCCGCACCCGCGCGAGGCGCTCGAGCCGCTGCCCGGGGTGTTCCTGTCCAATCGCGGCATATTCTTTCCCACGTTCTCGAGCTCGCCCGCGCTCGAGGGGTTCAACTTCGCCGGCGGAGCGGCGCTCACACCGGAGTTCGCTGCGTTGCTCATCGGACTTGCCACCTACACCGCAGCGTTCATCGCCGAGATCGTGCGCGCCGGCGTGCTCGCGATCGAGCGCGGGCAATGGGAGGCGGCGTACGCGATCGGCCTGACGCGCCGCCAGGCGCTCGCCCACGTCGCGCTGCCGCAGGCGCTGCGGGTGATCGTTCCTCCGGCGACCAGCCAGTTCCTCAATCTCACCAAGAACAGCTCGCTCGCGGTGGCGATCGGCTACCCCGACCTGGTATCGGTCGCCAACACCACCATCAACCAGACCGGGCAGGCGATCGAGGGCATCGCCATCATCATGGCGGTGTACCTCACGATCAGTCTTTCGATCTCGGCGCTCATGAACTGGTACAACGCGCGGGTGATGCGGCGATGAAGTGGCTGCGCGAGAACCTGTTCGCGAACCCGCTGAGCGGCCTCGTGACGCTGCTGCTGCTCTTTCTTTTGTGGAAGGCGGTCCCTCCGTTCATCGATTGGGCGCTCCTCGACGCGGTGTGGCATCCCGATACGAAGGCCTGCCGCGCGGGCGAAGGCGCCTGCTGGGGATTCATCGCCGAGAAGCATCGCTTCATCCTTTTCGGCACCTACCCGTACGAAGAGCACTGGCGGCCCGCCGCGGCGAGCGCAATCCTCATCGGTCTCTGGGTCTGCTCGGGAATCAGGATCTTCTGGAAATGGTGGCTGGCGCTTGTCTGGCCGGCAGGGCTCGCGCTCATCGGGACTCTCATGTGGGGCGGCATCCTCGGCCTGCCCTTCGTCGAGAACGAGCGCTGGGGCGGGCTGATCCTGACTCTGCTGCTCACCACCTTCGGCCTCGCGTTCGCGTTCCCGCTCGCGATCCTGCTCGCTCTGGCGCGGCGCTCGAGCATGCCGGTGATCCAGGGACTCGCCGTGGGCTACATCGAGCTGATGCGCGGCGTGCCGTTGATCTCCTTGCTCTTCATGGCCTCGGTGATGCTGCCGCTGTTCCTGCCGCAGGGCGTGACGATCGACAAGCTGGCGCGCGCGCAGATCGCCATGATCCTGTTCGCCGCGGCCTATCTCGCCGAGGTGGTGCGGGGCGGGCTGCAGGCGATCCCGAAGGAGCAGTACGAGATGGCCGACTCGCTCGGCCTCGGCTACTGGCAGAAGACGCTGTGGGTGGTGCTGCCGCAGGCGCTGAGAATCGCCGTGCCGCCGCTGGTGAACACCTTCATCGGCTTCTTCAAGGACACCTCGCTCGTGCTGATCATCGGCCTTTTCGATCTGCTCTCGACGATCAAGGTGTCGCTGCAGGACCCGAGGTGGAGCGGTTTCGGCGTCGAGGCGTATCTTTTCGCCGCGCTTATGTACTTCGCGTTCTGCCACGCGATGTCGCGCTACAGCCGGCGCTTTGAGCGGCGGCTAGATTCGGCTTGAAGCGACGCGGCGCACGCCCGCGGCTTCGAGATCCTTCCAGGCGCGCGCGAGCGACCCCTCAAGATCGATCGCCCGGCTCGCGTCCTCGATCAGCGCGGTCTCCAGCCCGATCGCGCGCGCGTCGAGCGCCGTCCAAGCGACGCAAAAATCGGTGGCGAGGCCGCACACGTAGACCTTCTTCAGGCCGCGCTCGCGCAGATAGCCGGCCAGGCCGGTCGAGGTCCGGCGGTCGGCTTCCACGAAGCCGGAATAGCTGTCGATGTCGCGGTGAAAGCCCTTGCGGATCACGAGCTGCGCCTGCAGAAGAGCGAGATCGGCGTGCAAATCCGCCCCCCGCGTTCCCTGCACGCAATGATCCGGCCACAGCACCTGCTTGCCGTAGGAGAGCTCGACAGTCTCGAAGGGTTTCTTCCCCGGGTGCGACGACGCGAACGAAGCGTGGCCGCGCGGGTGCCAGTCCTGCGTGAGCACGACGTTCTCGAAGCGCGCGGCGATGTGGTTGATCACCGGCACCACCTCGTCGCCGTTGGGCACCGCGAGCGCGCCGCCCGGCATGAAGTCGTACTGCGCGTCGACCACGATCAGGCAGGCGTCCCGCATCGCGGAAATTCTAGCCCCGGCCGGGACCGGGTGGCCCGGCTGTTAACATTGCGCCGCCCATGAAGTTCTACGTCGTCGACGACGATCCCGGGATCCTCGCGCTGGTGCAGAAGGTGCTGAAGCGTGCCGGCCACGCTGTCGTCATCAGCGCCTCGAGCGGGCAGGCGCTGAAGGAGATCCCGGTCGAGCGCCCGGACTGCGTCATCACCGACCTGATGATGCCGGGGATGGACGGCTTCGAGCTGACGCGCGAGCTGCGCCGGCGCACCGAGCTGGCGGCGATGAAGATCATCGTGATCTCGGCCAAGACCTACGATTTCGACCGGCGGCGCGCCAAAGAGCTCGGCGCCGACGGCTACATCACCAAGCCGCTCGCGCCCGATTCGCTGATGCAATCGATCACCGACATCGTGGCGAGCCAGGTGAAGCTCGCCTACTGGGGGGTGCACGGCACGCTGCCGGCGCCCGGGTCGGCCTACACGCGCTACGGCGGCAACACGCCTTGCGTGAGCGTCGAGGTGGGCGGCGAACCGCTCTACGTCTTCGACTGCGGCTCGGGAATCAAGCGGCTCTCCGACCGGGTGATGGCCGCGGGCACGCAGCGCTTCTCGGCGCGCATCTTCATCACGCACACTCACTGGGACCACATCAACACGGTGCCGTTTTTCGCGCCGCTGTACGTGCGCGGCAACCAGATCGAGGTGTTCGGCCCCTACCAGGGCGACCTCACCATCGAGCGCGCCATCAGCGCGCAGATGGAAAGCGTGTACTTCCCGGTGACGATCCGCGAATTCGGCGCGCGGCTGGTGTTCAGGGATCTGCGGGAAGAAACGCTGGAGTTCGGCCCGGTGACGATCGACACGATGCTGCTCAGCCATCCCGGCTACTGCCTCGGCTACCGCCTGAAGGCGCGCGGTCGCACCCTGTGCTACATCACCGACAACGAGCTGTACCTGCCGGGAGACGCGCGCCGCAACGAGCGCTATGTCGAGCAGCTGGCGGACTTCGTGCGCGGCGCGGACGTGCTCATCACCGACACGACGTACCGGGACGCCGAGTACCCGTCGAAGGTGGACTGGGGCCACTCGTGCGTGAGCCAGGTGGTGGAGCTCGCCGCGCGGGCCGAGGTGAAGAGCCTGCACCTTTTCCACCACGACCCGGACCAGACCGACGACGACATCGACCTCAAGCTCGAGGAGGCGCGCCAGGGGCTGGCGCGCCTGGGCTCGAAAGTCGTGTGCGAGGCGCCGTCGGAAGAGTCGACCGTCGTGCTCTAGGCGCTCGCGCGCGCCGCGGGATCCTGCCGGTAGAAGAGCTTGAGCTGCCCGTAGACGTCGGGGTAGCGGCGGCGCGTCTCGGCGGGATCCTCGAAGAACGCCTCGCTCACCACGGCGAAGAACTCGGAGGGGTGCTCGGCCGCATAGGGATCGAGCCAGGTGTCCTTGTCGCGCTCGACCGCGTCGCAGAACCCCTCGAAGGCTTTGCCGAAGGCCCGTTTCCAGAGCTTGCGGTCCATGCCGGCGTGCAGCGGCGGCAAGCCGTCGGCCTCGCCGTTCAGCATGTCGAGCTTGTGCGCGAACTCGTGGATCACGACGCTCATTTCCGGGTCGTTCGCGGCCGCGTCCCAGGACAGCACCACCGGGCCGCCGGGCATCGCCTCGCCCGCCAGCTGGTCGTCCCACTCGTGCACCACCCCGTGCTCGTCGACCTCGGAGCGCGTGACGCGGAAATCGCCCGGATAGACGACGATCCCGCTCCAGCCCGAGTACCAGTCGAGGCCGAGATTGAGGATCGGCAGGCAGGCCTGCGCCGCGATCGAGACGCGCATCGCGTCGCTCACCTCGATGCCGTGCGCTCCGGCGAACTGCTTTTCGGCGAGGAAAAGCAGCACCAATCGCTTGAGCTTCTGCGTTTCCGATTCGGCCAGCTTTAGAAGGAAGTTCAGTCCTCGCGTCGCTTTTCGCCACAGCGCGTCGTCGATCCGGTGCCTCTTCAGCACCCGCCTGCGGCGCCAGTCGGTCAGCCAGCCCATGCGGAGATGATTATCGTTGTCCCCGCGCCGCGAGCCACACGCCGCCGACGATCAGCGCAAGACCTACGACATGGAACAGCCGCAGCTCCTCGCCGAGGAACGCGACCGCCATCAGGGCGCCCAGGAGAGGAATGAGGTGGAGGTAGGCGCCGGCCTTCGCCGGACCGATCTCGGCCACGGCGCGGGTCCACATGGCGTAGCAGAGCACCGAGGGAAAAGCGGCGAGGTAGAGGATCCCGAGCACCGATCCCCAGTTCGCCTCGACGCGGCCACCGCCCGCGACTTCCAGCAGATACGCCGGCAGGCCGGTGATCATGCCGGCGAGCATCACCGCCAGCATGAACGCGAACGCGTCCACGCCCTGCGGCTTCCAGCGCAGGCAGGCGGTGTAGAGCGCCCATAGCGCGACGTTGGCGAGCAGCCACAGGTCCCCCGGGTTCACCTGCAGCGAGGCGATCACCGCGGCATCGAGCCGCGACACCACCGCGAGCACGCCGCAAAACGAGATCGCCAGCCCGGCGGCGACGAGCGGCCGGATGCTTTCCCGCCACAGCAGCCACGCGAACAGCGGAATCACGCCCGGCGTCACCGACTGGAACAGCACCGCGTTGGTCGCGGTGGACTGCTGGATCCCGACGTACCCGATCGAGTTGTAGAGCACCGTTCCGCAGGTGCCGAAAAAGAGGATCGGCCGCCACGCGGCAAGCAGCTGCGGCCGGGCGCGCGCGAAGGCGCGCCACGCGAACGGCGCCAGGATCGCGATCGCCGCCGCCCAGCGCCAGAACGCCATGCCGAGCGGCGTGGTGTAGGGGATCACCGCGCGCGCGACGATCCAGTGCGCGGCCCAGAACAGCGAGGTGAGAAAGAGCAGGAGGTGGGGATTGTTCAACGCGCCAGTAAAATACCCGCATGGTCTCGGTTGTCCAACTGCACCCGCAAAACAGCGCCGCCGCGCTCGAGCCGCTGGCCGAAGGGCTTGCCGGTGCCGAGCGCGCGCTCCTCGCGCGCGCGCTCGAGCTCGCGGAGCCGCTCTACGCCGGGCAGACGCTGTCCACGGGCGAGCCGACCTGGCCGCACGCGCTCGGCCTTGGCGCGAACCTCGCCGCCATCGGGCTCGACGGCGCCGGGCGCGCCGCGGGAGTGCTGTTCGCCGCGCCGAAGCACCTGGAGGGCATCGAGCGGCTGCGCGAGGCCTTCGGCGAGGAGATCGCCGGGCTCGCGGCGGGAGTCGAGAAGCTCCACCGGCTGCGCGTCGCGACGCGCGCGAGCCCGCTCGAGCAGAACGAGGCGCTGCGCAAGATGGTGCTCGGAATGGCCGAGGACGTGCGCGTGGTGCTCATACGCCTCGCCAGCCGCACCCAGACCCTGCGCTGGTTCGCCAAGAACCCCGGCGCGGAGCGCGCCGAATACGCGCGCGAGACGCTCGACATCTACGCGCCGCTCGCCAATCGCCTGGGCGTCTGGCAGCTCAAATGGGAGCTTGAGGACCTCTCGTTCCGCTTTCTCGAGCCCGAGCTCTACAAGAAGATCGCGCAGATGCTCGACGAGAAGCGCGCCGAGCGCGAGCGATACATCGCCGGCGCGATCGCGGCGCTCGCGCGCGAGCTGGAGCAATCGGGCGTGCGGGCCGAGATCAACGGCCGCCCGAAGCACATCTACTCGATCTGGAACAAGATGCGCGCCAAGGGCGTCGATTTTTCCGCTTTGCACGACGTGCGCGCGCTGCGCGTGATCGTCGCCGGCATCAAGGACTGCTACGGCGCGCTGGGCGTGGTGCACAACCTGTGGCAGCCGATCCCGCGGGAGTTCGACGACTACATCTCGCGGCCGAAGGGGAACCTCTACCAGTCGCTGCATACCGCGGTGCTCGGGCCGGCCGGGAAGACCCTGGAAGTGCAGATCCGCACCGAGGAGATGCACCGGCAGGCCGAATTCGGCGTCGCCGCGCACTGGCACTACAAGGAGACCGGCAAGCCCGCAAGGGCCGAGGGAGCGTTCGAGCAGAAGATCGCCTGGCTGCGCCAGCTGCTCGCGTGGCGCGACGAGGTCGCGCGCACGCCGTGGGCCGAGCGCACGCGCGAGGCGCGCCTGGACGACACGGTGTACGTGCTCACGCCGCAGGGCAAGGTCGTCGACCTTCCTGCGGGCGCGACGCCGATCGACTTCGCTTACGCGCTGCACAGCGACCTCGGCCACCGCTGCCGCGGCGCGAAAGTGGACGGCCGCATCGTGCCGCTCGACACCCCGCTCGCGAGCGGGCAGCGCGTCGAGATCGTCGCGGCCAAATCGGGCGGGCCGTCGCGCGACTGGCTGAGCGCCGATCGCGCGTTCGTCAAGAGCCCGCGCGCCAGGACGAAGATCCGCCAGTGGTTCAACGCGCAGGCGCTGGCGCAGACCGTCGCTGCTGGACGCGCGGCGCTCGAGAAGGAGCTGCGGCGCGCCCGCGCGACGCAGGCCAACCTCGATGTCCTGGCGTCGAAACTCGGCTTCCGCAAGCCGGACGAGCTGTTCGCCGCGCTCGGGCGCGACGAGGTGAATCTGAGGCAGCTCCAGGCGGCGTTGCGCGAGGCTGTCGGCGCGCCGCTCCCGGCTTCCACGGCGGCCCCGGCGCCGCCGAAAAAGCCGCCGCGCGCCGCCGCGCCGGGCGGCGTGCTGGTGCTCGGCGTGGACCGGCTGCTCACCCAGCTCGCGCGCTGCTGCAAGCCGGTGCCGCCCGACCCGATCCGCGGCTTCGTGACCCGCGGCAGGGGCGTTTCGGTGCACTGCGAGGATTGCGCGAGCCTGAAGCGCCTGGCCGAGCGCCTGCCGGAGCGACTGGTGGAGGCGCGCTGGGGCAGGGGCGAGGCGAGCTACACGGTGGACATGGTGGTCACCGCGAGCGACCGGCGCGGGCTGCTGCGCGACATCGGCGACGCGCTCGCGCGCGAGAAGATCAACGTCACCGCGACGCGCTCGCACAGCCGCGACGAGCTCGCCTTCATGCGCTTCACTTTCGAGGTTGCGAACCTCGTGCAGCTCAGGCGCGCGTTCGCGGTGGTGCGCCAGCTGCGGGGGGTGATCAGGGTGGCGAGGGGCTGATGCGCCGCGCTTTGTGGGCGCCTGCCCACTCCGCAACTGCGCTAGACTGATTCGGCGCCCGATTCCGAGCGGTGGGACAGCCGCCGGGTTGCGCCGCACGTCAATGACGCGGTCAAAGGAGGAGACATGAACGCAACTGCTCAATCCCAGCTGCTGCTCGTCGCTCGGATCCTGTTCGGGGTGTTATTTCTCGTGCCGGGGATTCGGTTTGCCATGACTTTTGGACCGACTGTCGCCTACTTCACGAGATTGGGTTTTCCGGCCCCGGAGCTGATGGTCTGGCTCGCCATCATCATCGAGATCGTCGGCGGGCTGGTGCTGATCACCGGCTGGCAGACGAAGTGGGCAAGCTGGCTGCTCATCCTGTACGTCGTGATCGCGACCGCGATGGCGCATCGTTTCTGGGAGTTCGACGCCGCGCAGCAGTTCAACCAGCTGAACCACTTGCTGAAGAACCTGGCCATCATCGGCGGATTGCTCTACGTTGTAATTCAGGGCCCCGGGGTGCTCAGCGTGGACGGGCGCTCGAAAACGGCTTAGCGGCAACCGCGCGCAAGAAAGCAGTCACACCGGCGTCAAGCGGCGCCAAGCGAATGCGGCCACGTTTCTCTTGGCCGCTGCCCGCGCTCGCGTGGGGCCTTCGGACCGGCGGCCAAAACGGCCTGATGCGGGCGGGGAATACAATTTTGCGGGCGGTGTTGTTTTTCCTGTGGACGATTTCCTGAGCCACCCGGCAGTGCAGGGCGGAGTCGCGCCGTTCGTGGTGGCGCTCGTGGTCGCGCTGCTGCTCGGTCCGCTGAGGCTCGGGGGCCTGGCGGCGCTGGCGGGTTTTCTGACAGCAATGTATTTCGTATTCGGTTTCCAACTTACCCCGCTCACTGCGACGCGAAAGATAATGCTTCTCGCCATCGCCGCGCCGGTGATCGGGATCCTCGCCGACTTCGCGTTCAAACCGACGCGGTTCGGCGCGGCAATCCTCGCGCTCGCCGCGGCCGCGGCCGCGCTGTGGGCGTTCTGGCCGGTGCTCGCGCAGCGGCCGGCCGCTGAGGCGTGGGTGCTTGGCGGCAGCGCCGCGCTCACGCTCGCGTTTCTGGTGGGATTCGCGCAGCTCTACCTCGCGGAGGATGCAGTGCGCGCGGGCGCCGCGGCCCTTGCCCTTGGACTTGGAACGGGGGTGGCCGCGATCCTGGCCGCGACTGCGGCTTACGGGATGCTCGCGATCGCGCTTGCGGCCGGGGCGGGCGCATTCCTGCTGCCGCAGATGATTGCCGGAAAGAAAGCCTTCGCAGGCGTTACGTTCACGTTGACGGCGATGCTGGTCGGCGGACTCATCGCCGCCGGTGCGATGATTCTCGCCAGGCTCCCCTGGTACTCGCTGCTTGCGCTCGCGCTTGTTCCGATCGGCGCCCGTTTGCCCGTTCCCAGGAATGCACCGGTTTGGCTGCAAGCGGTGCTGCTGTCGCTTTTCGGCTTTATCATCGGGGCCGCGGCTTGCGTGTCGGTCTGGAAGTTTCCGGATGCGTCGCTCGGCTAGGTACCGGTTGGCTTAAACCAAAGAGAGGAGAAGACACGACATGAGAAAACTCGCTATCGGACTCGCTGCCTTCGCGCTGCCGCTCGCCGCGGCGGCCGAGGTGGAAAATTACGTGTTCGACGCAGTGCACACGGTCCCGTACTGGGAAACCGACCACCTGACTTTCGCCACCTTCCGCGGCCGCTTCGACCGGGTCACGGGAAAATTCTCCATCGACCGCGCCGCCAAGACCGCTTCGCTCGAGGTGGTCATACAAACCGCGAGCGTGAGCACCGGGGACAACGAACGCGGAGGTCGAGCGCGCACGCGCGACGAGCACTTGAGGAGCCCGGACTTCTTTAACGTCGCGGAATTCCCGACCATGACTTACAGCTCGACGGCCGTGAAATTCAAGGGCGATGATCCGGACGCGGTCGAAGGCAATCTCACTCTCCTCGGCGTGACCAAGCCGGTCGCGCTCAGAATCGAGCGCTGGAAATGCGGGCCCGACCCGCGTTTCGCGGGCAAGCGTTTTCTGTGCGCAGGAAATGCTTCGGGCTCGTTCAAGCGCTCGGAGTTCGGCATGAAGACCTTCTTGCCGACCGGAATCGGGGACGAGGTGAAGGTGTGGATGAGCGTCTACGCCTGGCGGCAGTAACCGCAACTTAGGAAAACACTCATTCTGGCGTCACGCGGCGCCGGGAAGACGCGGGCCCCGTGAGGGCCCGTTTCTTTTTGTGCGCCGGCGGGAACGCCTAGCCGAAAAGCACCAGCAGCCAGACGACGCCGGCGTTGACGAGCGACAGCATCACCGCGGCGCTGCCCATGTCCTTGGCGCGCCCGGCGAGAAGATGGCGCTCCAGAGAGATCCTGTCCACCGCCGCCTCCAGCGCCGAGTTGAGCAGCTCGACGATGAGGATCAGCAGGAGGCTCCCGAGCAGCAGCGCGCGCTCGGCGCCCGTTTCGCCGAGCCAAAGCCCGAGCGGCGCGAGCACGGCGCACAGGACGAGCTCCTGGCGGAAAGCGTCGTCGTGCCGCGCGGCCGCGGCGAGCCCGGCGAGCGAGTAGCGCGTCGCGTCGATCACGCGCCGCAGCCCCGTTTTCCCCGTGCGCGGGTTATCCATCGCGCGCCGTAGCGAGGCCGGGAGCCGAGGGGATCAGCTCGGCGTCGCGAGCGTGAACAGCAGTTCTTCCTGCGCGCTGCGCCGCCGCCCGCGCCGCGGCTTCAGCCGCTCGTAGGCGCCCTCGACGTTCATCACCCAGGTCTGGCAGTTGTCGTCGATGTAG
>Ga0209342_10000255_pt1 | contig 59695 bp, 81 predicted proteins | sample RifCSP16_2_FD_184023 | JGI IMG/M metagenome (GOLD analysis project Ga0209342, IMG submission 184023) | Soil microbial communities from Rifle, Colorado - Rifle CSP2_sed 16_2 (SPAdes) (version 2) | ecosystem: Environmental > Terrestrial > Deep subsurface > Rock core/Sediment | place: Rifle... | reverse complement strand
CTCCCGGCCTGTGGGGGACCCTCTCTTCCGAACTGCGGGGGGAAATCTCTCTCGACCTGCGGGGGGAAATCTCTCCCGACCTGCGAGGGAACCTCACCGGCCTGTGGGGGACCCTCTCTTCCGAACTGCGGGGGGAAATCTCTCTCGACCTGCGGGGGGAAATCTCTCCCGACTTGCGGGGGGAAATCTCTCCCGATCTGCGGGGGGAAATCTCTCCCGGCCTGCGGGGGGAAATCTCTCCCGATCTGCGGGGGGACCTCACCGGCCTGTGGGGGGACCTCACCGGCCTCACCGGAAACATCGACGCGTGTGAGCTCACGGTCGAGGAGCAAGTCGCCGGGGTCAATGTGTCTGAGTTGGTGGAGGAAACCACCCCGGCCCCGGACGAAAGCGCGACAAGCGGCACCACTCAAAATCCCTGAGTGGGTTAGTGCGCGGGATACTCGCGCCCGTCCGGTGGCCGGGACTTTCAGGAAAGGAGACGACATGACGAGGCAGAGAATCTGTCCGCAGTGCATCGCCGCCGGATCAGTGGGGCTGCGGGGCGACACCCGTCCGTGCCCGAATTGCGACGCCATCCGCGCCGCCATCGCCGAGGAGCTGGAGAACGCTGCCAGGCGATTCGACGATGTCGGGAACGAGGCGGATTGCAGGATTGAACACGGGGTGGATGGCGTGGCGGGACAGCATGTAGCCTATTTCCGCGACCGATGCCGCAAAGAGGCCGCTGCGATCCGCGCCCGCTCCGGGACCGATCCGGCTTCGCGCCCGGACTTGGACAAAGCCCGCGAAAGGAAGGCAACGTGAAACACGCAAACGCGCACCGGCAGAAACTATCGGGACGCTTGCAGCGGCAGCAAGCGCGTAGCCCCATCTTGCCGGATTTTGAGCCCGGCCGCCAGAATCAGGCCGCCGACGCGCTGGCGGAGGCGATTGAGACACTGGAGGACCTGAGAACCGAAGAGGACGGAGGACAGTGCGGCGCCAACGACGCTCCAGGTCATCGTCACACCGTGCCCGGAATCTGGGACGACGACAACGGAGAACTCGCCGGAAAGCCGTGCGCGTGGTGCGCGGCGTGGGACCAAGCCCGAGCCGCCCTCGCGGCCTACCGGACGGGAAAGGAGCGTGGAGAGTGAGCGTTCCCATGAACTGGAAACACGTTGCCTTGTATAGGCTTATGCTGTCTCCTGAGTATCAAGAGTTCATGCGCAACGTACAGGACACCAAAGAGAAGATAATCATGGATTTGTTCGCCGATTGCGTGACTTCACCCAAGACTCGTACTTCTCGATCTCGGCGCGAAGCACGCGGTCGGACTCGCGGAGCGCGACGTGCTGGCGGAGAATCTCCCGGAACTCGTCGTCCGTGAAGAACATCCCCTTCTCGGGGACAGGAATGGTAGAATCAACTCGGAGGCCAGAGATGGGCGTCAAGACAACAGGCTCGGGCAGGACCAAGCGGGGGAAGTCTACGGGCGGCGCTGGTCTGACGCCGGGGAGACAGCCAGACACAATAGACACTACCAAGATCAGGGACCAGATTAGTCGGGCCTTGAATGTCATGTTCACTCTCCACGATTCCCTATTTCGCTTCTGGCTTGAACTCAATGCGCTTTTCCCACGCCCAACACATCCTCAACCCGCGTCCCAGGAGCCGCCCCCAGTACCCGCTTCTCGATCTCGGAAATCGACCTGTCGAATCGCGCACGAAGAGCCAAGGGCTCAGAGAGTGTCCGGATATCATTTTCCAAAACGCGGATCGCGGTGAGGGCCTCCACCCGCGCCGCCTCGTTCATCAGATTGTGTTGCTCGATGAACTCGCGCTTCCTCTGGATCGCGGCGAAGATGTCCGCGATGGCAGACGCGATCTTGAAACCATGAATCAACAAGGAAAGCCAAGCCATGACGCTACCACCTTTCGATCCTACCGGTTCCTGCCCCAAGTGCCTGCACAGTAACATCACCGTATCGTACCACAACGAGTCATGCCACGATAGCACGTGCCCCCGCTCGTTTCAAGGCCCCGAACACCTTTCCCGCTGCTGTACCCGTTGCCACTACAAATGGTGCGAGGCGGTGATCCCTACTACTCCGGAGACCAATCCATGAGTCAATGCGGCTTGGCCGGGTGGAACCGGAGAACGCCTACACCTTCGCCGGAGGCAGAAGCGGCCCGGTCCCCACGGAAGCCAGCCGGTTCTTCCCCCATCCGAAGATGACCTGCATCACGGAATCGGCAAACGGGATCACGGCGGCGGATAGGGCGAGCGTAGATTCGTCCATCGTGATGCCCTTCCAGTCGGCGTAGGCCCCGATCAGCGCCCCGATGAGGACCTCTGGCACCAGTTTCGACACGTCGAACGCCTCACCCTTGCCCTTGCCACTCTTGAGGTAGCCGACGAACGCGGCGACCGCCCCGGCCAGAGCGCCCATCCCGATCTTCTTGAGGTCCATGACTTGCTCCTTGAAGGAAGCCTACTTGGAATCCGGAATATTATTGCCCAAAGTCCCTTCACGTGCCCTCCGATCTGCTCGCGCCTTGAGCCAGTGCATTGCCTCCTGCACCTTGGTCAGCACGAATGCCCCCTCACGAGACGAGTAGGGTCCGGCTTGAAACTTCTCCATCCGGTCTGCGATGATGGCGAGAAGCACACCATCAAGAATTCCGGGCGTCGATCCAGATTCATGTCTCGGGCCACATTGGTACCGGATTCGGGCTATCTCGATCCGACCAGAAGTTGTAGCCTGTCCGGTACCCATCGTTCCATCGGTGTAACATACGTATTCATGTGCAGCCCCCCCAGGTCCGTCTGGCCCTGCTTCGATGGTGATGCTTTCCATGAGCCCATGTCCATCATGGTGTGTCACGATCTCGCGCATGACCTACTCCTTACATTCCTTGGTTGACGATGCTGTAGAGCATTGACCCTACGACGAAAATTCCCACTCCGATCCAGAGCCAGAGAAGCCACCGAGGGCATTCAGGCCACTTGTCAGGATCGTCAATCATCGTCTGATTGCCCACTCATGCTGCCGCAATCCGGGCATTCCAGCCCATAGAATTCTGCGCTTGGTGGATAAACTGCCACCCACTTCCGCCCGCAAATGTTGCACACCACTTCGCCCGAAAACCAGCCGTCGTCTATTCCCATGACATCTTCCTGCGACGCGCAAGAGGGGTGGGAGGATAGTTTTCATCGAAGTACTTGCGATTCAGTTCAAGTTCCTCTTTCCGAATCGCCGCGAGTTCAGGGTTGTACTCGGCACCTTCCTGATACTCGGGATCGTACTTGTTTCGGTCCCAGCGAGGTGATGCGGGTTCGGAGGCCATGTTATCCCCCTACCAATTTGGACGCCACCCAGCCAATAGCCCCCAGGAACAGGGCGACGATGATCGTGCCTGCGGCCCCGTTCACCACCTTTCTCCACCCAAACAGGGTGACGAGACGCTCCTCATGCCTGTCCACAAGCCGCTCCGTAACGGTAGCGCGGTTGGACAACCCGTCCATCTTTTCGTGGACCTTCTCGAACCGGGTATCCATGTCGCTATCGAGTTTGTCGATGCGCTCCAGGATTCTGTCATCGTTTCCGCTGCTCATGGCACTATGGCCCCTTTCTCTCATCGGTTGCATCGCGCAGTTGACAGTAGTTGCAGTAATGGTGAAACCCCTTGCCGTAGGTAGTGGGGCACTCGCACACCAAGGGACTACGCCGTTCCCCCTCGCTTCGCTGAATGGGAATCATCACGGTGTCGCATGGGCACACGTAATCCTCCGGCCTTCGGATGCCTTCAGGGCATCGGCTCACCGCTGCACCTGCCAGATTTCGCATAGCTTGTTGTAAGCGATTCCAGCCGTGGCGCTGGACTTGCCCTTGATGAAGAGGCAATGCTTCCCAGTGGCCAACGCTTGAGGTCCCGTCCCCACGTCCGTGCTGATGGTGAGCACTTCGTAGGTCGTGCTCGTGCTCGTCACCGAGGCTCTCGCCGTCGTCTCCTCATCGAAATAGATCAGGTACGTCGCCGTCTCCGTGGTCGCGGAGGATTTCACCTCGATCACGAATTTGATCTTGTCAGGCAGCGCCACATCGGCTCGAATGCCGAACTCCATCGACTTCAGGACACCTTCGGCCGTTCCGATGACGGTATCCTCGATGGAACTGGCGGAGAGACGCACGATCTTCACTCCATCCGAGAGTTGCCCGGCGGTGATGGAGGACGCCGCGATCTTGGACGATCCAATAACAGCGTTGTCCGCGATCTTGGAGGTGATGATGGCCTGTTCCTTGATGTGCCTCGACTCGATGGCGTTGTCGTTGATCTGGTGCGCGCTGATCTGTCCGAGCATGTCGGTTGCCATGTCCGTCTCCTAGATATTGACTGTCACTTCCGTAAGTTGAATCGTTACGTTCGTGCCGCGCAGGTCCAACGAGTAGATGTCTCCAGCAATCGTGGGAAGGTCGCCCTCCAGGATGTACTGACCTGCTGCCGTCACGGTAGTCGTGGCCACTTCTGTTCCACTCACCACAAGTCTCAGACTCCCGGCCGCACTAGTCACTTCGACAATGACTCGAACCGCCACCGGAATCGAAGAGAAGGCCTGTTTGCTGAATCGGACTGTCTTGAGTGATAGTTCAATAATGGATGCAGCCTCAAGGATGTCGTCCGATACGACGTGTGAATAGATGCTTATTGGAAGTTGTGCGATGGGCACCTTGGAGGCGTCATCCAAAGAAGCATACCCACCTGCAACACCCTTGTTTGCCTTGTCCTCTTTCAAAGTCAGATCCGCGACTAAAGTCTCCAACATCACTTTGTCAGAACCATCGAGAAGTCCACTCTCAGGGCTCGATCCACCAATGGCAAGAGGCTCTTGTCCGAAGCGTGTTCTCATCACCGCACCGCGAATTTGTTGTACCCGATCTCGTAGGCTGAAGCATTCACAGGCGCAAGCCCAAGCCGCGCCGACGACCAAAACGACCGAAGGTCCGGTGATGCCGACGCCCCATTCGTAATGACGATCCGCCAGTAGCAGCCAGTCGCCGGAATCGCCGCAACGACGGTATCAGTATTGACCGGAACAGGTGTCCCCGGCAGCGCCGCAGTCACGAGGAAGTAGGCTATTGTTCCTCCGTTCAACTGCGCGTCCTGTCTCACGTGGGCGGTCGTGAAGCCGGTCCATGACGTGATGATCCTGGACATGAAGACCCTCGATCCTGCCCCCGTGAGTCCAGTGACGCACCTGCCAAGAATGAAGTCTGGAGCTGCGAACGGGCCGGGATCGGTCGGCGGAGGTCCAACACCAACAGGGGCATCGGTTGGCTGGTAGAAGTCCTCGCCGAATGCCCCGCTATGTCTCCGGAAGAGGGCATTCTCCGCGATCCGCGCCTGAAACTGCGCGTGTCGGAACTCACGGTCCGAGACCTCCAGCGAGAAGCGGTGGCGGTTCGCGGGAATCTTCTTCGGGTCGTCCACCGCCGTTGAGTAGTCCTCGCCGGCGATGACGGTTCCGGTGTTCACCATGCGGGCACGGATGTCCGTGAGGACCTTCGAGATCGTCTGCATGTCGAAGATCGGGAACTTCGGCGGCTGAATGGGAACCGGAAGGGTCATGGTCCTTGCCTACGTGATCGTGGGTGCCTTGGCCTGGTTGAACGAGCCGAGAATCTGTCCCGTCTGCGGCGGCATGTAGTCCAGCGGGCGTGGGTAGTCCACCCCGAGGTCCGGGAACACTGGGCGGGAGACTGTGAACTCCGGAGCGTAGGCCCGGAGCCCAGAGAAGTCCACCGGCTCCGGCCTCGGCAGACGCGGAGGTTCGTATGCACTCTGTGCGCGATTCTGTCCGCCGATCTGCTGGATGATGCTCAAGGGGCGCTCCCTCCGCAGGGTAGATGTCGGTCTGACCCTCTGCGGAGGTGCGGAAATTTCCGGTATCCCCCCCGATCTCCCGGATCGACTCGTCTGCTCGCCTGTCATGCCTGCAATGGAACGCGCTACGTAGCCCAAGGCACGCATCTTGGGGGTGATCTCGCCCGGACGGCCCTCCAAGCCTCCCGACGCGGCCAGGTCCTGAGCGTAGGCGTTCAGGCGGGGGTTGGCGGCGGCAGGATCGACCCCGTAAGACATGATGGCACGGTTCCCGGCCTGAATGTTCAGGAGACGGTCCCTCTGCTCGGGTGTGGCCTCGCCAAGGGCGACAACAGTTTGCAGGTAGTTCTCTTCACCCTTCGTCTTCGCCAACATCTTGGCGTTATCCCGCTCCACCTTACGAGTGTACTCCTCAGCCTTCTTGGTCTCGTCCTGCTTCTGGATCAACTCGATGGAGTCCACCTGCTTGTTCAGGACATCGGCGACTTCCGGCCTGATCTCGGACGCGGCCTGCGCGATGACGCCACGGGCCGTAGGGATGTCCTTCATCCTGAGCGCCTTTTCGACCGCAGTTCTGGCTACACCTTCACGCTTGTATGTGTCTTTGGTCTTCTGGTGTTCGATTCGGGCGGCATCTTTCTCTGCGGCGCGTTCGACGCTTCGACGTTTTTCGATCTTTCTCTGGAATGCTTCTCTCTGTTTCAGATTCGGGTTGTCCCTCACTTCTGTGGCGATGGCGGCTAGCGCCTCTTCGGTCTTGCCGTCGTCGATCATAGCTTCGACCCTGCGCACATTCTCATCCGCCGCCTTTTCGGCGACGAGATACTCCTCGTCCGTCTGCACGTCATCCAAGTATCTGCCACGAATCGTGTCTGGCAAGGCGGACAGAATCGCCTTCATTCTCGCCAAGTCTCGTGCCGCCATGTCCAAGTCGCCGTCTTTCAGATTGTTGTAAAAGGCGGTCTGGCGGGTGGAGAAGTCTCCGATGCTCTCTTTGACGGAAGCCTCACGTTGCGTCTCTTCGGTCTTCTGCCTGTGGAACGTCTTCGTTCTCTTGAGCACCACGTCAGCGTCTTTTTCGAGGACATCTTGTATCCGGTTACGTGCCGCGTCACCGTCGGCAATGGACAAGGCGCTGGCAATCTCCTCGTCGATTCTCTGTTCCAGAAGATCGTATGCGTAGCCCGTCTCATTCTGATCGGTTGGATCGACGATATCGCGGCCAAACATCGCCCGCAATTCGCGGCGAAGTTTAGTGATGATCGCCAGTTCCGTCTGGCGCTGATAGTCGTCGTTTGGCATGTGTTACTTCTCCGATCCAGCCATTTCACGTTCGCGTGCCCGCTCCCTCATGCTCTTACGCTTCGGTTTCTCGCTCTTGTCCGCTTCTATTTCTGGCTGCGACTCATCGGAGCGCAACTCGACCTTCGGAGCGCCGTGTCCGAGCAAGACTGAATTGTAGTACATGAGCGCCTTCACTAGCCTGTCTCGCTGATCCTGTTGTAAGCCTGCCACGAACATAGATTGCTCGTCCTTCGTCAATCCGTGGAGTGGCTCCATGTTACCGAGAGCCGTCGTCACGCCATTGTTGGTTCCTCCCAGAGCGATGTACTGTTGAAGCCAATGGTCTTGTCCATCATTATCACCGTATCGTAGTGCCATCTTGAAATTATACAACGCATTCCCCCTATCCGACAACATGAACCCGTCTCGTCCTTTCCCGATCTTTTGAAGGAAACGGTTCTTTTCGTCCCAAATGTAGTGGTAGGCGGATTCCAACGGATCGGTGCGGTATACGAATAGGTCCGGGATGCGTTCAAGATAGGGTTCTCCAGGAAGTCCCGACACGGCTGCGTACTCTTTCCCCATGCCCAGGGTCTCCGCCAAGTGTCGTCCACGATCTCTGATCGTTGATGGATTGAAGGCATCGGGGAATAGGCGTCTACGAGTGAGAATCTCCGCAGGAACCTTTATCATCGGTGTGGCACCTTGCGCGATCTTGTTCAGTGGCGACTTCGCCATGTCTGTTGCGATCTCGGCGGTCGTCTTTCTGCCCTTGAACCAGTCATCCACCTGTCTAGGAGCAGCATCGAGCCCGAACCACTCCAGAAAATCCCCCAGAGAACCGAATCTGTTGAAGCTGATTACTTTCCCGTTGGAGTCACGACCTAAGATGATGTGCGGTCTCGCCCGAACATCAGGTGACAGGTCGTCCTCCTCATCCTTGAACATCGTGTTGTTCCAGATTTGCGCGATAGTCCATAGGCCAGTCGCCTTGATCGAGAATGCCCCGAGACGTATCGCCGTGGATGCTGTTTTTGCTCCCAAAGCTCTGCCGATTGTGGCCGTGGCCTTTCCATCCCTTGCGGCATTCCGGATCATCTGCGTGTACCTACGGAAATTCGACTCCGCAAACGACCAAAAAGGCCACATGTGTTCACGTAGAGCCTTACCGTAGACGCCCACCTTGTCATAGGCACCAAGCAGGTCGTTCGATAGAGCAAACGCCCTGTCTCGAACATCCTTCAGCGCCATGATTTCTTCCGGGACGGATGCCCCAAAGTTCTTGGGTTCTCCTTTCTGGTTCGACTTCATCTGTTCCAGATAATCGAGATAGGCCGAGTACCGAAGGATGGATTCTCTCGCATCCGAGAAGGTTCGCGCCCCGTTCCAGTACCGCTTCCACAGGTTCCATCGCCCGGCAGGGGAGACACGTTCCGACAATCTGCTAAATCGGTCGAGCATCTTGATCTCGCCGAGCTCTTGAGCCTGAGCGGTAGACCCCATGCCGCCGCGATTTGCCCATTCTGCGAACTCTCCGGAAGGGTCTTTGCGCCTCACGAACACGTCGTAGATATCTCCTAGCGCCTGTTTTGTCTTGAGGAAGGCACTCGGATTTCCGGCGAACGCCGCGTCCGCATCCCCCGTGAGGTTACGGAGAGTATACTTGACGACCCTTGTCGGAAGGTGCAGGACGAGTTCTTTCCACTGCACCAGCGACTTTCTGCTGAAAGAAGCCAGTGGATTGTCTGACGGTGGACGACCAAGATTATCGAGCGTCGCTGCCAGTTCATCCGGAATGACGATCTCCTTGAACTTTCCACCCATCGCCAACACCTTGCGGATGTCGTTTTTTGTGATCTTTGCTTCAGTCAGTAATCCTTCCAGCAATTGCTCGGCCATTTTGTGCGGAACAGAATCGGCCATGTAGAAGACATTCCCTTCTCTCGCCTGCCATGCTACGTATCCCTCCGGGATGGCATCATGCCAATCCAAGAGTTCTTGTTCCTTCGCGTTCGCCTTTACCTTGGCAGCGATGTTGTGCGGGCTATTCTCTACATGCGCAATCGCTTTAGCCACCTGAAGGTCGTAGCCCATCTGGGCCATGACCTGATGTTCTGCGGACAGATAATCTGTGAGGATGTCGAATTCGCTTCCCTTTCTAGCCTTCAGGAATCCCCTACCAACAGGAAGGCGAAGCCTCTGTCCGGTTCCCGAGATGGACTTTGCGTCCGCGTACTTCAGGACAATGTGTCTAAAGTAATCCTTGTTGGTGAGGATGTTCGTGACATCCTTCCCGGCGGCCTTCATGGCCTCCGTGTATTCATCAACTAGCTTGACCCAGGCGGCCTTTCGTAGGTCGATACTCGCCTTCACGATGGGACTGTTGTCAACAAAGGTGTCAATCCGTGCTTTCTCCTTTGCGAGACTTTCCGTCGTGAACCCAAAGGGAAGGCTTCGGCCCTTTCCAGATTCAGAGGCCAAGTCGTCAAGCAAAACCTTCCGCCAGAACAGATCATACCCATCCTCGTCCAGCGCTCTCGTAATCTTGTCCACGTCCCGAACTGCGTGCTCATCCGCGATGCCCTTGTACTTGAGGAGTTGTCTAAATTTGAACTTCTCCTCTGCGTACTTGGCACCTGACGGAAGGCGTTCAAAATCACGCGACATCTTATGCCACTGTTCACGTAACCATCCATGAACCCTTCGACCGAGACTTTCCTTTGGAAGCGTCTTTGCGCTTTGCACTCGTGTTTCAACGTCGGTGTCCTCAAAAGCATACGAAGAGGGCTTCCTTGGTGGAGGTTCTCCGGGAGCGGTACCCGGTGGCGTTGCCGGAGGCTTCTTCGGTGGAGGCGCTTTGTCGATCGCTGCGTTGAGATTCTCTCTCGCTTCCTGTTCTGAAGTCGGTGCCGGAGGCGCTTTCTCGGTCGGCGACGGCGCGTTTTGCGTTTCTTCGACTTCCGCCCGAACGCTGATCTTTGGCTTCGCCTTCCACCCAGGTGGCGTTCCCATGCGAAGAAGGGGTTTCTCTTCCGGGGGCACCCACGACTCAATGATCTCCGTACCCTCTGGGACTTCCGTTCCGCCGACTTCGCCTTCTGCTTTCAGGGGAAGTCCATCCCTAGTCCGAGCCTCGTCGATCTTGTCTCTGGAGTATCGAACGGCCGCATCACCGTCACGCTCTGCGGTGCGGAGGATGATGTCCTCCATCGCGCTTCTAGCCTTCTCTCCAATGCCAGATTCTATTCTGCCTACGAAGCGGTCGATGTCGGCTTCGTACGGGGCACGTTCCGGCTCTGGCGCAGCAGCCACGGGCGGCTCGGTCGGAGGCTTGCGGGGCGGAGGAGTTGCCGCCACGGCACGCGGCGGGGTTGTAACGATGGCACCTAGAGAGGGTTCTGTGGTAGGTATTGCTGACTCAATCTCTGGCCTTCCTCTTGCAATAGGCGCTCTGAGCAATTGCCTGTTCGCCACGTGCATGACATTGAGCATCATTGTCGGCAATCCATGACCGCCGTAATCCTCTGGTACCTCTCCCCAAAACTCCTGAATTCCTGAATCTGCGGCTTCTTTCCATGATTGTATGTGCTCAGATGCAACTCCCTTGATGCTTTGCGAGACATCTCCCGGCTTGAATCCGGTTTGATCGAGGATGATTCTGTGGATTCTTCTCCTGCCTGTCTCAGGCATCTTCGGATATGTGTAATTCCAGAAGTCATTCGATACCTGTTCCGGAGTGAGACCGGACTCAACTAACTCATCCCACGCATTGAGTTGCGACTCTCGAGATGCCATGCGTTCGAGAAACACATCCGCTGTAGCAGGACGTTCTGCGGCCTCCGGACGCGCTGGCGGGGCGGGTGGAGGCTCGGAGGGCACTGAAGCTGTCGCCCTCATTCGTTCCGCCCGAAATTGCCCCGCCCTGATGTATGCTCTAGCCGCTTCGCCATGCGCTTCTGCGTCACCAAAGCGTTGCTCATTGTACACGCCATCAATGAGCCATCCTCCGTTCCTAATCCGTTCCGGAGGAATGCCCATGTCCCGAATCATCAGAATGTGAGTATAGTTATATCGATCACCGTAAAATATCGAACCGTCATCAGTGAGAACCGCTGGAAACTGCCCGGTCTCCGGAAGCCGTTTCATTTCAGGAATGGGATTTCCAATTCCCGGAAATCGCTCCTTTCCGTATCTCTCAAAGTCCACATCACTCAATCCGCTTGTGTCGTGAAGTGGTGGCGGCTCTGTGGCCGGGACCGTCGCGATTCTCCGCTTGGCCTCGGCCTTCGCGGCGTCCAGCACCTGACGCACTAACGGAATCTTTGAAGCGTACTCCCCGTGGAGTTTTTCCAGTTCCTCGGCGGTCATTCCCTTCACCGCCTGCTTTCCGATGATGTCGATGCGGGACTTCATGAGGGGGCCAACAGGTTTCGCCGCCTTTGGCTTCACGGTTCTCGGCTCACGAATCGGCTTTCCGGGAGGTGCAACGACGGGCACTATCGGCTGCGCCGCTTCCTTTTCCATCTTCATCCGTTCCGCCCTCGTGAACAGCCGGTCGAACACTTGCCGCATGGCCGGGCTGATCTCGATGTCGATTGGACTTCCGGTGATCCTCCGGTAGATTTCCTTCATCCACTCGCGCACCTTTGAAAAGATCGGCTCAAGGTTCGCTGTGGGGGCCTTGCCGTCACGTAGATATCGCTCCACTCCTCTGGCGAATCGTTCCTCTGCCGTGCGGGTCCATCTTCCGTCCTTCGCTCCCGCCCAATTCTCAGCCGTGGCGATGTCCTCGTCCGTGATCCCGCGCCGCTGTTCTGGAGTGAGGTTGCGGTCGAAGAGTTGACGCCGAGCGACGTGTCCGAGAATCTCGTGAACAGCGGTCGAGAAATCGGGATTCTTGAGCGCGTGGACCAGAGTCTTCCCATCGGCCAGGAATTCCACTGCGCCCTTCTGGCCATGCTGAAAGAGAATGTCGGCGCTCTGTGACGTTTCCCGAATCGTCTTTGCTCTGTTGCCTTCTCCCTTCGGATAGGTGACAACCTCAAGCCCGCGAGTCTTCAAGGCGTCGATCACGTCTTGTGGCGTGTTCTCCGGAACGACAGCGGAGCGGAATTCGTTCAGGCCAACGGCACGTCGAATTTTCGCCTCGAAGTATTCGGTCGGAAGAGTCCTAAGTTTGTCGAGAAAGATGCGCATCTCTTGGAATGGTTGCCCGGTCGGGTACATCTCGCGCAGGTGCTTCCAGTCGCCTTCGGCCATCGTCTTCAGGTCGTCGCTCATCGCTTCAGATCGCCTGTACTCGTCCACTTTGATCACTCTCGCATCGTGCATCCTTCCGGACAAGGCAAGGAACTCGCCATTCACGTCGTCTTTGATTTTGTCCATCGCTTCTTTGGAGATGATGTCTCCACGGGCCGCTTGGATTTCCCTGATGGAACGGAATTGCTTCGCTGCCAGAGCGCGAATGTTGCCAACCCCATAATCGAATCCTTCGGCGCTGCGGAGTCCCTTCTTGAGAATCTGTACGACCGTATCCAGATTGTGCGGCAAGTAACGCTTGTTCCCGATGTCTGTGAAGCCGGTGAATATTTTCTCTTTTTCGACAAGTGCCAGTTTAGTCACGGACTTGTCAACCCACTCCTCGAACTCCGCCTTCAGACTCGGATCGTTTGCAATCGCCTCCCTCACGGCGTAACGGTCGCCAGACTGGTCCTTTCCCGCAAGCGTCATCTTGTCCGCAACGCCTTTCTCGATAAGGAAGGCGAACTTCGCGTCTTCGCTTTGTTTCATTCCAACGCGAACACCTTCCCCTTCGAGATTACCGAGTAGAGTGTGTTGGCTGAACGACTTCGTTTTCTCGGAGTCGATCCTTGCGTAGATGTCGCCGATGAACCTCCCGAGTTTCACTTCCGAAGGCGCATCAAGGAAGTGTTTCACGGCGGGATAGCGTGGAGAGTAGGCGTCGGCATTCAACACTTTCGTAGTACGGGAAGGCGTGACGAGTTCCTTCGATCCTAAAAGCGTGATGTCGCCGTAACCCTCGAAGTTGCCTGTATCCACGTTGATGATCGCAACGCTCGGAACAGGAAGCCCACCCATCTTGGCCGCGTGACGCACATTGTTGGCGGTGAGGTTGTGCGCGGCAACGAGATTCGCGCCACCTTGCTTCAGCGCCCCCTTCCCCGGACTTCCACCCCTCGTCATCACCACCTTACTCACGTCAAGTCCGATCGCCTTCACGAGTACGTCAGTCAACGCCACCTGCTCGTCGGTGGCACCCATCGTCTTGAGGGATTCCTTGCTGTACGGAGTCTCTTGAGCGGGGCTCGGCGGTGTGCGTACTGACTGGGCTGCTGGTTCCTCTCTCGCAACCTGAGACGCTTCTGCTGTCGGCGGGACTGTGACGGGCTTGGAAGGATTTGCCGCCAGTCTCGTCTTCTCCTGTTCGTAGTAGGCGGCCCCGGCGCTGCCCGGTGTCACGTCACCCTTGTTGGGGGGCCTGTCTGCCGCAATCGCCCTGTCGATGCGGGACTTCATGAGGGGGCCAACAGGTTTCGCCACCTTCGGCGTCGCGGCTATCGACTTCTTCCAACGCGGTGTCGATCCAAGGAATTCGCCGATGTCTCTCTCATCTCGAATCAGACCGCGTTTTTTTGCCGTCGAAGCAACCTCGTCCAATGTCAAGCCAGTGAAACCGCGGTATCGTGCAGGAATCGCAAGATACTCCTCGAATCCTGAAAGATCGCCGATGTAGCGTTCAAAGCCCTTGATAATTTGTGCAACATCGTCGCTTTTTCTCATGCGGCTCGTCAACATGCCGAGAACGCGGGCACCCTTTCCCGCGTTGATTGTCCGTTGAAACGCGGCCGTGAAGATGTTCAACGATGGTCGGACGCCATTCGATGTAACATCCGACAGCCGTTCCGAACGCACACGAGTAGCCTCGGCTTCTGATTCCGCGCCAACTCGTTCCACCTCTGCCTTCTGGTATCGATCTCCTAGCGTCTTGTTCTCGGTCGCGCTGAGAGAACCCTTTTCCATCTCAACCTGATCGTCAACACTCACAACCCTGTTGATGGCATTCTTGATCCGAAGCGTGTCTTCCGTGGGTCCGGATTCGACGCGAACCTCTTTGCCCCTATGAGTGAACGTATCTCCTATCGCCATATTCCCGGCGGACACAGTTTCCGTTTCAGGTTCCCCCTCTGAAAGCGTAGTCTGCGCGGTCTTGATCGCTTCGACCTGCTTTTCTTCGCCGGTCTTTCCAAACAGATCGGCTGTTCCTTCTGGCAGTTTGGCTTCACGCGCCTTAGCCTGTGCCTCTCCTGTAAGCCTGGCCTCTTCCGCAGTAGGCGGCTTCATCGGGAATGTGAGTTGCTTTCCCTTCGGTGTCACAATCGGACGCTCTTGGCCGGGCGGGGCGGCGGGCTTTGGAGCGGCCCTTGCTGGAACGATTCCACCAACTCGTCGTACCGTGTCAGCATACTCACGCGTTGCCTGTTCATACGTCGGATAGGTGTTTACATGAACTGCCTCGCCAGTATCGGAATCTCTCACAATGACAACTGCTCGTTTGTCCTTCGCTGACGCTGCCCCATACAATTCGTAGCGCACGTTGTCGATAGTCTGCGAATCGACAAGATTCGATTCAATTCCGGCCACACGAATCTCATCGCCAACCTTGAGGTCCCACGGCTCTTTCGCCTTCGGAACCACAGGAGGCGCTTCGGTGAGAGGAGAAACGGTGGGCGACGGAGGACGGAATTCGCCCCGCGTTGCGAGTCCCCTTGCCGTCCGCTCTGCCATGCGCCTATCGATGGATCGTTCACCAGAGACGGTTTCGCCGTCACTGATCCGCGTAACCATGTAGCCGGACTCTCCGCTCACTGGCGTAGCAGGATGAACGAGGTAGTCGCCGTAGGCGGTTCCAGACAGGCTAATCGTTTGGCCGCCAGACATGGCCTTCTTGATCTCAGCCTTGCGACCTTCGATGAGCGCAGCCTCCGGAGACTTCTCGGATGGAGGTGGAGATGGAACGGTGGGCGGTCGAGATGCTTGACCGACGATCCTATAGCGCCGGCGCGCGTCCTCCTGAAACATTTCTCCTGGATTAGCCCGTGCCACATCTTGCAGATATGCCTCACGCTGCGCCTCCGTACCTTCCACAGAACGGTTCCCGCTAACTCCCTTCAGAACACCAATTCGATTCGCCCGCGCAAGTACCTCTTGTGCGTGCCCAAGGCTCGACACCCCGGACTCTATGGGTTCTCCCGTTCTACCCTCCACAACTCTCCACATTCTCGGGCCGGTTTTTTCGATGTAGTTTGCGGTAGGTGCGGCGGGTGGTACACCTGCTGACGGAGGTACGGGCTCGCGCGGAATCCGCGCTGCGCCCATCTCGAATCGTCCTTCGCGTGACGGCGCGTTTCCCATCGACTTGGCAAGCGCGGGTTCGATCTTGCCGATGGTAGATTGCGCCGCCTTGAAGTAGCCTTCAGCGCGTCGAGCGACGTTCTGTGGAATGCTCGATTCCGCGCTCCACTTTGCAATGTGCGGTCCGCCCATCATCAGGGCGAGTTCAAACGTCCCGCCATGCTTCTGAGCCGTTTCTTCATCGACTCCAAGAGAACGAAGAACCGATTCCCCAAGCGGCACGCCAGATTCGTGAAGTGCCGAAATCGCCACCATCGGAGCCTGCATGGCGATTTCACCCTTGAAAACTTGACCTGCCGCCTGCTTGAGTCCAGCCACTTCCGCTGAACCGATCGCGGCGGCGCCAGGCACCATGCTCTGCGGAATCGCTTCTCTGGCTGCCAAGGCTTTCGCTTGTGCTCCAGCAACTCTTCCGGCGCTTCTGGCCGCAAGAGTAGTAGGAAGAATTTGTCCGCCTTCGGCCAAGGCAATCGACGCTTCCTGTCCTCGGCCTTCGGGAAGGAACGGAGCGACCATGCCGGGAGCCATGCCAATCCCAAACGGAACGCCCTCAGAAAGTGCCCTTGACGTGAGACCAAGTCCGGGCATCACGGGCATGACCGATGCCGCGATTGCAGCCGTCTTGAGCGCCTCCTTCTCCCAATCAGCCAGATGGTACTCGGATTCTCTGGCCTTGAGATGTTCGCGGTGCAGTTTCAGCTCGTTGTCGAAAGCCGCCATCTCCGGCGAAGGGGCGGATTCCCGATCGAAGTACGTGCGCTTGTCGTTCGCACCCATATCCTCAAGTGCGGCAATTCTGTCTGCGATCTGATAGTCATGTTGCGTTCGCTTCGAGACAGGGATGCCGCCTTCGTACTCTGGAGCATATTCCTGCTCTTTGAGTCCAAGAACTTCGCTCACCGCACCAACAGTCGGAATCTGAAACCCGGTCGGTTTGGCCCCAAGTTCCCGTTCCCGACGGTACTCTCGATACTGTGTCTGATTCTGAGACTGAATCGCCACTTCCTTGACCGGATCGTAGGGAGCCCCCACCCTTGCCGACTGGTAGGCTTGTTCTGGAATCTGCAATTCAGGCAGCGGGGCCTGTGGCTGCAACGTCATCCCACCTTGCAGAAACTCCGGGGACGGCATGTAGCCTTCTGGAATGTCGATGGGGGGCTCAGGATGCCCGTAGAAGCCCGGTGGCGGCTCAGGTAGTGCGGGAGGACCAAACGGGATGCTCGGTGGCCTGTACGCCCTTTCCTGCCCGTAGGGATCAAGACCGAAGAGCGTTCCAAGAGGCGGAGGAGGAAGAGGCGAAGGCAACGCCCCGAGCCCCGTAGTCGGTCTGATGGGACCCACCGGGCGTCGAAGGAACGCATACGGGTTGAAGGGCGGCATTCGCGATCATCCTAGTACCTGTACCCGGAGGCGGTCAAGCGAGCGTTCTTCCCCGGTGTCCCGAACGTGTTGATCGAAGTCCCCTGTCCGCCAGCAATCCCCGTGTAAGCCGGAGGCGTGTACTGAGGCGTTGGCGGCTTGTACTGTGGTAGCAACGCCCCGCCTGAATGCGAGATGTTCGACACAGGCTGTTCTCTGGCCCTGGCTGCTTCGTAAGCCGGTCGTGCCGCCGCCAATTTCGACTGATTCGCGGCGTTGAAGGCATTGACGTACTTCTGAGAAGTGGAAGCAGATGCAGTTAGTGCGCCACCTCCAGTCCATCCGGATACTTGCCTTGCTCTGGCTTCGTCCATCCCTTGAGCCCTCAGAAACTGAAAACCCTGCTCCTGCCTGGACTGCCCAGGCCGTCCAACTTGCCATTCAGGCATTCCTTCCCCCTCGCGTCTTGCCCCGGCCGTCATGCCTCCCATCCCGGACTGCTGGGTCGGAGCGACTCCACCGAAGCCGCCACCCAGTTGCATGGGGGCAATCTCTGGCTGTGCCATCGGGTTCCTGACGGCGGGCGGCTGGATGTTCTTTGCCGGATCGCTCGACACTGGACCGCCGCCCACGCCCGGATTCGCTCCCGAATCCATGTAGAACGGCGTCATGTTGTATGGCGTGTTCTGAGCGCCCACCTGGAACCCACCGCCGGAGGGTTGGGACTGCGGAGTCAGCGTCGATTGCGGCTGAAGTCCGGCACTTGGAGGTACGGCGGGACCAATCTGTAACCGCTCTCCACCTGTCCACATGGCGTTCTGAGGATTCAGATTCGCTCGTTGGACCTGCGGCCCCTGTCCGGTCTGACTCCATGTCTGGTAGGCTGCGTAAGCCTGCTCCGGACTGAGACCAGACGTAATGAGCGACTGCATCGCGTTGTACGGGCTATACGCGGAGAGTCTCGCGTAGTCGATCTGTGGAGCGCCGTAGCCGGGCGGTGGCATTGTCGGTGTCGGGTACGCCGTGTTGAACTGCATGCCGGTGGGCATCGGAGACTCCTATCTTGCACGCGCAAAGGTCGAGAGGTCTTGTCCAGATGGCCCACTGGCCGAGCCTGACATGAAGTTCGGAATCCCGCCCGAAGGTTGCCCGCTTCCACTCACAATACCCGTGGCAAGGTCTCGGTACGTGTTCGTCTGCGGATTGTGGCCGTAGTAGCGCGGATTTCCGTATCGGTCTGACTGGATCGTGAGTTCCTCACCGGACCGAAGATAGGGAGCCGCAGTGCTCTGGACTCTCGCTGAAACCTGTTCTGCGCTCTCGCCAGGTCTAGGCTGCGATGCCGCTCGTATGGCCTGGTTCGGATCAGCAAGCGTCCTCGGCTGTTGACCGATGGTGACTCCAGGAATGTTCGGATTCTGAAATTCCTGAGGCCGATGCAAGAGACTCACCGTCCCCTGTTGCGCTGCGGCCGGTGCCGCCGCAGTCGTCGTCCCGCCACGATGTGCCTCGAACTGTGCCCGCCGCGCCGCCTCCTGCGCCGCCCAATTCCCCTGAGCGATCTGGTTCTCGATCTGCCATTGCTGAAAATCTCTCGCCTGCTGGGCCTCCTGCGAGGCATAGCGGTTCTGCATCTCAGCGATGTCCCGCGCCGCTTGCGTCTGTTCCGCCGCTTGCTGGGCGGCTGCCTGTCTCTGCGCCTCCGCCTGTCTGAACGATGCGATGTAGGCCAAGTCTTCCGCGCTGCCACGCGCTTCGAGGTCGCCCAGCGTCTGCATCTCGGCTTCCTGCTGCCGCCGATTCTCCTCCATCATCGGTCCCGATCCGTACAGGCCGCGTCGGTTCATCGTCTCGCCGATGTCTTGCCTCTGCGTGAGACCGAGACGCCGAAGCCGCTCCGCCGCCGTTTCGCGTCCGAGTTGCGACGGACGCAGAAGGGCCAAGAGGTCGGCGTCCGATGTCCCGCTACCTCCGGAAGAACCACCGCCAGAAACGCCACCAGGCGTCACGAAAGACAGACCAGTACCACCACGGTACTGCGACGTGGCCCCGGATTGTCTCGGCAACGGAATTGCGGAAGGCATTGGCGTCGGCGTGTAGAACGAAAGCCCAACATTCTGCTGCGCTCTGCCTTGCATGGCGTAGGCGGGATCGGCACCGTATCCGGAGTATCTCGCAAGAGGATCGTTCGCCGGAGTCCCTGCACGAGCGCCGTAGAGGCCCGCAGTACCGTATGGGTTGATCGTCACCATTGTCCACCTACTGTTGACTGGCCGCAAGATGACCCAGCAACTTCACGGAGAGCACCGTCATGGCCGTCTTGGCTCCGGTCCTCTTCAACGCCCACGACACCGTGTTGAAGTGCGGAAACGACTGGGGCACCGTCGCTACGAACAACACAACGGTCCTCGAATACGGATGCCTTCTGGCGGAAATATGGGAGCCCGCAACGGAGGTCCCGGTTCTCAGGTCCATGTCGGTAGCGGAGACTGTCAGGACCGTGGGCGTCAAGGTGAGATCGGGATACAGACTGACCTCCACTTTCTCCGATCCCGCGTTGTCAACCTCAGCAAGAATCTCGACGCTCCCCATGCGTTTCCGGATCGTAGGATGTCCGAAGTCTTCGTGTCTGTGTCGCCACTCGGTGTCGATTCCTAACGGCCCGTCGGTCTGGCTATTGTCCACCCTCCACAGCCGCCCGGTGATGGCATCCCCGGCCAGGATGTACAGGCCGTTCTCCACGGTGAGCAGCGACGCGAAGTTCCACGAGTCTACCCGAGTAGGATACCACCCCAGCGACTGGGATCCCCACAGATCATGCAGCATCCCCCTGTACTTGTTGGTCCCTGTCGCACTGCGGTACACGATGTAGAGCGCCTGATCGTGGTACACGTATTGTGTCGTGTTCGCCAAGGCAGCGTCGAAGTCGCCCCGGTAGTAGTTCCAGATCGGGGCCGAGATGTTATCGGGTTCGCTCGACCCGTCCCATCGCATGAAACCCCTGTTCGAGAGGAAGTACATCCAAGCGCCATCGGTGACAAGCGATCTCGGGGAACTGCATCCCACGGTGCTCGTGACCTTGATGAACTCGTAGTCGGGCGGTCCACTTCCCGCAAGCGCGTAGAAGGACAAGCCGGTCGGAACGTACAGTCTGTCCCGGTACTCAAGCAGCCCCTGAACCTGCCAGTTCGGGTTGCTGTCCACGGCGTTCGGGATGATGTTCGTGACGGGCCAGACCAGCGGCGCGAACAGGTCGCTGTACTGGATCATGAACGGCGCGGCATCCTGCCCGGCGGTGAAGACCCTTCCCCGGTGCAGTTCGATGTATCTGGCAAGAGGAGCGCCCGGGATCGCCGCCCACGCAGCCCCATCCCACGAGAACATCCCGGCGGCGCCACCCGGGACGTACACGACGAAAATGCCGTACCCATTCGTGCTGATGGCTCGCATCTCTGTCGCACCGACAATCGTCGCCGTGAGCGTCCATGCCAACGGAGCAGGCCAAGGAGTCCTGTATATCTCGCCGGTACTTGGCACAAGCGCGAAAATCCATTGTCCGACAACAGCAACCGTCGTGAACACATTGCACAGATTTGTCAAAGAGCCTGGGCCGATGCCCAGCGGATTCTCAAGGAGGAGCGTGTACCCCGGCCTAGTTCTCAGAGCGCCGTACAGGTTCGTCTCAGAGACGGTCCCGCGACTCCAACAGTTCTCGCAGAACCATGCCGCGTTGATCGGAAGCGCGTTTTTTCTGGACGATGCGTCAAGGCCACCTGAGAAGTCCGTGTAGAGTCTCTCAACAGGGCCGTCGTAGTCCTTCTGCGTAGCTGGATGCTCGCCCGCCATTCCCTGTTACCACCCGAAGCCTCTGCGGCTGATGCCGTCCACCCCCGCTGAACCGTAGTCGCCGCTCATCTTCATCGTCCGAAGTCCCTGACGCAATCCGTTCTTTGGATATCGTCCTCGAGCCTTGGCCGTATTGAAGTCGAATCTGGCCATCATCGCCGAGTAGCCTTCAAAATCTCCGCGCATGTCCCGCACCTCAGCCCGAACGCGGTCAAGCAAGTGACTCCTGTACTGTACGGGCATGTCGATTTCCGCCTCGTCGTCCACTGGCGCAAACGATCCATCCGGCTGCAACTCGGGAAGAGTCGGTCCCCGCTTCCCGAACACCCTGACCAGCGGGGGATCGGTCGCGATGTCGGGCACTCCCTTGACGTAGAGGATGTTCCCCCGCTTCATTCCGTAGGCCCTCGATCCGCTTCCGGACACAACATCGGCCTCCTCCGGAGCGTAGATCACGTTGGACGGTTCCATCGGGAAAATCGGAATCCATCTCTGCGGCTGACCCACATCCCGATAGGCAATCTCCTCCGCCTCGTAGCAGTCGGTGGACCAGACGTACCCCCCCGGCGTAGCCCCGGGGCCAAAGTCCAGTGGGGGATTCACCTGCGAGGAATACGGAAAGAACCAGATGCCGTCGTAAGGCATTACCTCCCGAAACCAGTCTTGAAGTCCGATAATGGCAAACTGGTTCAACGCCTGATCGGACACGTTGCTGGTATCCGCCTCTCCAGACTTCACCCGGATGAGATCGCGGAGGAACTTGAAGGAGAAGATCGGCATGGTTTACTTCCAGATTCGTGCCGTCTGAGTGCCGCCGATGGACGAGACGTAGAGCCCATCGCTGTACGACGGTCCGTGCGGAAGCGGCATCGTATCGCTGAGTTTGGTCGCGGAAGACACGAAGTCGTAGATGATCGTTCCGTCGCCCGACATTGCGTTATGCCGAAGCGTGAACCGTTCTCCCGCGCCCGTCCCGGACACTTGGATGCGTGATAGCGATACGATGCTCCCGGGAGCCACCAACGGGGTTGTGGCAGTCGAAACAGTATCCACCGTCATCGGGTTGCTGTTTGTGATGTTCGCCATGTCTCACCTCTTGTTGGCAATCGCTTCCACGAGGATGTCGCTCAGCGCCACCGTACCCGTTGCCTTCACTTCCACCCGGACGTACTTCGCGAGTTCGATGAAGGCGAGCGGCGCAAGTCGATTCACCCCATTCGACATGGCGGACACGTCGTAGGTGATGGGGTCCTCGGCCACGATGACCGTTGTCGATCCCGCCGTGGACTTGTTCGGTCGCGGGAACCAGTTCGTCCCGTCCTGCGAGATGGAGATTCGGGCCTCGAACGATGTCATCCCGGCAACCTTGGTCAAGGTGAAGAGCACCTCCACCTGATCGTAGTTGTCGATCTTGAGGTCGTTCGTGCAGACGACATAGGAGTTCGTGAGAAGCGCCCCAGCCGCACGAAGTGTCTGCAAGTCCGTGGTGCCGAGTTCGGTTGTGGTTCCACTGGGAACGATAGCCATGACTTAGAACCCCGTTGAAATCGTGGGTGTACCAGAAGGATCGTCCGCGATGAAGCTGAACGTCACCCCGTTCGCCAAAGCGGTTGGCGTCCCTGTCCCGAAGAGGGTCAGCACTCCCGTTGCGGCCACGGACGAGTCAATGCGGAAGCCCAACCCGCTGTACGTCCCGCTCGTCACCTTGAGAATCTGGTTGTGGTACTGGTTGTTCGTCCCGCCCACCAACGTCGAGATGAACGATGTCCGCGTTGCAGCGGCATCGTTGACCGATCCCGTAATGCTCGATCCTCCACCGGGGATCGTGGAGATCTCCTGGTCGAGATAGGTGGCCTGTGTCTCGCTACCGGACATGGCCCCCACATCCACGCGGCTGAAAGCGATGATAGACACGTTGTCGCCAATGGCAGGAATCTCGGTTGCCAGCCATGCCGGATTCAATGTCAACCGTCGAGACAACAGACCAGTGTAGTCCGATACTCTCCTCATGTGCCCTGCGGCGGTCCCGGTGTTTACAAAGACGAATGAATCGTTGTAGGCATCAACGGCGGTGTCCGCCCCAGCCGGAAGATCAATAGTCGTTGCCGTGGCAGCGTCGATGGCAACGGGTCCATACACGGTATATCCGGTAAGGGCACTGGTCAGGTCAGTCAGAGTCACTCGCGGAATCGTGATGTCCGTCAGCGTCGTCGGAGCCGTCGCCTGCTTGATGTTGTTGAAATCCAGTCCAGCCTCACCCGTTGCAGACACGTCCAAAGCGTTCGCTGGAGTTGTCGATCTGACCAGGTCGTCAACTGACGCTGCTCTGACGGCGAATCGACCCACACGGCCCCCCGCAGTCGTTCCTCCCACAGTAGCCTCAACGGTCACATTGTAGGTCTTTCCTGCCTCGAATCCGTTCGCGCCGCTCGCCACAACTTCGACATAGTACCAGCCAGTTGTGGCCGCAACCTTGACCACCGTAACACCGCCGCCAACCGCTCCAGCCGCATCCTCATAAACCACTGAGGTAGGGAGAACATCTGCGTCCGTAATGGCTCCACCGAGAGAATGCGTTGGAAAAAAGAAGTATGACGTATCACCAAGTTTGACTTCACCCATGTGAGCCTCTAGTCAAGGACCATTCCAATGATCGACCCGCCGATGATGCTGCCTCCAGCCCCGGCAGTCGTGAACGACGATTCCGTGGACATGAATCGTCTGCCACAAGGATCGAAACACTCCATCCGGTAGTAGTAGAGCGTGTTCGCCTTGAGGTTTGCGATGACGTGAGAATGACTCGTCACCGGCAACGTGAAGTCTGTAGGCGCGTTCGGATTCAGGAAGCCGTCGTACTGCCAGGGCGAATAAACCGCAGCGTTCAGCGGCGTGATCCCGCTGGACGTAGACAGCAGAATGCGCGACTTGGCCCTGATACCCGTCGTAGCCGTGATCGTCGCGCCCTCATTCGTGACCGTGCCCGCCGTGGGTCCAACCGTGAACGAAATCGGCTTGTTCGGAGTTGCTCTTGCGTTCGTCCTGTTGACCGTCAAGCCTCTGTACTGAACCGGAATGCTCGTACTGGTCGTATTTCCGCTGTCTGTGTCAGTGTGGACGAAGAAGTTGGCGGAGGCCCAATCCGACATGTATGCGTCCAGGGCGGGGAAGTCTCCGACATACGCGCCCGACGCCCCCCCGATGTAGTCGTTGTCCGAGGTGCCCCCGTTCAATGCACCCGTCGTCGCGTTCGCGTCGGACTGGCAGATCACGTCATTACCGGACGATGCGCACGTTCGGATGCCATTCAAGTTGATTGACCTGACTCCCATCGCTCCGCCAACCACGACAGAGTTCTGTACCGCCATCGCTCCAGCGCCGTTATTAATGACGATGCTTCCGCCATTCCCAACGGAATGATTCACATACGCCTCGTCAAAGGTCGTCGTAGCCCCCCCAGCAGGCGATGTTGAAAGTGCGGAAACACCAACAGGAGATTCGCCGCCAACCATAGCCCGCGTGACGGAACTACCGTTTATGGACGGTCCTGAAATTCCAATTCCTCCTGGATCAATGGCGATCACGTTCGTAGCCACCATCGCCACGTTACCCGAGAAGGTAATCGGGTCGTTGCACTTTGCTGCCTTCAAGTCCGCGATGGTGTTCGTCCCACCAGTCGGAGCCACGGATATCGGTATCTCGCAACCATACGCAAAAATGCGCTGGAAGGAGTTGGTTCCACCCGTAGGGGAGAAGTCTACTCCGGTGGCGGGACACCCCCATGCCTGAAGATCGGTGTACGTATTTGTCCCTCCAGCTGGCGACAGAACAAATCCGCGAGTTGCATGACCGGAGAAGACGCGACAATTGGTAACACTTGCGTTCCCGGCTCCTGTATGTCGTTCGAAAAGGCCGACAAAATGGAAGTCACAGTAGTCGTATGTGCCGACTCCGGTAGACTGAGTGTCGAACCGTGGGGTCGTGTTTGATTGCATCGTCCACGTAGTCGCGGACCCGCTTGGCGCGATCTCGATTCGATTAGAAGCAGTAGCGCCCGTTGTGGTGATGCGTCCGGACGTGGCCGATGTAAAAGTGAACGCACCATCGAACACGAGTGGATTCGGAACTCCGACGGCCGGGGCCGTGATGGTGATTGTAGCCCCGGCATCAACAGTTGCATTCCCGGAAAAGTGGTAGGTATCGGCGGCGACAGACAAATCCCAATTCTGTGTCGACTGCGCACCCGTGATTGCGAAGTCCGCCATCGTCTACCCCATCGCCTTGACTTTGGCGTCAATCATGGCCTGCTCTTCCTGAGCGGTGAACCACATAGTCACAACTCCGTTTTCATCCAGTTCTTTAGGAAGCCTTGCGATCCCGGCTAACCAATTCGCCGTTTCAAGGTCGGGCTCTATCAACAGCGTTCCAGCCCCGCACATCGCGTCTCGATCCATCGCAATCAAGGCGACACCTGATGCCGAATCGAACCTGACGACCTGAAAGTCTCTGGACACGCAGTTCGACTCCATCGCGGGCGGGCTCTTCCACCCACAAGAAGCGGGCTCGTACTGAACGACATAGAGGTTGTGATACACGGGCATTGCGTCGGCTCCAAACTAACGGTGTCATCAGCCCCTTACAGCCCCCTCCCGGGGATCGGGAGAGGGTTCGTAAGAGGCCGGGATTACTGGATGGACCGGGCCACTTCCGTCCACTGATTGCCGTCGAAGACGAACGTGATAGTGGAACCGGCAGTAGAAGTGTACGCGGCAGAGAGTGCCAGAGTATTCGCCGCTCCACCATAGGCCGTATCGGTCAGCACCACAGCGTCATCGAATACAAGCGTGATGACCTGTCCGAGAACTCCAGCCGTGATCGTAGCCAGATCGGCCGTTGTCGCCTCACAACGAATGACATTCAGTCCCGCCGCCGAGAAGGCATCGGCTCGAATGCCGGTCGAGTAGTCCTGAATGAGTCCTCCGTTGGTGGCGACAAGCGTAGCGAATGCGGAAGAAGCCGAAACGCCATTCAACAGCGCCACAGTCCCGCTATCGTCGGGAAGAGTCAGGGTCCGATCCGCCGTCGGGTCGGTGACGGTGATGAGCGTCTCGAAGGTATTCGCGGCGCCAGTGGCACCCTCGAAGATGAGGCCGGTCGTCCCGAAGCCGATGGCGTTGTTCGCGAACGCTGGATCAGCTCCGATGGTATCGGCTCCAACGATGGTACTTCCTGCTTCTGGGCTCAAAGCATCGGCGAGATGCGTGGCGTCGATGCCATCCGCAGCGATGCCGATATCACCCGCCGCCGACAGAGTAGCGGGGGAAGAAGCCGACACCGCGAACGTTCCTGGGGCATCGGGCAGATTGTAGGCCCGGGCCGCTGTAAGATCGGCCGCTCCAATCGTTCCGATGAACGGAGCGGCTCCGCCGGCAGCAACCAACACTCTGACCGTGTCATCATTGACCCCGCCAGGACTGACAGATACAGCCCCCGTTGTTGAAAGCGAAGTGAAAGACGGAGATGCAGAAATGGTCACATCACCGGCCGCCGAAAGGGCCATGTTCCCACTCGCCGACACCGCAAAGGTGCCCCCGGCGTCCGGGAGAAGATATGACCTGTCTGCCGTGAGATCGACAGCCCCGATGGTTCCCGTGAAAGTACCCGCTCCGCCGGTTGTAACCGTCAAGGCAAGCGTGTCGTCCGTAGTGGAAGCAGTCGTCGAGTGAATCGAAAGACTCGTCTCCGTCACATCGAGGTTCAGGCCGTTCATCAGGATACTACCCTGAACTCCGGTTCCTGTTCCGACTCCGGTGTTAAGCGTGAAGGCTCCGCCGTTGGCCCCACCAGCCCCAGAGGCCCCCGCCGCTCCGGTTGTGATGAGAATGGCACCGCCAGCTCCACCATCCGCAGCCGTAGAGGCTCCACCGATCCCAGTACTGAACTCAATCGCCCCACCTGCACCGCCAACCCCAGAAGCGACATCCGTGGATGCTCCGCCGTCTCCAAGTTTAAGTACGTATCCTCCACCAGTACCGCCAATGCCAGCGGCCCCGCTCGCTGCTCCACCGATGCCTGCCGTCATCGCATAGTCACCGCCGATCCCGCCAGTCCCGGTTGTGGCAGTCCCACCGACGCCAATCGAAGGCTCCCAATCCCCCCCGTTCGTGCCGTTCACGCCGGAAGCGACACCGGCATTCGTAGCATCGAGCAAGATGTTTCCGGTGATGTCCGGGATTGTCACGGTCCGGTCGGATGTGGCGTTCGAGACCGTCAAAAATGTCTCAAACCCATCAGCGGCAGTTCCTTCAAAGTTCAATCCGGCGGACACGCCCCAGATGGAATTCGCCACGTCAACCGCGTTCGTCGTCAGTGTGCTCGTCAGCATGGCCGTGCTGACGCCAGCGTTGTTCGGAATACTGATCGTCGCGTCCCCCACTGTGGGATCAACCACGGACAGCGTAGTCTCAACAGCATCGGCCCCGCCTGTCGCACCCTCGAACCGAACGCCATTCGACACACCCCACACCGCGTTGGCCGCGTCGATGGTCGTAGAAGCGGTCGAGTAGAACAACTCGTATGTCGCCGCCGCATTGTTGGGAAGGCGATACGTCTGATCCGCCGTCGGGTCCGTCACGCTGAGCGTAGTCTCGGAGGCATCCGCCGTCGCGCCCTCGAAGATGATCCCGGTCGTGAAGGCCGGAGGCGTGGCGAACGTCAGCGTCGCGTTCACCGTGGCCGTGTCGGCCGAGGTGTCGCCAATCGTGGTATTCCCGTCCACGATCAGTTCGCCAGCCCAGTTGCCTCCGCCAGGCATGACGCCAGTGGATAGGTGAATGCCGCCCTGTGTAGATGTCCCGGGAGAGTCGGCAAAGATTCCGACTCCGATCAGCCCGACGGCGAGGATGCTGGTCAGGACAAAAAACGGACTGTGCAGGTACTTCTTCATCGGAGTCCTCCTCGTGAGTGTTGCGTGTGGAACGGAGGAGAGGGCATCCGAAACGCCCTCTCCTCCAGATCATGCTTGTGCTGTGTGCTGACGACTACGAGGTCGCCTGAGACCCGTAGACCCAAGGCCAGTTGATCGGCGCGTTGCCGTGGAACATGTACACCTGGTGTGAAATCTCCAGAGTGCTCAACTCCGTGGCCTTCGTGAACTCGGGTTCCTGAACCGTGAACCACATAAGGTTGTCCTTCATCCGACGGGTGTTGACGCCGAACCACCAGTACGGATTGTCCAGATACGGAGACGAGAAGAGTTTGATCCGCGTCTGCGGATAGCCCTCGATTCGCTCGAACAGATTGCCTGCGAGGATGTTCGTGGCGCGTGACGGAGTCGTCGGATCGTCCGTGGAGTTGATCGCCTCCATAAACTCCACGCACTTGGTGGGGTTGAAGACGAGACCGTCGATATTGAATCGCTCCGGACGGCCCCGGTCGTTCTTCAACAGTTGCGCTTGAGCGTGCAACGCCTTGATGGTTCCATGAGTCACCGTGGGGGCTCCGTTGCCGATGCGGTTGTCCTGAGCGGGCGTTCCATCCTTGTTCGGATGCGCCGCCGAGATCAGCGGCTGACCGTCTCCGAGCAGAGCGTCAGAGCCGGTGCTGAACGCCTGGTTGAACGGCTTCATCGCATGGTGCTCGATGGTGGCCGCGACACCTCTTGCGAACTTCTTGATCACCTGCTTGACAACCGGCAGTTGCTGTGTCAGGAACAACCTCTTCTGGATGTCGAGTTGGAGCGCGTACTCCTCGTTCACGATGTCACGCCCGTAGCCTTCAAACGGGGTGTCCTTGGTGACAACCGATTGGAACTTCGGTACTTCGCGGAAGTCGCCGGTGTTGGTGACACGAATGGACTGCTGCGTTGTCGACAGCATCGTGTACATGTTCTCGCGGTAGGGGACCAGTTTCTCGAACGTGTTGTCGTAGATGGCCTTGACGCCCGGACGTACGCTGTCTGGAAAGCCAGTGCTGTTCATCGACATGGAAGGTTCTCCTTGATGGTCGCCCTAAAGGGCAATGGGACTGCCCCTAGAAGGGCAACATGGGTTCGACCACCGCGTAGATGATCGGGGTCGTTGTCGGTCCGAGACTCGTGGAACCAGCGGCTGCGAAGTCGAAGGACGCCTCCTGCCAGCCTGGACGGCCACGAGCACCAGAACCCGGAGGCGTCAGCTGGTCCTCGCTTCCGTTCGGCTTCTGGAGGCGAATCTCCTCCACCTTGAAGCCGTTTCCACCCACGTCCGCCACAGCTTGACCGAGCATCTTGAGTCCAGTCGCCTCGGTGCGGAGCGCAGTGTAGAACTGTGGGGGAATCACGATGAACTTGGACGTTCCACCGCCCGCGTTCGGCTGCGTGGTCCAGTTGGTGTTCACGGTGATGACGTTTGCGGCCGACCCGTTGATGCCGTAGACCTGCCCTGCACCAGGACCACTCACGATGAAGACGTATCCGCCGTCCCATCCGTTGTCGATGGCTGCGGCTGTGATCGTGTTGGCACCGCCCGCCGTGGCCGTGACCAGGTCGGCATCTTCGATCGAAAAGGCAACCCTGTACTTGTCACCAGGGTTGTGTCGATGTCCGCTGATCCGAGCCTGAGTCCCGAGCGCCAGCGTTCCGTTGGCTCCGGGAATCTGCTCGACAGGCACCGTTCCGTCTGAAGGAGCGGGCTGCACCTGCTTCGTGAAGCCCATGAACGAAGCGGCAGAGGCTCCAACCGCAGCCACAGTGCCGTTCGCGGAACGACGGAATCCGGCCCCAACGGCGATGTTCGCCGAAATGGGGAACCACGCTTCCTTCACTTCCTCCCTACCGGATGGAGACGAGTAGAATTCGAACATGAGAGACTCCTTCTTTCTTGTGGTTCTGTTCTCAGAACCCGGACACCTTCCGAGCCCTGTAGTTGTCCGAACGACACCTTGGGCATAACACATCCCGCGACGTGTCACACCCACGGAAGCCGCAGTTGAGGCACTGAATCTTCTGCGGCATTCCCGCGTACTGCACCGCCGGTCTGTCTGCGGCGGGATACAACGGCTTGCCCGGTACCACACTGACTCTGGCGTGGATTCTGTCCGTTCTGTCCGTTTTGGCGTTCACGGCATCGCCCTACCTGCCCCGAAAACCAGCCATCTTCGCCACTGCGTCTTTCCACTTCGCCACAGTCGGAATCGCCTTCGGATCGCGCTCCTTCTGTTCGTCACGCCACATGCGGTATCCGATGGCGTCTTCCGAACTGAGACGGCCCGAAGAAAGCGGGGCGGAGGCACCAGACCCCGCATGTGCCGGCACCGTCGTAGGAGCCCTCTCGCTGTCAGTGACGGCCTTCCCCTTCGCGTCTCCAGTTAGACGCTTGAGGAGGTAGGGCCGCGTCACGATGCTCAGAGCATCCGTTCTCGCATCCGGGTTGTACTCGTCGATTCCCAACTCGGAAGCGACTTGGGATATGTCCCGCATGATGTCAGGCGACGGAGTGATCTTCAACTCCTCCAGCGTCTTCGTAATCTGCCCGGACATCCTTTCTCTGGCGAGGCGTCCAACGTACTGTTCGACCCCTTGAAGCCTCTGGAGTCTCTGTTCAACGATCTCCACCGCCCGTTTCTCTGCGGCGGACATCGCCCTCCCCAGTTTCTCGGCAAACTGCTTCGCCATGCCGACTGCCAAAGGATCGGTCTCGTAGCCTTCCGGAAGCGTCATGGTCAGATCGTCAGAAGACTGAGACCCAGCCGTTGCAGCAGCACCTTGCTGAGGAGACTGAGCCTGCCCAGTTCCGTCTCCGAAATACTGTCGCTCCAGTGCCTTGACGCCCTGATCGAAACGGGGATCAATGGCGGCCATCTGCTGAACGGTCATGCCATAGCGGAGACGTTGCTCCTGTTGATTCAACTCGTATCCGCGCTGGTGCAGGGCCGTTTCCCACTTCTTTCTGTCCGGAAGGGACTTCATGTACTCCCGGACATCTTCGGCGGGAATCACCGTTCCATCGTCAAGTTGGAGTCCGCCACGAAGTTCGGCCAGCTTGATGGCGGCTGCGACACCCTGCTTCTCCGTTGCGCTGAGGCGCACGCCGGATTCCGGCTGCGATTCAGTGGCAACGACTCCGTCCTCGGCTTCCAGTTCGGCAATCTCGATCTGAGCGGATTCCTTCTCGGCCTCTGCGACGACCGATTCCAGTATGGCTTCTGCGGCCTTGGTTGCCGCATCGTCAGACTGGGAAGACGCCTCTGCCACCGCCGCTGGATTCTGCTCCACGATTTCCGTTGCCATCGTTTTCTCCGTGCCGGTCTACATCGAATCGCTGCGTATTCACCGGCCACGCCACAGCGACCGTGCCGTCATCGGGACAATCCACTTTGGGACCGTTCCCCGAAAAGGTCTCGTCACGAAAAACAAAAAAACCCGCGTCAGCCTCTCGGCTGGATCGCGGGTTCTTCCCTCTGATCCTGTAAGGTTGTCTACTTGCTGAGTTTTACGCTCTCCTTCACGGAACCGATCTTCGCTTCACCATTCCGGTACTTGACGGTCACTGTTCCAAAGCCCGCCTTCTTCACCCTTCGATGAAGACGCAAGATCGCCTCTTCCTCCAGAGTGTACGCCACTGGCCTTTCCGTGTCAACCGCAATTTTGTTTTCGGCCACTAGATCGGACCCTGAGGCGCACCTACTTGACCTTGATTCTGTGGAGGAGTCTCCCACGGAAGCGGCACGCCCTGCGCACGAAGAGCCTGCACCGCCGCCTCGTACTTCGGCTGAATGTCCGCCAGTATCGCCTGAGCGTTGTTTTCCGCCTGCCTCTGCGCGATGATCTGATCGGCGTGCGGAATGTCCAATGCCCTCAAAATGTACTCGGGTGGGACCAGAGATTTACCATTCTCATCTTTCAGTGGAGCAATGGCCAGAGCCTGTTCCGCCCGTCCCACCTTGCTCTGGGTCTGCGGAGTGTTCACCTCGATCTCGATTTCGATTCCAGCGGCGGCAGCCTTCAGGTGCTTGGCGATGTAGGCAATGTGAAACTCGCTCGGGTTTGGGCTTCCATCCGGACTGTACGCCACTACGTCACTGATGTAGTCGGGGAGCCCTGCCATGCCGCTACTCGCGTCCGTCGGACCCGTCGGACCCTGCGGTCCAACAGATTCTTGCAGTTTCTGCTGTCTGTACGCCTCGATGCGGTCGTACAGTCTACGTCCCTCCTCTCCCGACAGAGACAACCACCGCTTGTCGTATCCCCCAAAGTTCACCATGTTGTCGAGCATCTGCTTGGCGACCCGTTCGAGTGACAACGCCAGCATGGCGTTCTTCAACTTCGGGCGCAACATCGCAACGCTTTGAATGGCTTCGATGGCCTGCGCCGCCGTGACACTGGGCGGCTTCTGCCCCTTGCTGACCTCGTACTGGCCAGTGAGATCGTCCAAGAGCCGTCGCACGATGTCCATGAAACGGAATACTTCCACCGCCATCGAACCAGGAGAGAGGTACGCCGCCGCCCCCGTGACATCCCCGTTGCTCTCCAACATCTCCCCAGGACTGTCCGAAACCTCCAACCCCTCCGGAAGTCTCGTGATGTCGATGATGAGTTTCGGAAACGCCTGCATCTGGGTGAAGTCCGCGATGTAGCCGAGCGTGTTCGACAGCATGTCGGCAAGGTTGTTCGTGTCGGAGAACATCGAAATGCCGATGAGGCGGGTCGGGTCGATGCCCTCTTGGTGGTACACTACAGGGATGTGCCTGTATCGGTTCGGCTCGTCCACCAGAACAATCGGGTCCCCTGACTGCGGAAGAATAGCAATCGACAACCGACCGTACGGGTATTTCTGAACCCTGCGCGTACCAACCTTCACCTTTTCCGAATAAGAGGCCGCGACAACGCCCGTATTGGCGTCCACGCTGGTGTTAGTTCTCTCATCGAACACGTCCTCTGTGGTCATGGTTTGATCCGGATACCATGCTTCCACGAGGAGGAAACGATCCTTTGCGGAGTCGGCCGGATACCTGTGCTCAAACTCTCCCATGAAGAGATCGTGTCCCATCTCCCTCGACACGCTCTCTGCTTCGGACGGCTCGGACATGAGGTCCTCAAGCAGTTCGCTCACGTCACGCCCCCGAATGTCCGTCGGCCATGCCACATAAATCTGACTCGCACCCAACATCGGCAGTTCGATCCAGTACCCACTGGCCTGGAGATCGTCGTTATCCGAACTGTGAGGATCGGCTACACATGTTCGCAGATCGACAACCTTGATGACGTTTCTCCCAGGATGTTCGGCAGTGGCGTTCTCGAACACCGTCTTGATGACCGCTCCTCCGTAGACGCCCCCAGAAAACGTGATGTCGATACGTTTCTCCTTCATCGCGGACCTGCTCCATGCCTCCCGCATCATCGCCTGAATCAGGCCCGCTACAAGATCGCTGCCAGGACCGTCCCGCCCCCTCACGTTCCAGCCCATTTCCTGGTCGTTCCGGGTGGCAATCGCCAGTTCGAGCGCACTCTTTTGGAGATTCACTTGCGGATCGGCACGCCAAGATTTTCCCGTCGCGTTTCCGGCAGGACCTCTCTGATACCGTAGGATGTTCTGAGCGGCTTCGTCAGACAGGATGTTCTTCCCCTGTTCGGCGTCCTGTAACATCCGACGAATGTTCTCTACGACCTCACGCTCGCGTTCCTCATCGGTATTCGCGGATATGCCATCTTCGTCGTCCATCCCGGAAGGATGTTCCTGGCCGCTCTCGTCGGCCAAGGCGGCGAGTAGAGTATCGACGGCCCCTTCGAGTTCATCATCGTCGAATTCCGCCACGACGTTCTACCCCCGAATCTCGATGTGCCTGAGCCACACGTAGCCGCATCCTTGCTTGTTGCAGATTGCGAGTCGGAAGTCTTCGACGTTTCCGCATCCCACACCAGCTGCGACGACTTTCGTTTCCACCGCGTTCCTGAGATCGGATGAAATCATGCCTGCGAACGGTCCGACCGAAAGTGTACCTTCGACAAACGGCACGGGCCTGTACTCCCGCTCACTCTCCTCGACGTGCTCCTTGCGCCTGTCCCGGCCTTCGATCTTCTTCTCGTGCGTGGCACGGCGTACAGCATCGTCCCTCTCGTACTGCGCCCTCTGATCGGACAGATACGAGGAACAGAGCGCCTCGTAGTACGAGACCGATCCACACTGGGGACACGTGGGGTTGTCCCTTACCGATTCCGGAATCACATGACTCATGTTTTCGCAACTCCCTTCAGGTAGGACCGCCGAATCTGGTCGGTCACGCCAGGATCGGGAACGAAGTCGTGAGGGTTCACGGTCCCATCCGGCGGCGTCCAGTCACTCGCCTTGATGATGTGTTTCATCCGTTCCTCTTTCGGAAGGTTCGGATCGCACGGAATCTTCGGAATGAATGCCATGCGCCGTCCGTCTTTGTCGTGGTCCGGAACCCGCAGGTACAGTTCCGCCTTCTCGTTTTCGTAGACGCACGTTCCCGGTCGGCGTACGAGGTCAAAGCGCTGTGCGTCGGCTATGATCCGAGGAGCCGTGAACACCCTGTCTGCGTGTCCGCCGCACGGGCATGGCATGGACGACGGGTGGTCGTCCGTCATGCGCATCGTGAGGTCCTTCGAGAATCCGCAGGCGTCGCACGTGTACGGGTACTCAGGCATGTGGATCGGACCTTCCGTTCGTGGTTCTGGGCGACGCCATCGGCGTCTCTTTGGTGTGCGCCTCAGCCAGTCTTCTGACTACAGGGCTTCGGTCGCGCACCAGAGAGGAGAGGTCATTCCGAATTTCCTCCTCAGTTCGCCTCAATCTCTCAGGGTCATACGGTATCGCTCTCGGCTTCCGGACATCTGCCTGTCCAGTACCCTCTGCCCGTCTACCCCCCTTGTCGCCACGCCAATACACCCACACGACGGTAGCGACAGCAACAGAGACGGCGATTGCGACAATCGCGAAGAGGACGCACACGACAAAGGCGACCACCACCGTCTCGTAGAGCGTCATTCTACACTCCAGTGACATGACCCTTGATCTGGACACTCACCAAGGGCGGCACGTGAACGCCGATCGTGAGTACGTTCTGTGCGGCGGGTGGAGCGGCGATGGTGAAGGCCACGTCCGTTCCCGTGTCCAGCCGTTGCAGTTCGCATTCAGCCGCCGTCAGTGTCGTGTATGCTGTGAACGGTCCCAGCGTGTCGGCGTCCGACACCATCGTAGGGCTCGAATTGGACAGAGGCTGAATCGACTTCGAGTAGACAGGAACCGGAGCCCCGGCGACATGCGGCGTTACGGCAGCCATCTAAGTTTTCCCCCTCGATCGTGACGGGAACTCGGACACAAGATTCTCCAGTGCGACGATCCGATCCAGCAAGCGATTCGGCTTTTTTCGCCACGTTCCAGGGCCTGCGCCCATCGGAGACGAGTCGACAAAACACAGTCCGCGCATCCCGTATTCGTAGTAGACGAGCGAACACACGGGAACATCCGGATGCCCCGCATCCATCTTCACACCCGTGCATCGCAGCAGCCAGCATGGGATCGTCACTTCAGGCGTGTCAATCGGTGTGTACTCCGCCACCTCGCCGCTCCAGACGTTGGAGAATGTCTCGATCTTCCTGCGCTCTGCCGATGTCCTGGCGAAAAACTGATCGGGCGTCTCCTCCACAGTCACGGAGACGGATTCGGAAGGTTGCGCGATCTCGGTCATTTGACGAGTCCTTTCCTGCGTCTCCGTCTCCCGGCCTCGTCGGCAGGTTTCATCGACGCGGCCTTCTCCTGCGAGTCGTCCATGATCGAGCCGTGAACCGCCATGCGCATTCGCGCCCTGCTCATCAGACGCCGAAACTTCTCCACGTCCCCGGCATCTCTCACGCCGGGCAGTGTGCTCATCGGAAATCCGGTCGTTGTCATCGCCATCGTCTATTCCTCACCACAGCAATCTGGCAGTAGGTTGAGATCGGCACATGATCCCAACCTTTTCGTTTTCGCAGCAGAATCCAGTTCGTGAGTTTGCGCAACACTTTCGCGTCCATACGCCGGGTGTGTTCCAGGCGGGTGAGCATGTGTGCAGATATGCCCATTTCGCTCGCCCGCTGGCGACAATCCGCGATGTTCAAAATCTTAAGGGCGATATCTTTTCTCCACTGCGCCGCCCATCTGCTCGCAATAACGAGACGGCGAAGACAATTCCGTAGACTCACCGCCATCGGAATCTCCTACTTTCCGGCGCGTCTTCGTCCGGCGGCGGACATCTTCGCCATCCGTTCGGACCCGTACTTCGCTCTTCCGGCTGCGGCGGCAACGGCAGCGGGGTTCCGAACGTCTCCGCGCCGTGCAATCTTCTCTTCGAGAGCGGCAAATCTCTCACCGGACCCGAGGACTGGCTTCGGTTGGGTCATGCCGTGACTCGTCATGCCCATGTCCCGCGTCTTCGGCGTTCCCCGCATCATCGCCCGACGTTGTGCAGGTGTGTGGTACTCGTGTATCATGTCTGCCTCCCTAAACGACGCGACCCCGAAACGGGTAGTTCACACCCGCTTCGAGGTCGTCGTCTGCACCAGTCTCAAAATGCGTCATGGGACCAGCAGCAACAGGACTGTCCGTGCTTCACTCACGAGAGCGGGGCCGAGTCTACTGGGGACATCTCTCGCTGTCAATGTTTTTTTTCAGACACACGAATCCGTTTTCGCCGCCGCCACCGCATCCGCCGCCACCGCCTGCATCTTCGCCACCATTTCCGCCGCATCCTCCGCCTTCGCCTCCGCCAACGCCACATTCGCCTCTGCCTCCAGCAATCGCACTACCGCCCACGCCGCCGCCACCGCCTCATCGGCCTTGGCGTACCAACCGTGCGCGATAGCCTCTCTTGCCAGTGCCCGCCAGCGGCGCGCCTTCTCCACCCAATCTTCGGGAACTACGGCCCACGCGCACCGGGCCTTCCAGTCGTAGTCGTCGCTCATGTTGACTCCTTGTCACCTATGGCGTAATTCCGTACTCTCCGCACGCCTCGCCCCAAGTACCCAGCATCACGCTCCAGCATACGCCGGAACTCCAAGGCGAATCGCACGGCGTACAGAATCGTCTTCGCCATGCCGTCGCACTCCAGCGTGTCACCGTCACGCGACATCGACCGCAGAGCCTCAATGGTGTCGGTGCATCGCGGATCGACACGGAATCCCGCCCCGTTCGGTTTCTTGTCACGGCACATTGCCACAAGATCGTCGGCCGCACGATTCATCCGCTGATCCGCATGAACGCATTGCATCCCCGCATCCTGGAATGCTTCGAAGCTTGACGATCTGGGAATCGGACCGACTCGGGAAGACATCGAAATCCGTTCCCCCGTAGAATTCACGATCCACGTGAAATCCTTGGCGGTGGATGGACAGGCGGACGAACCAGGAGTCCCCGTCGAATGCCGCGACCCGAGCACACGACTCTTCAACCGAACGATTACAGACTCCTCATCCAGTCCAAGGTACGACGCCTCGTCGTACACGTGTAGCACACCGTCATGCGACACATACAGCCATGAGCACCAGAATCGCCCCTGCTCCCGATGCACAGAAGCCATCCTCGGACGGGTCGGGTCGATCAGGTCGAGTGACACGATCTGCTTCGACTCCGCGAACTCGAACAGCACGCGCCGCGACAAGACCGTTTCCATCGCCTCGCCCTGCATGGAAGCAAGGGCCAAGGCGTCGGCCCGATCTGGCGACCTTCCGAGACGCCTTCGAATCTCGTCCTTCTCTTCAATCTGGATGAGGCCCCGGACGCTGTTCGCCTTGAGCCGGATCACCGACAACTCACCGGCGAGGCGCGTGTCTCTCGGATCAATCGCAATCACTCCAGTGCGGAATCGTTCACGGAGGGTCCAGTACATCTCGGCCCGTATATTCAAGAAACGATCCTGCCTCGATGAAGCGGACGAGAAATGCACGGGCGTCACCAGGAAGCCTGCACCCCTCAGAGGATCGACAACCCCGGCCCCAAGTCCACCCACGTCGATCCGCACGTTCATCGTGGCGATCTTCTTCTCGGTGGCGAGTCTGCGCACCTCTCCGGCCGTCGCGTCCGTCGGGTTGCCGTGCTTCGAGTAGACGTTTCGGAACCAGATACCGCGCCGCTCGTAGAACTCGGTGGAATCGGGACCGCCCCTCGACACATCCACCCCCAGCGCCGTGTCGGCCGGATCGACTCCAGCCGGCGGTTCCTCCGTCCACCGTGCCTGCGCGGCGGCGATCCACACGAGCGGAATGAACGCATCGACCACGTCGGGCGCGAACTCCCCACCAACCCGAGCCCGGAACATCGGCGAGTCACGGCCCCAGTCTTCCGCTTCCTTCGCCACCCACTCCTTCGAGCAGTACGGAGAATCTTCACTCGACCCCGTGAACGTGGCGAACTGATGCCGCTTGCTCGTGAACGCCGCGTAGAACTCCGACTCCGGCTGGTAGTAGGCGTTGCCGACGATAAGCAACTTCGACACGGGAGCGGTGAGCAGCGAACGAATGGCAGGCCACATGCGCGGCTCCACCGCCTGAGCCTCACTCACCACCACAAGAATCGCCGTTCCACTGTGAAACCCGGTGAATCCGCCCGGATCGTCCGCCGTGTACCCGATCATGTAGTGCTTCGAGTCGCCGCTCCGGAGGGCCTCGGTCTGGAGTGTTCCTCCGATCCCCCACTCGCCTCCGCCGCGCATCTCGGCCTGTCGATACAGCGACGCGATCTCAGCCCAGATTACATTTTTCACTTGCCGTTGTGTGGGCGCAGTCGTCACGACGACCGATGGGCGATACGCGACGTGAAACCAAAGTGCGGCGACAGCCGCTACCCCGTCTTTCCCGAAAGAATGCCCGGTCTTCACCGCAACCGCAGGATGATCGCGCAAAGCATTGAGCACGTCTCTCTGGAGCGGAATCGGCGTGAATCCGCAAATCTCACGAGCGAAAAACTCGGGAGACTGACGGATCGACCAGGCGAGTTTCGAGATGGAGTCAGACTGGGCCATTCGTGAAAATCCAAGATTCGCCTTTTCCATAAAGGTCCGAAAAAGAAATCGACGGATACACGGCTCTTACGAGTCGGTGTTCGACGATGGCAACATCTCGCGGATTCACACAATCCGCATCGCGCTCATGCGGGCAACAGTGGTCGCCCACTTCTGACTCGCACATATTCCCCACACCGTTCAAGGTCTCGACCTTCAAGACCCGGTCTGGCGCTATGACTACAATCTGAAAGGACATTTCGAGAGTATTCAATTCGCGCGCACGCTCAACGGTGATGTTGTCCGGGTGAAAAGCGGGGCACGTCAACTCACGCACCATTTTTGCCAACGAAGCAATGCTCACAGGTGTGGCCATCGTTATCTCCCTTCACATGAACCTCTAGTAGATGTGAGACGAAGAACTTGTATCCGCTGTGCCCTTCCAGCGCGACAAGGTCTTCTGGCACCGGAAAATTCAAGATGCGAAGGATACTCGCGGCGTTTATTGCGACAGAGTCACAGACTAGATCGCCTTTGAATAGCGTGTACTCCTTCATGTCCACGCTCCACACGATGGCGTGCATAGACGACGACAAGACCACATCGGTCTCAGAACTCTTGCTCATCGCATCGAGAAAGGCTTTCGTTTCTGGAGTCATAGCCTCTTACCCCGGTCAATGTCCGAGAACTCGCTTATGATGCTGACTCGTCCTTTGGCGCTATCGGTTGACTCGTCGGCACCGGACTAACCTCGACGTACTTGGTCGCTCGTTCACCGAGTTCCTGCAACGAGATCATCGCCTTCCCGGCTTCGACCACGTTCGCGTCCTGCCGAATCTGGATCGCCTGCTGGGTCGCGAGCACGTCTCGCATCCCCATGCACTTCGCCAACAATTCACACGATCTTCGTCTTGAACTCGGTTCGGCCGTCTCGTCCTCCGCGAGCTCCGCCACAATATCGACGAGCCGCTCACGACTGATCCGCTTCATGACCGCGATCCGGAACCCAACCACGTCTCGAATCTGCTCAATCTGCGCGGCACGGAGTGCGGCATGAATCAGCGTCGTGTTGACGGCGGCTTCGTCTTCGATGTCGATCCCAGCCTTGTCAAGCAGATTGTCGATGAGCGATCGTTTCGGAACCTTCTCCTCCCCATCATCGGGAACGGGATGCTTGGCGGATTCGCGTTTCATCTCAATGCCCTCCATTCATGTCTTCCTCTCCCAGTGAATACAACCGAATTCAGGAGCGTCACACTTTGACCGATCCCCCTTGAGCACCACCCAGTAATGCTTCGTCGGGTCCAGTTCGACGATAGCCACACCCTCCCGTCACCAAAACCAAACTTGCAGCAATCACGCCCCGCTATCCTGATGCCAGGACACTCCTTCGCGTGCCACGCATCGAAGGTGGGAGTGGATGCGCCACCGCACTTCTCGCACGTGTACACGACTTGCCTCTGGATTTTGCTCATGGCCTACTCCGGCTACTGATGAACCCCGGCGGAATCGTGAACTCAACGTGGCATTCTCCATCCGGACCGGACTCCCACGTACGATTCAACCCGGCCTGCGTCAGCAGATCACCCAACCCCATGACAGCCGCGACAACCCGGTGCTTTGCCTCGCACATCTCGGAGCACACCGCATCCGGACCCATCTGGAAGTATGGGTACTTAACGTACCCTGGGTACGATTCCCAGCCCAACTTGACCCACGACCATCCTTTCGGCAGCGAAGGAAGTGGTGCGCCGTGAAGAGCCATTCGTATCGCTTCCGGGAGCCCCACGAAAACACGCTCCCCCTGATCCCTCTTTCCGCACACCACACATGCCGCCCCGAAGATTATCGTGGTCCCCATCACTTCTCCTCTCATGTTTCCAGAATCCAGACCATCACAATACTCCGTGATCGGGCTGTCCTAACCGATCAATCGCAACATGGATGTCATCGCTTGACCGTACTTGACACCATCCTTTCAACCACCTTCGCAAAACGATCGACCTCATTCCCCGGAAGATTTTGCAGAGTCTTCGGTATCAAAAGCATCACGGTCACATCGTATGGAGTGAGCACGCAAGCGTGGAAAAATAGATCGTTGTTGACCGCGTACTTCTCAATCACCTCCTGCACATCAACCAGATTGTCCGGGTAGTTCATTGCACTTCCCCCTTGCTCGTCCTCTCCGCATTGCAGAACTGCCTATGCTTCTTCCGGAATGCCAGCGCCACGTTACCCACCGATCCCGTCCGGTTCTTCGCGACGATCACCTTCACCGCATTGTCCGTCGGATCGCTCCCATGCGGCCGATGCAGAAACAGCACAATGTCCGCATCCTGTTCTTGACTCCCTGAATCGCGTAGATCGGATAGCCTCGGCTCACGCTGCTCCGAATCGCTCCCGCGATTCAACTGCGACATGGCAAGGACGGTGATTCCGAGTTCGCCCGCGATCCTCTTCAACGTGCGCGACACCTCAGCCACCTCCTGCTCCCTCAGCCGTCCCCGCTCCTTCGGCGTCTCCACCAGCTGCAGATAGTCTACCACGAGTAGAACGATCCCATGCTCCTGTTTCAGCCGTCGCGCCTCCGCCCTGAGATCGGCGAGCTCGAGCCCCGCACGACACGTCAGCCAGAGAGGCACATCGCTCGCGCACTGCACGGCACCTCTCATCGACGCCAGCGCCTCCGCATCGGCGCTCTTCGGATCGTTCATCGCACTCGGTGGCACCTTCGCGTAGAGACTCATCACTGTCGATGACACCTCGAACTGACTCATCTCCATCGACATGATTGACACGGGCTTCGTCCTCCGACCCGCCAGATCGACCGCCACATTCGCCGCCCACGTCGACTTGCCCTGCCCCGGCCGTCCAGCAACAATCACCAACTGCCCCGGCCGGAACCCCCCGATCAGAAAATCAAGATCGATGAACCCCGTCGGCAGATACGCCTCCGCCTCACCTGCCCTCACCCGCTCCACCTCCGCCACCAGGTTCTCCGCAGCCTCCGGCCACGACGCCGTACAGATCGCCCCCGCCCGATCCCGTAGCAGCGCGGCGAGTCCGGACTGTGCGCGCCCGAGGACCTCATCCGCCTCCGCACCGGCCACGTGACCCTCCCGTAGCAGATCGTACCCGAGGCGGATCACTCCGCGCAACAGGGCCAGATTGCGCACGATCTCGGCGTAGTGGATCGCGTTTGCGGCGTGGGGTACGACATCCATCAACGATGCGAGGTAATCCGGACCACCGGCCCGCTCCAGGTCCCCCGTACGAATGAGATCGTTGTGTAGCGTCCTGGCGTCAATCGGTACGTCGCCGTTGGCGAGAATCACACACGCGGACAGAATGAGCATGTGCGCGGGATGGTACATCGACTCAGGACCGATCACACTCAGCACGTCCGTCAAACAGCTCGGGTCCAACAGGATCGACCCGAGTACCGCTCGCTCATCGTCCAGACTCTGCGGCGGAACTGACGTTTGGAATTGATCACTCACACGTCACCCCCGAGGAAAAAACGCCCGGCCGCGAACGGTGACATGTACCCCGACGGGAGAGGGCTCGAGGACGCACGCGAGCCGGGCTGATTTTTGGTGTGGGGAGCAGGGTACATGTCGAGGGGAAATCTATCGGATCACGCGAAGGGCGTCAAGGACAATTTGCGCAGGGCGTCGATGTTTTATTTTCGCGACCGCTCCGGTCGTGGCACTCGGCACACATCCGGAGTGAGACGGACGAGTTCGCGGTCATGCGGTTCCACGGCGCGAGTGTACCATTGTCGTCCGATGCGCATGAGTAGACCGCAATCGTAGATGACGGGGGTGGTGAGTTTCACTTCTAACCTGGGTCGTGTTAGTCGAACGCAGTCGACGACCCGATCTACGTCGTGCGGTTCGATGATGCGGGCGTGCCACTGGCCACGGACACGCACGAGGACTCCCTCGAAATCGCGCACGGCGCGGGCGTGCTCCTTCTCCGAGTGCCGGAGCACGCCGCGGCAGTAGAGACAATCGGGGCGGAAGGAGATCATGTTTGTCCATCACCCATGTTGTTGTATCCGCCTTGCGCCGATCCCGGAGAAGAGCGAGACGAATCGTAATCCTGCGAAATGTGGAGCCACATTCACATCTTGCCTCCATTTCCGATTTGCTTCATCGGACCGTTCACATGTGCTTTGCAATTCGCCTTCCCTCAAGATCAAGTCCAGAAACACATTGCGTTGACGTAGATTTAAGATGTACGCGCCCTTGATCTTGCGATTGCTCACATATTCGCTTGACGCAAGATCAACCGCGACTTGATCTTACGGGAGCGCCTTCGCAAATGATTATGTCCCTTGATCTTGCGTGTGAGCATTTTCTGTACACCACCCAACGACGGAATCTCATGATAGGTCGGAACACCCCTCCGCCGAGGACCTCCACCTCCCAGGAGCGGGCGACCGGCAAAACGCGCACGATGCCCCAGGAACGATCCGGACGGGTTCACGGGTCCTGGAACACCACCCGCCCCGTCCGCGTGGCTTGGCGGGGATCGTAGAGACTCAGGAGGGTATCAACCCGATACAATCCAGACACTCTCCGGTTGGTGTCCGAGGATCGGTCCCACCAGCGAAACACGGACCGTTATGTCGTCTCGGCGGGGAGGAAACTGCCGCAACGTCGTCCTCCCAACCACTTTCCATCAGCCACCGGTCCGCAGTGCGCAGGTATTTCCCGCCATCCCGAGCAGCGTCCAGCGACCGCTCTACCGCCTCCGCCCCGCGCTGGATTTTGGCGCACAATTCAGCCGTAAGTCCTAACCCCACATACAATTGCAGCGCGATTTGCCGCCGCACTTTCCGGCCCTCCCGGGCTGGGTACGTCGCCCAGAATTGATCGAAAGCCGCGAGTATGTTGCCCGGCGCATCCCCCGGCGCAACGAGGGTTTCCGACAAAACGGACGGGCTGGATAGGGGTTGCTCCTCCTCCGATCCTGAACTACCACCTGTTGTGGTTTCTCCCTCAATTTCACCACTCTCACACTCCCTGTTGTGGGTGTAAACTGGGGCTGGGGGTAAAACGGAGGCGGACGAGAGAGGGGTTTGAGAATTTCCTCCAACGGAGTCAGCTGCTGCATCTGCATCTGCATCTGCTTCTGCTTCTGCTTCTGCTTCTGTGTGTCGTGCTACATTCGCATGTAGCGCGCTACAATTGCTGGCAACTGGGTGTGACGCGGCGTGACGGAGTGTGACAGACCGTGACGAGGCGTGACTCTTCGCTGCGCGGCGAGCGCGGAAATACGGAGCACGGGAGCCTTCCTTCGCTTGACCTTTTTCTCGGTAGGTGGCGTAGTTGAGAATTAGCCAACCTCCGGGGATGGATTCGATTCTACGACCCTCGTTGTCGGGGGTCCGGGAATGGGGATCGGGAGACGAGAGGATTTCGACGGCGTGAATCATCTCGTCCAGAGTGACGCGGGCGAGCGAGGCGAACCCAGGCAGGCTCCCCTCCACACGTCCGTCCGAATCGCAGGTGGCGAGGAGGGCAATCCAGACACGTAGCGTTTGATGTTCCTCGCACCAGATCGTTGAGGTAACGATGGAGGAGAACAATTTCGAGAATCCGCTCATCGGCATCACCGGCGGTATCTAGCTCCGCCGCCCCCACGAGGACCTCTCCCCCCCCCGCGTGGGGTTGGCAGCGCAGGCCGCGACCTCGGACAGTCTCCGGGGGGCGGTAGACGTGGAACCACGGGGGGGGGGGTCGGGTCGATTGTTGTTGTTCACGAGGTTTTTTCCTGCCTGCCGACAGAATTCTACCACCTCATCGACCCGCCGTCAAGCGATTTTCCCGAAAAACGTCAGATCTTGCATTTCGCGAGGTTCCGTCCGAATGCAAGCGCCTGCATGCGTTTGCGCTATTTTTCCCCCGTTTGCCATGACGTAATTTGTCGCTGGCAAGATTTGTCACTGTCGTAACTCGTTGCTGGGGCGAGCGATAACGTCGTGCGGCCGTTGGCATGGGGCTTGCGAGTGTGGAGGGGCAATCCGGGGAGAGTGGACCCCGGGACCCCCTACCACTGGAGAGAGCCATGCTGACCAGACAGGCGTGCATCGAGCGTGCGCGGGCCGAGGGATCGAGTGCGGCCGGTGTGCGTGGGGCGATCCGATTCCTCATGTCTCGGATCTCCACGAGGCGCGAGGAACCGCTGGAGCGGCGGGGCTCCCGAACGTGGGAGACGCGGCAGGATTGGACGAACCAGCGACGAAACATTCGGATGGGGGTCCGGGCCGAGGGCCGAGCGGCGGGGGCGTGGTCGATCGACGACGCGCGGGAGGAGATCGCGCGGGAGGAGCGGGAGTGGATCACGTCAGGGCTGGCCGGGCTCGTCAGAGCCTACAAATCGGCTGGGTTCCGTGCGACGACCGGCCCAGGGGGGCACTCGTGGGATATCCGGCTCGGTGAGCCCGGGGCGGACAGCAGAGCAGAAAAAACATGGGACAGGCCGGACTCATATCGGTACCCGGCTCTCACCACCTCCCACACTCTGACCGTCCGGCGCGATTGGCCGCAGGCGGTTGAGGCTCGCGGCCTCGCGACGGTGGACGGGCTCGTCACGCTGGACGCCCGTTCACTTACCGCCCCCGCATCCCTCCCCGGAGCGGAGGCGTGGCAGGCGGTGTGGGTCGAGCAGGGGAGAGGAACCTCCCTGCGGACGGTGCGCGGCGTGATTGTCCGCTGGGACGGGGAGACCGCGCACGGAAAAACACCATCGGCCTGTGTCGCCACGCTCCGGCGCCGGGCCTTCGCGACACGGGAGACGGCCCGGCAGGCCCTTTCCGGCCGCGCAGCCGAAATTCGAGAGTGGATCGCCCGGCACGGGATCGGGACGTACCCTGTCGAGGTATCGCCATCCGATTCCGACCGCGCCGGTAACTGCGACGCAGGGACGCGTGACTGGATCGCCCGGCACGCGGGGGGGAGACAATCCCTCACGGTGCGCGAGATCCTCGGGATCGTCGCGCGGACGGGGGATCGAGTGCGGTTCGCGCTCGCAGCCTGCACGGCCGCGATCCGGGCCGCGCGGGTGGAGGCGGCGTAGACTCCCCACAGTAACTCATAGCGCATAGTCCGCTCCGGACGGGTTCCGGAATGAAAGGGGAGACGATGAAGAAACACGAAACTCTGGCACGATGGCGCGAGATAGCAGCGGGTGGGATACGACCGCTCAATCCTGGTCCCGTGCCGTACAAGCACAAGGGAACGACCTACGCGGAGGACGGAATCAGAATCACGGGACGGCCGGAGTGGATTGAGGCGGTCTTGTCGCGACTGATTGACTTACTGGACTATGAGAACGGATCGACACGTCTGGCCTTGACGTTCCAGGAGTCGAAGGATCGAGAAACAGGTGCAGCCTTGGGTTCGATGAACTGTTACATCCAGGTTCACGACCGCGGAGGGGAATCGCAAATGATGCATGCTTTCCTCGGCCACAAGATGACGGCATGACCGGACGGTGGGGGATGCGCGGCATCCCTCCCGGCCCGCCCATGCGGGAGAAAGGCAGGGAAAGATGAGCGTGTACTGGAGGATCAGCGAAGGCGGAAGGTCGATTGAATCGAACGGGCGTCCGATTTTGTGCGCGGTTGGCCGACCACCGGAGGAGGAGGGCGATCCGATCCTCCTAGCCGCCACCGCGCCGGATCTGCTGGCGGCGCTGCGCGGATGCGAAGGGGCGCTGAGGGAGGCAGGGAAAGATTTCGCCTTGTCCTCCCCGCTCGCCGTGAGGCCAAACCTCTACGAACTACACGCGAAAGCGGCCCGCGCCGCGATCGACAAGGCAACAGGAAAGGAAGGATGAGTCACATGCGCTGCAAAGGCTGCCAAGGATCGCTGGTGCCGGGCGAGTCTATTTCGACGAACGACGGCGGGCTGGGGTTCTGTTCGGTGGAGTGTGCCGAGAAGGCTGCGAAAGAAGCGGCGCCGATTGTGCCCTTGCACTGCTTGGCTTGCGGTATGGTGGTTTCCGCTTGGTCCTCGGACCTTGAGGAACCTCCGCTTTGCCTCGCCTGTTCTGGTGAGGCGCTCAAGATCGGGACGTGGCCGCACTTTGTCATGCAGCATGTACGGTATTGGGCCACCGCCGATCCCGACATACTGAGTCAGGCATCCCGGGCCGAAAGGGCCGACGAAGTCCGCGAACTCGCCGCGCTCCGCAAGTGCGCGGAGGCATTGCATCTAGTAGAATGTGGATTTCGTTTGGCTGAGCGATCAACACCCGCAAATCTTCGCAGAACGATCATTGATAGCCGCCGCGCCCTCTCCGAACTGGACGCCATCACAAAGGAGGCCAAGCCGTGACGACACCGACAGACAAGGGATTGAACCTGACTCCCGTGACCGTTCGCGGAACTCGCATCTACGCGGCGGACGGAGAAGAGATCGCCGTCGCCACGCGGGCGAGCAACAAGTGGCGAGGAAGCGCCGATGACACGGCACTGCGGATCAAGGTGGCGCTTAACTCACACGAGGCTGCGCGTTGGACGCTGAAAATCGCGATGGAAGAATGCGACCATCGTGACGCGCTATCATTCGCCCGTATCCAAGGTCACGCTCGTCACGCCCTCGCCCTCCTGGACGGGCAGGAGGTGCAACCGTGACCATTCGCCGAGGAACCTACGTGCGCCGCATCGGTGACGGCCTCGCGGGGATCGTCACCTACGTCGGACTTCGATGCGTTGAGGTTCTGTGGCTTGACCGCCAAGAGCCCGAGCGGGCCGAGTCAATCGGGCTTGGCGTGTCGGCGCTGAACGATCAGGACGCCTATCGCCTCTGGCTTCGGGCGGGGCGGATTTCTCTTTCAAATGCGAGGAGGTAGATCATGGACAGACCGAACAGACACGCGCAGGCGATGGGTCGAGCCCGGTGGCGGGGAGTGCCGCACAAGGAGCGCAGCGCGGCAGGCATAAAGGCCGCGCTGGCGAGATGGACCGCATACAGGGCGGCGAAGGTGGTGCCTCCTTCCGTTCCCATTCCACCGCCAGAACCCGTCATGCCAGCGGAGGAGGTGAAGCCATGAGCCTTTACTTTCTGGAGGAGTCGGAGGTGCGACGGCACGACCTCGGAGCGCGTGCCGTGGGGATGTTGTCCTCGATGCTGCGCCATCGAGAGATCGCCTCTCATCACGCCGATGACGTGCGGCGAATCGTCGATGAGTGGAATGCCACGCTCGTCCCGCATCCCGAACCCGATGCGGTGCGGGCCATCGTAGATGCTGGGGACGCCGTGCAGAGAGGGTGAATTCGCCTTGACAACATGCATGTCACAGAGTAGAATTCTGGACGTGACCGAACCGATTCCTACACCTACTATCAACCTGGAACCCGGACGGGTCCCGCCTACGCGGTTCGGTCACACCCCGTCCGGCGTTCCGGGTCTTTTGCGGTAGGAAGGGGACTCCCCGCAGAAAGCCACTCCGTGAGCATCGACATCACGCAATCCGTTTTGGAACATCCAGCTGACACCCACACTCAACAATTCGTGCTCGTCATTCTCGCATGGCACGCCAACGAGAAAACGAATATCTGTTGGCCCAGCGTCACACGTATTGCTCGCATGTGCAGGATCAACGAACGAAGCGTGCAACGAGCGATTGTTGGACTCGCTCTCGCCGGGCGAATCACAGTTGAGCGTCTTGCTGGCCACGCGAATCGCTATCATGTTACCCCCGGCAGGGTGTCACCCCTGTCAGAGAGTCACCCCCGGCAGGGTGTCACCCCCCCCCGGCAGGGTGTCACCCCACCCCCGGCAGGGTGTCACCCGAACCATAATAGAACCATCAGTTGGAACCGTAATAGAACCGTCACACACACTCAGCGAGGGTGCGCGAGGCGATAAGGGACCTAACAACGGACGGGAGGAACGCGACCGACTCGTCGCAGACTTCGTCCGTTTCTGGACGGCCTATCCGAAGCGTCGGGCCAAGCCAGTGTGCCGAGACTACTGGATCAAGACCTTGAGTCCAGCGCCCGAGCTCGTGGAGGCGATCTTGCAGGCGGTGAAACGTCAGCGCCGATTGCATGAGTGGACGCGAGACGCTGGCCGCTGGATTCCGTGTCCCGAACGTTACCTGAAAGAAGAACGGTGGACAGATTCGACGGAAACCGGCGAGGCGCCCCATCCGTCGCATTCCGGGCCTCACTTTACAAATGAGACGTGTCCGGGCTGCGAGAAAGCAGCCCGAAAATAAAACTTCCAAGGTGGATCGAAATTCACCTTGACAGTCTCGGTGCGGTGTCGTACACTTCCGCACGGTGATTCGAGAGAGGTTCCCAGTGCCTCACATTCAGCCCCTGCCCGGACGCATCGAGAGCGAGATAGGACTCCCTCCTCCCTCTTTCTCGAATCACCATGCGTCGGGCGGGGGCGTTTTTCCCCCAGGAGGATCACAATGAGTTCAGACCTCGTACCGCAGCGCCCGGCCAATCTCGCCCCACGGTCGATTCAACATGATGCGTTCCTACCGGCGATTACGTCCGGCAGCGATTCCCTCGGCGTGGACTCGTCACGCGGGGCAACGGACCCGTGCGCGATGGCGAGGTTCACGGGTGGAGAGCCGCTCGTGTTGAGTGAACAGGAGCGGTCGGCGCTCATGGCCCCACTCACCGAGGAGGAGGTGACGTGCGATACCGTCGGTGACACTGCACGTCTCGATGCGACCGGAAGACCGATCCTCTACATGAGTCACCCGCACGTGCGGATGCGGTTGCTCAAGGCGTTCGGTCCGGGCGGGTGGGCGATGGTGCCGGTGTCGCCGCCGTCGATCCGTGTCCACTCCGAGAAACAGGCCGTCGTCTGCCAGACGTGGGACCTTTACGTACGGGGACGATTCGCGGCGCGTGCAACGGGCGAAATGGTGTACAACCCAACCAACATGAGGATGACCGAAGCGGACAGCATCGAAGGGGCGAAGTCGAACGCACTCACCCGATGCGCCAAGGATTTCGGAATCGGGTTGGAGTTGTTCACCAAGTCAGGCCGCGAGAAGTTCCGGAAGGGTGGTCCGTCTGTCCCCGTTCTGCCTCCCCCTCAGCGAATGTCGGCGAAGCCGACCGTGGCCCCGGTGACGGCAGCGGCGGCTATCGCGATCGTGCAGGCCACAACATCGCCATCTGTACCCGTTCAGTCTCCTACCTCCGCACCGAAAGGAGCGTGACCCATGCGACCCGGCAAATATATCGCAACGGTGCAATCGCACCAACTCGCCAACAGCAAGACGGGAACGTGGGGCGTCCTCGTCAATTTCACGGTGGACGAAGAGGAGATTTCCGGAACGATCTGGCTCACGGGGAAGGCGATGGGGATTGCCAGGAAGAGCCTCAAGGCCATCGGATTCGATCCCGACACCGAGAACATCTCGATCCTCAATCTCGATCACGGGCATTTGACGGGGCATCAGTGTGAGATCGACGTGCAGGAAGAGACGTACCAAGGCGTCGAACGCCTCAAGATCGCGTGGATCAATCCGCTTCCGCGCGAACTCACCGATGATGATGCAATGACGCTGACCGAGAGCCTGCGGAATGCGAAGCATCCAGACGAAGTGCGAATCGATGAACCTCCCGCCGAACCCGAACAAACTCCCGCCGAACCCGAACAACCGCCCATCGAAAGTTCGACAAGCGATTCGCAGCGCATGTTCGACGGCGAGGCCGGGGTGGAAGGATAGGTCATGGACGCCGGGCTCACAATGTTCATATGGGAAAATGTTCTGCGCGATTACACGAGTGGCATGATCGCAGTTCTCGCCCACGACGTGACGGAGGCGACGAAACTGGTCCGAGAGAAATACGGCAGCCTCTACGCTGATGAATGCGTTGCGGATCAAGCCAAGATCATCACGATCCCTGAAGCGTTTGCCGTTTTCGGCGGAGGTTAATCGTGTCGCTCGAATTTCGCCCCGAACCGCACGAGTACCACGATGATGGCCGCCGTATCCCCGGCTTCCACGATGTGGGCCGGGCCGTCGGGCTTTTCCCCCACACGGATCGCATCCCGGAACGGTACAGGATCGCCGGACAGTATCTGCACTCTGCGATCCACTACGCGATTGATGGAGACCTCGATGAGTCAACCGTGCAAGACGCTTGAGATGGTCCATCGGGCTCTCGCGCACCTCCGACCCTATCGAGATCGAGGCTGCAAGATCGTCGCAGAGCGGCCCGTCTCGTCGATGCGTGGATACGCCACGTGCGCCGATGCGTACTGGACTGAAGGACACACCCTCTACGTCGTCGATTGGAAGGCTGGGGTGCCGGAGCCGTGGCATGCACTGCAATTGGTCGCAACCGCCGAAGCCGTGGAATGCACACTCAGGCGCGAGGACCCGAACTCGTTTCTGCCGCTCTACGATCTGGCCGTCGTCTACCTCAAGCACGATCCGCCAGCCGTAGACCGCGTAACCGAATCGGAGCAGCAGGCGCTGGCTCAGGAGTGGACACACATCCTGGCGCACTACGATTGGCTCACGCGGAATGGAATCGTGCGATTACTGAATCGACGCTCAGCGGCAGCCGAGACGCAGGGGCAGGACGCGGGGCCAGTCACCCCGGCCATCGTCCTGCCCCCCTCTACACTTTTCGACCCGGCTGGGGCGGGGTCCGACCCCTCCCCACTTCTCCCTCCTTCCCCAGACTCCGCCCCGCCGGGCCTTTTTTCGTCCATCACAGGAGTCCAGCCATGACGCCGAAAAAAACGACGCTGCGGTATCTGGAAGGCGCGAGAGGTGACGACCTGTATCGGGCAAGCGCGGCATTTCGAGGGATGACACTCTATCAGATGAACGAACAGTACGGTGAGAGCGGAAAGACGCGGCAACAGATCATCGACGGATACGAGGAGCGCGAACGAGAGATCGACGCCGCGATTGAGTGGGTGAAAGGAGTGCAGCCATGAAACTCACGGTCACCGGCCTCAAGGGCTCCGATCACGCGCTTGAGCTTGGACGCTTGAACATGGTCGTCGCTCCGAACGGGGCCGGGAAATCCACGATCACCGATGCGATCCGGCTACTGGCACTCGGCTACGTCCCGGCGCTCGGGAAGCGTCTCGTGGATTCCGCCGCGTTGATTCGCACCGGCAAGGCGGAAGTGCGACTCGACTTCGACGCTAAGGAGAAATCCATATGACACTCACTGTGACAAGAACGCTCACGAACCTCGGGAACTCGTGCTCCTCCAGCGCCGAATGCTCATGGCTCCGGAACGCGAAACCGACCGAACACGGAGCGGCCGTAACGACGCTCTTCGGTGCCGAGGAACAGGACATTGCGGAGTGTCTCGACATCCGCGAATTGCTGAATACGACCGCATCGAAACGTGCCGACCGAATCGCTCAAATGCTGGCGAAGGGCGCGAAGTCTCTACGCGAGAAGGCTGAGGCCATCGCCCGGCAGACACTTGGTCGGCTTATCGACATGGACCCCGCGAAACTCCCCGACGACTACCGATTGCTCTACCCCATCGCCCCGAAGCAGGTGCAGGCAATTCTCAAACGCGAAGCCGCCATGCTTGAGGCGAAGATCGGCGAGACTGGAACGCGGGGCGCGACGACGTGGGCGAACGAGGAGAAGAGAAAGGCGTCCAGCGGCCTCAAGCAGAAGGACGCCGCTCGTAAGGAACTCGACGCTCGGATCGCTCTTCTCCCCACGGCGGAGGCGACGCCGGAACGAATCGCTGCTCTCGACGTGGAGCGGACGCTACTCGCCCAACGCGTCGGAACGTCGGAAGAGCGTACGCGACGCAGGACGGAAGCCGAATCCCGGGTTCGCAACGCAGCACAGGCGGAACTCGTGGCGACCCGGAAGTGCGAGAACGCCATCCGTTGCGGTCCCGACCACGATATCCGATTGCGTGAACTCCCGAGTCTAAGAGCGGAACTCGACCGGCTCACCCGTGAGATCGCCGCGCATGTTCCGCCAGCGCCCCCCGACACCGCTTCCGTTGTACAGGTCCTCGCCGAGGCCGACCGACTGCACAACGAGGCATTTGGCATGACGGCGCAGGTGCTGAACGATGCCGAGGTGGAGAAGTTCAAGCGCGATCTGGCGATCACGGAAGACTCGATCCGCGACGCAGAGAACTCCCCGTGGGCGACTGTGCTGGATCACGCAACCTCGATCATGGGGCTGCACAACCAGGCGTGGGGCAAGGTGGCCGACGAAATCCAGCAACACGCCGAGGTTATCCACCGTGAGGCATCGGATCACCTGCCGAACGTGGCAAGCCTGCATTCGATGCGACGCCTTGGCCTAGAGGAGCTTGAGTCAGCTATCGCCCGCAAGGCCAAGATCGACGCCGACAACGCACAGATTATCCACAAGCGCGACGACTTGATGAAGCAAGCCTCCTCGCTCCGGGCCGACGCCAACGACGCCGAACGCGAACAGAAGGCGATCTTTGACAATCATCGTCGTAACTGGCAGGCACACGCCGACTTCCTACGCGACCAGAAGGCCGAGGCCGAGAAGGCCATCCGGCGACTCGAACGGCTACATGAGGACGAGCATCGCGCCATCGGTGAGGCCGAAACGGCCCTGCAACGCGCTACGGATGACGTGGAGACGTGCCGACAGGCTCTTGAGGGCATCGAGACCCCGGAAGACGTTGCCGGGCTCCAAGCGGCACGTAGTGCGGTCTCTGAGGACATCAAGCGACTCACCGACGCCCGTTCCACGGCGGATGAATTGACAAAAATCGTCACCGAGATTGACGGGTTGACGGCGGAGCGGGACGTGTTCGGGGCATTGGAGTGGGCCTGCCAGCGGGTCCAGGAGGCTGAGATTCAGGAGCAGGGGGCCGGACTCCTCGGTCGGATCGGCGGGTTCCTCGCCGCCGCTGGCCGAACAGAGAAGGCGTACATCCGTGCCGGCAAGGGGGTGGTCGAGATCGGGTGGAGACGGGACAAGGCGGAGATTCCGGTTCAGGCCCTGAGCGGGGGCGAGTGGTGCCTATTCTGCGCGGCGCTCACATCGGCTCTGCTGGCGATTCGTCCGGCGGAACTGCGTTTTTTGCTCGTCGAGGCAGGGGAGGCGGACGACGCGACGATGCGGGCTCTCTGCGCGGGCATCTCCGCCCAGGAGCACATCACGTGCGCGATCGTCTGCACTCCACATGCTCCGTCGTGGGAGCAAAATGGCTGGAATCTCATCACTCTCGAAACCCCAACCCCACAGGAGATCAGAACATGACACCGAGAAAGAAAACGAAGGCAACGACGGTCCAGATTCTTCCGCTAAAGATCGCGGAAATGAAGCTGAGGATCGTAGGTGACAGTCCTCTCATCTGTCATGCGTTCGACCAGAAGTCGGAGCAACAGATTCTGGACAAGCAAAAGGGGCTCACGCGGGTAATAGAAAAAAAAGACCCGGACGAATGCTTCCGACGGTCGTTGTATCCCATCGACGAGGCCAAAGGAATCTACGGATTCCCTGCACGCGGATTCAAGGCGGCGGCGGTGTCGGCCTGCACATTCATCGAGGGCGTCACAAAGGTCGAGACGAGGGGGGCATTCTTCGTGATTCCAGATTACGGCGATCTGGTGCGGATCGGTGGATCGAAGCCGCGTGCTGTAGCACATCGCGTGAAGATCGGAATGGGAACCACGGATGTTCGTATTCGTGGGCAGTTTGACCAATGGGAAGCGACATTGCGGATTCAGTACGATACCGGGAACGCGACGCCGGATCAGATCGTCAATCTGTTCAATAGGGCTGGATTCTCCATCGGAGTAGGAGAATGGCGACCTGAACGTGGTGGAGCCGGGATCAACGGCAGATTCCACGTGGAACTTGGAAAGTCATAGAAGTGACTTGGCGCATTCCGACAGGGTGCGGTTCGGCGCGGTAGGGTGCGGTTTGGTTCGGTTCGGCAGGGCATGGTGCGGCACGACATGGCAGTCACGGCAGGGTTTGTTCTGGTACGGTGTGGTCGGTTTCGGCATGGTGAGGCAGTCGGGGCACGGCATGGATTGGTGTGGTTCGGCGCGGTTCGGCATGGCAGGCGTGGCTGGGTTTGATGCGGCATGTTACGGCATGGCATGGTGAGGCAGACAAAAGGAGTGGCACAATGAAGGCGAAAAGATTCATCCCCGGAGCAGGTGCGCATTTGACGAGAGAGCAGGCAACGCGATACGGATGCGAAATCGAAGCGATCACTGCGAGAAGTCGAGACGGAATCACGCCAAGCGACGTTCTTGAGGAGGCGAAGAACTCGTCTAGCCCCCTTCACAACTACTTCGAGTGGGACGATAGAAAGGCAGCGCAACGGTGGCGCATCGAGCAGGCGAAATATCTTCTCCGTCACATCGACGTAATCGTGGAACTGGAAGACCGTCCAGAAGAAAAGATCATCACGCGGGCATGGCAATGTCCCGAAAACGGGAGCGGGTATCAAGCGACGAAGCGGATTATGGAATCTGTCGATGCGCGAAGCCTTCTGTTAGAACAAGCTCTGCGCGAATTGGAATGGTTCAAGACAAAGTACGCGATCCTACAGGAACTGTCGGGCATCTTCACCGCGTTCGACATGCTTGCGGTGAAATCAACGAAGCGGGCAAGTCGCATCCAGAAAAGACCTTCATCTATAAGACAGGAGGCGCACGCATGAAGATCGAGGTCAAGCGCGTGGCCGAGGAACAGGAGTGATGCGCGGCCAATCCAGAATCAGGTACTTCCTCATCACCGATTGGGAAGGGAACTGGAAGCCCTACCGGACCCGATGCCCCGAGGCGCTGGACCCGCAATTCAGGACGCCGGAGTTCGGAAGCCTCATCGAGGCGAGACGTGAGGCCCTGAGACGGAATGAGAGGAGAATGCGATGAGATTCGCGTCTCTCTTTTCTGGAATCGGTGGGTTGGATTTGGGACTAGAACGCGCTGGGCACCAATGCGTTCTCCAGGCCGAGACCGATCCATTTTGCCTGAAGGTCTTGTCGCGGCATTGGCCGGATGTCGTGCGCTACGACGAGGGCATTGAAGAACTACTCGGTGGCTGTGTGCCGCATGAGGATTTCGACATGGTGGCTGGCGGCGATCCGTGCCAGGCGCATTCGGTCGCAGCGACGGCACACGGTACGAAGGCCAGAAGCCTTGGAGGATTGTATGTCGAGTTCATCGAGAAATACCGCCCCCGAATCGTTGTTCGGGAAAATCCTCCCGCCCGAAGAGACGCAGAGTGGACGCCGGAGAGATGGGGGGGGGCGCTCCAAGACCTCGGATACCGCGTCACGGGGATTCGCCTTCGTGCGTGTTGCGCGGGAACGCCGTGCAAGAGGGAGCGCGTGTTCCTGCTCGCCACACTTTCGGAGCCCGAACGCTCGGGATTGGAAAGGTATGAGCGCGAAGTCGTGGCGCGAGAGAATGAAGGGCGACCGGACCCCGACCTTGCCGGATCAGATCGGTGGGACGCCACACCCCGAGTTTGTGGAAGCACTCCTCGGGTTCCCCATCGGATGGAGCGACTGCGAGCCCTCGGAAACGCGGTAGTCCCGGCGGTGGGAGAATACATCGGCAGGATCATCGCTAGGATCGGAGCGAAGCCTTCCTCGTGAGGAGAATCAAGTGAACGACATCGACGACTATCTGAAAGCATCGACGCCAGAGGAACGAGTAGCCGCGCTGGCGTGGGGCGTGGAGCACCTGTACGCCTTTTCCGATGAACATGAAAAGGCGCGGACGTTGCGCATACTCGCTAGCGCCGAACAAGCCGCTGGTCCGGAAGGCTGGCGGTCGATCGCCTATCACTGGCTTGAGCAGTCGAGGCATCCATGAACGTCGCCGCCTACAAGGCCCTCCTCGCCGGGACCGGCACGTGCCCGACCTGTGGACGCGGTGGTAAGCATCACAAGTACGGAGCGATTGCCGTCACCGATCCTGAGACGGGGACACGTATTCCGAGCAAGCACGAGATGCAGGTGCTGGCTCAGAAACGCATGGAAGCCGATGCGCGAGGGTGGATCACGGCGCTTCACCCACGCTTCACAATCGAGGGAGGCCACTACTCTGCTGATGTGGCGGAGATCGTGCTCAAGCAACCAGCGGGCTATCTGGCGCCTGGTTGGCATTTGGGATTGGTTCGATTTACGGACGCGAAGGGCACCATGACGCCCGCAAGTCGTCGGTCGATCAAGGCGGCGAAGGAGCGGTACGGAGTGGACATTCAAATCGTGAAAGCAAAGAGGACACACCGATGAAACGCTCAAAGAAGTACCCCTACGAACTCGCCACGAAGGCCCAGCGCAAGATCGGCTATCCGTGGTGGTGCATACACCATGAGGAGATGGTCGAGCCGCTGACCGAGCCCATCGAGAATCGGGTAGAGTACATCCGCACAGGAAAACCTAAGCACGAATGGGAGACGCGGCTTCGAGCCTTGCGGCCGATGAAGTCGCCGCCGCGATGGATGATGAAGGTGTGTGCAGCGTACGCGAAGCCGTACGAGGAGTTGCAGAAGTCATTCGCGGCGTGGGTGAAGGCGGAGGCGGCGCGGATGAAGGCGGTCACGGCGCAAGCGACGGAGTACACGACGTGGCAAAATTCGGATGCGAAGGCGGTCTTGGAATGGATGGAAGCGTTGAGCGATCATTGGTCCGAGATCGACGCCCTTTTCGCGGTCGAGTGTTCCGACGTGAAGTGGGACGAGAACGGATTGGTGTTTCCGAAGGAGAAGCCGAAGAAGTACTCCTAACTCGCTACGGCGGCCCAATGGAGAATCTACCATGAACGAGATCAGGCACACGCATCGCACCCATCAGGTGAGGTCGGATTACGAGTTGGCCGCGATTCACGCTCTGCTGATGATGGGGTGTTGTGGAGTGGTCGCAGACCCGAAATCCGGTCCTACACCAGCCGAGGTAGAACGGGTAGAAAGTGAGTTCCGGGGGAGTGACGGATTCGAGCGCACTCTCAGGGACGTAGCGGACTGGCTTGAGGGATTCCGGCCGGGATTCGTGGCTTTGCCGCACGTATGCGGTGGCCAATTGTGTACTCACGACGGGGCGTTCGAGACGGCCATCGTGAAGAATGCCTGATCGTGAGCGTTCGCGGTTGAACCTATGAGACTGTGGGATCGGCTGCGGCGTGGGACAACTCTGGCCAGTCACACAGGGGTACAACTATGAGATCGTACATTCTGCGAGTCGAAGAAGACGCCAAGAGCGATCACTCGTTCACCTGCGGGGAATGCGGCCGACAGGTCATCACGGCGCATGGTGCGGCACGAGGAAACCCGCGAGATATGTACCGAGAATTGCTAGAGCATGAGTGCCTTCCCGATGCTGGGGATCAGCCGGAGGGGGCTTTCGTGTCGGGCATAGGTTCGGCCACATACTGCGGCCTGTGCGGAGCTAGATACGACTTTCTGGCTCATGAAGGTGTCAAGTCAATGTCCCTCGCGTCGGCTATTGAGAGATGGGGACGACACCTGCTGTGGTGTACAAAGAACGACCGGGACAGAGCGCCGAGAATAGACGTTTGACAATCATTGCCCGGCCCCGGACGCAAGCGCGGCGGAACGTCGGCAACGGCCTCGCCAGACGCCAACGCCGAAACACCGCATCTGGCCGCGTCCGTCCGGCGGCCGGGACTTTCAGGAAAGGAAATGATCATGCTCAGACCCATCTTCGACAGTCGCTTGAAAGACTCTGTTGATTACCAAGGACTTACGTCGCATGCCGGAGTTCTTACCACTACATATCCGCCGCCGCTCGGAGGGCCTCGCGAGGGAGGTCGATGATCTTCACCTTCTCGGCGAGCGGCGGCACGCGTACGCCGGCGATCTGGAAGAGCCGGCCCGCGCAGCCGCGGAGCGGGGAGCGCAGGAGGTAGATTTCGTCCTCCATCTCCAGGTGGATCGCCCGCATGGCCAGAGACCGCCGAGGGCCCGGTAGAAGTGGGGCAACTGGATCGCGTCGAAGCCGTCGGCGTGAACGGTCCGGACCCACTTCGAGCCGGAGAGATCACTTCCCTGGACGAGCAATCGCTGGAGGACGATGGCAAAACAAGTGCGCTCGAAGTCGAATCCGAACTTCCGCCTCTTCCCGAGGCGTTGGAGGAGGTCTTTGAGTCCGAGTTCCTCCCAGAGGCGTTCGAAGACGAGGACGGGCCCCCAGACGCGGTCGCTCTGGACCTTGAGCGCCCCGGCTTCGTGTCCCTGGACGAGGCGGAGGGTATCGGAGAAGCGGACAAGTCCACGGATGATGCCGTCGAGAGAGCCGGACTCCTTGAGGTCGGAGAATTTGCCCAGCGAAGCGACGACGATCTGCTTGACCCGTCCGCCTTCGCGGCGGGACTGGACGATCTGGAGGTACTGATGGGTGGTGCCGCGGTAGCGGACCGCTTTGGTGCGGACGAACATGACATTACGAGCATACCGTGCATTGGAGCGATGTCAAGGGAGAATCCGGGATAACAGCGAACATAGCGAAAGTATTTTGGCAGCACATTTTCAGGACCAAGAAATGAAAACGGGCCGGAAACGGCCGAAAGGATGCGTTTCCTGAAAACGCTTCCCCGAAAATGCCAAGCAACTGTCGAAGATGGGTCAGACAACTGAAGAGACTGCATACGCAGTCCGTCGGCGTCAGTGCGCTGCGTAAAGATCGCGCACTGCATCCGACAATATTCGGGATCATCTCTCCCGACCTGCGGGGGGAAATCTCTCCCGGCCTGTGGGGGAACCTCACCGGCCTGTGGGGGGAAATCTCTCCCGATCTGCGGGGGGAAATCTCTCTCGACCTGCGGGGGGAAATCTCTCCCGGCCTGCGAGGGAACCTCACCGGCCTGTGGGGGACCATCTCTCCCGGCCTGTGGGGGACCCTCTCTTCCGAACTGCGGGGGGAAATCTCTCTCGACCTGCGGGGGGAAATCTCTCCCGACCTGCGAGGGAACCTCAC
>Ga0209342_10000253_pt1 | contig 59797 bp, 55 predicted proteins | sample RifCSP16_2_FD_184023 | JGI IMG/M metagenome (GOLD analysis project Ga0209342, IMG submission 184023) | Soil microbial communities from Rifle, Colorado - Rifle CSP2_sed 16_2 (SPAdes) (version 2) | ecosystem: Environmental > Terrestrial > Deep subsurface > Rock core/Sediment | place: Rifle... | reverse complement strand
CGAGCAGGTCGGCCTCCGTGGAACTGTGCGGGTTGTGGCACACCCGGCACCCGTCCTTCTTCAGGACGGCATGGACCACCTTCCCCTGGTACGCCTCTTTCTTGTGGCACGTGTAGCACGCCTCCGGACCTTCCGCCTTCAGCAGGTGGCTTCCCTTGGACCCGTGCGGGTTGTGGCACGACGAACATTTTCCCGTTTTCAGGACCGTGTGGACATTGGGCTGGTTCAGCCCGATCTTCTCCTTGGCGTGGCAGGAGGTGCACAGTTCGTTTCCGTCTTTTTTCAGGATGAGTTTTGGAACGATGCCGTGCCGGAGATGGCAATCTTCACACTTCCCTTCCTTCATGCCTGGGTGCAGGGCCTTCAGGGAGAGATACTTCTCGGAGAACTTCTTGTGGCAGTCGAGGCACCCCTTCCTCTCGAACTTCCGTTGCTGCGCAAAGGATGATCCGTGGGAAGCGAGGAACGCCGCTCCGGAAAAGGCGAGGATCAAGCCAAGGAACACCAAGGTCCGTCTGCGGAGGATGGTCGGCATACGCTCTCCCGAATCGATATTGGAAACGTTACTTCGACCGGGGGGTGACGATCCGGTCCAGCTTCTTCCCCGTGGCGTAGATCTTCACGTCCGAGGCCTTTCTCAGCTTCTCTTCCCAGTCCCTTAGAACGCGCTGAAGTGTTTCGGCAAACACCTTCTTTTCCATCTCCTCTTTCACCGATACCAGGGGGATGGGACGGGACGGGAGCCGTTCGCGAAGGGCCAGAACGTAATAGGCGTTGCCGGGGTCGGCGTATAGACAATAATCACCGGCCTCGGCTCCGGAAACAGCTTTCCTCACACCGTCGGGAAGGGTCGTGGCGTCCAGCAGCTGTCCCCGGAATTCCAGCAGATTTATCCCTCCGGCCTGGCCTGCCTGGCCATCCGCGTTCTCCCGAAGCCACTGAAAATCCGCCCCCGTGCGCAACTTCACGATCGCATCCTCCGCGTTTTTCTTGTCGGAAAAGACCAGGCCGTCGATCCGCACCATTTCCGGGAATGTGTACTCTCCGATGTGGGCCTGATAATAAGACTTCAACTCTTCTTCGCCCACCTTGACGTCCGGGGTGATCACCTTCCGCACAAACACCCCGAATAGGACACCGTTGCTGTTTCTCTTCGTCTTCCCCTTGAAATATTCCGTGCGGTCGAGTTTCTGGAGTTTCGCTTCCTTGATGACGACTCGCCTGTTCAGGATCTCCTCGAGCACCTGGTCCTTCTTCCGGTTGAGCTTCTTCTCCCCGGCGGCCTGTTCCGCGCCGTGGAAGAATTTCTTCTCGATGGCCGACGTCAGGTCGCCGACCACCACCGGCTTTTCCCCTTTTACCGTCGCGAGGACGCGTCGATCTTCGCGGAGTTTATCAAACCCCGGCTCCGCCGCTTCATAGTTGATCGTGGCGAAAAGCTTCCGGTTTACCTTGGCGTACTTTTTTCGCAGCTCATCGGAATACGCCTTCAGGGCGGCGACCCGTTTCGCCTGTAACGCCTCTTTCTCGGACTCCGCCCGGGCGGTCTTGTCCTTCGGATACCGGATGGCATCCAGCTTCAGCAGAGAGAACTGATTCCCGATCCGGATCAACGGGCTTACCTCCCCTTTCTTCATTGGGGATAAGGCCTTGGCAACCTCGGGGCTCAAGGAACCGAATTTCAGGTACTGCCCTTCCACACTCCCCTTCGCCTCTCCGGTTTCGATCTTTTTTTTCGCCAGAACTTCGAATTTTCCTCCCCCCTTGATATCCGTCTCCAGCCGTTTCGCGTCCTCTTCTTTGTCGAAGAGAACGGAGACCACCTTCACCTCCTTCACCGCTACCCGGTACCGCTTTTCCACCTCTTTCGGATCGGGCTTCAGGATGTTCCGTACATGGTAGCCGTAAAGCATCCCCCGGAGGGTGTCCTCTTCGAAGATCTTCTCCGCGCTTCGGACTTCGGTCAATTCGTCGAGGCCGATATTGCGCGCTTCCTGGAGAACCAGTTTTGCGTTGATCAACTGATCAAGCAACTGGGAAGGGTGGGGTATCGATCGATGGGTATTGTCCGCCATCCCGCCGTGAATCTCCCCCAGCACGCGCTCGAATTCCTCCAGCGAAAGAGGTTCCCCGTTGACGCTGGCAAGCACCGGTTTTCCATTCACCATGGGAAGATCGAGGGGGGAAGATGCATGTCCACTCGGGGCGATCAGGGAGAATATCGCGACCAACACAATGACCGACACGGATAATTGCTTCATTCCAACCAATCCTTTCTTGCACCGTACCCGGTAGGATTTTAATGGAACCCCTTCGCGGGGGGGGGGGGGGGAGAGAAGAGAACCGTTCCCAACATTCATACTGTATCCATTGGACATCTTCCCGTCAATCCCGTTATTCCGTCGGAGGAGGAGCGCCGGCCGTTGGAGGTGGGCCCTCCTTTTTATGAAAGGCCGCCTCCATTTTCTCGACCGTGGAATGGGCCATCCCCGACGCTAATGCGAAGGCGGTGTTGACCTTTCCGAGGTTGAAGAAAAATACCCCGTCGTCCCCATGGTTGTAGCTGGATGAGGACCATACGATCTGCCGGGTCTTCATGTCGAACACGCGGGTGGAAAATTCCACCTTCGGATTTCCCCAACCACCGAGGTAGTCCTGATATTCCGTAACGATTCCGGTGAGGACCAGGTCCACGTTCAGTGCGGTGTGCAGGATGTCGGCCTGGGGAAGGGAGAGCCCTCCCTTCATGATCGTCCTTGTCCGCAAGAGAACCTGCCGTACCTCCCCGGGCTCCACCACATCGATCCTTCCCGCCCTGGAGAGTGCGTCGATGAAATGGAGTGTCATGATTTCTCCGGCGTTTCTGCGCGTGCTTTCGTTCCGGAACGGCAAGACGGCGATGGAAAGCGTTTCCTTGCCCGCCGGAACCTCGGGAGGTACGCCGTGGTAACTCTTCGGCAGGAATCTCTTCTCCACCATTCGCGGCCCCTGCCCACCTTTCCCGGAGAGGTATCCCACCAACGATTCCACCACCTTCCCTTCCGTCTTGCCCCACAGAACGGCGGGATCGTTGACCAATCCCAAGAGCAGAAACCCCGGCGCGTCGTTTCCGGATATCCCCGCGCCATCCATCCACAGAATGGGCGTGCTCCTGTTGGTTGAAATCAGCCTGGCGACCAGCACCGCCTTGGGCGGCAACGTGTCGTCCATCAATTCAAGGGTCGGGAACAGGACGGCGTCCGTCCCCGTTTCCACCCGCAGCGCCTCACCCAGTTCCCGGTTCAGGCCCGCGGTATATCGGATCCGGTGCCTTTCCTTGAATTTCTCCAGGTCGTCATCCCCCAAGAGGTTCAGCCCTTTTCGACTCAGATCCCGCACCAGTGTTTTCCTCAGTTCCTGGACCGAAACCGGCATCCCGGTGAGGTTCTCAAGAGGCATCACGGCGATCAGGGATTTCAACCCCGCGGTCAATTCGATCCGGTATTCCGGGGACCACCCGCTGTCCACCGTGTTCCCGATCGCGTCACGCACGGCCACTTTCACCCGATAGATCCCCGGTTCCGCCGGAGACCAGTTCCACGTTGGAGAAAGCCCTATCTGCTCCGCCCGCTCGCTGGTGCCATTGGAAGTCCAGAACGAATATACGCGTTCCTCGACGCCTCCCGTTTCGTTCACCTCCCATCGCACCGCCGAAACCGCCGCAACCTGCGGGGGGAACTTGTCCGGAGTGACCGACAATATTTTCAATTTCGGGACCAACAGATACTCCCGGGACCATCCGCTGTCCGCTACGTTCCCGATAGCATCCTGAACCACCGCTTTCACCTTGTACGTTCCCGGTTCTTGCTGCGCCCAGTCCCACCATAGCGATGGGCCTTCCTGTTCCCTCTTCTCCTCTTTCCCGTACGTGGTCCGGAACGCTATCGTACGTTCCCCCACGCCGCCCGTCGTATTCACCTTCCACCGGACCTTCGCCATCCCCGCCGCCTGGGGGGAAACGGGGTCCGGGGAAAGGAGCGACACCACCAGCGGAGGCACCACCGTGTAAGGCGAAGACCACCCGCTGTCCCCCGCGTTACCGATCGCGTCCCGAACCAACACCTTCACCCTGTACGTTCCGGGAACCTTGGGGGACCAGTCCCACGTCGGCAAGACACCCACCTGCTCCGACTTCTCCTCCTGGCCATCGGTCGTCCGGAATTCATAGCGATAACTTCCAACCCCTCCGGTTGCGATAACCTTCCACCGGATCGTCACCATGTCCGCCGCCTGCGGGGATCGCTTGTCGGGACCGAAGGAAGCGATCTTCAATGGTAGAGGAACTCGCTCGCCCCTCGGCACGGATATCGGCGCAACGGCACATCCGGAGAGGACTGCTGCAAGCAGGCAATATGCCAGGAAATACCTATTTCCCGAACAGTTTATCGAGAAGATCATCGACCGCCTTCTGCGTTGTCGCGTTCATTGGCTCCCCGCCGCCGCCGAACAGGCGGTCCGAGGTCGTAACCCCTCCCCGTGTGGAGGAGGCGCTCCACACCAACCTCCCTGTCTGCGCTTCCATCATCTGCAAGCTCACGGAGACAACGTTCGCCGCGGAGGACCCGGAACGGACCTCCCCGTACTCCTTGACGGTGCCGGTGAACACGGCATCCGTACTCACGATCTTGGCGAACTTGGTCACATCCTCCGGTGTGGGGGTTGCCGGGCGATCGAGGTTGAGGCGCCCGATGCCCCGCGCCACCTCGCCAGGAGGGATCACATATACGCCGCCGGTCGCCTGCAGCATCGTCATGAAGACGTCCCGGACTCTTTCGGCGGCCAGACTTTCTCGCGTCAGATTGCTGAATGGCATGACCGCCACGGACTGGATCGCACCGAAGTCCATGTTCGGATCCCGGTAGACAACCTTGGAAGTTGTGGTGGCGCAACCGGTGGAAACCAGGACGAAAAGGATCGCCATTCCGATATGCAGTAACGTTTTTCCCCTCATATTCCGGCTCCTCCGATCACTTCGCCTCCCATTCTTCCGCCCCCTCAAAATGAAATCCGGACCGTTCCGCTATAAACGTTCGAAAGGGTCGTAAGCATTGGCGTTTCCGTTTTTAGATTCTGGAAGGAAAGGGTGAGGTACGAGCGCGGCGTGAAGTACCACTGCAGTGCGGGGACGATGGACCGTTCTTTCGATTCATCCGAACGGATCGTCTCGTTGTAGTTAAACGTCAGGTGCAATGTCCCATCCGGAAAGGGGGACCAACTGAGGCTGTAGTTCAGGATGTTCCGGTCTGAAGATGTCGTGGACTTCTCGATCCGGTAGGAACCGAACAGATACACGGCCTGCACGGGGGTGATCGCCAAGTCGGCCTCCCCGGCACGCGTATAATTCGTCGTTTCCCCGGCAAGCTCTCCCCCAGAGGTGACCGTATTGGTCCCGTTATACAGAAGGGTCAGGTTCACCTTCCGGTTCGGCACAAAAGTCGCCCCCGCATTCACCTGAGTGTTCCGGCTCTTCCGCCCCGTGGCGAACTCCTGGAAACTGACCCCGCCGCCGAGGTTCGCATCGATCCCTTCGTACAACTTGGCAACATTATACAGTAATATCGAGATGTTGGAGTTCTTTTCGCCGGCGATGATTTCGTCTCTTCCGCTGAATGTAAGCGATTGGAATACTGTTTGGACTGGCACCGCTGATACCGACGCGGTGTATAGAACCGCCTCGCGATAGCCGGTCTGCTCTTCCCCGTTTTCGAAAGCGACTCTTCCCGTTCCGGAGAACACCTTGTTGAACTTCCGGAAAAACGACATCCCGTTGGAGGCCGTGTACCAAAGGTCCCCCGGGTCCCTTTTCGTGAAGACGTACGTGAACTCGTATGCCAGGTTGATCGACTCCATGAGCAGCGCGCGGAAATCCAGGTTCCCATTCTGGAAGGTTGAAGTCTGCTTTCCCGCCACCTCCGAAGCAGGTTTGCGAATCTCGCCCTGGAGTTCCGTGACGAGGATCGTGGGATAGGCGGATGCGAAAGGGACCACCGGGGTGAGGGGGGCGGTCACCACCTTGACGTACCGGGCATTGACGTTCGCGAACCGGATCTCGAAACGGTTGAACGTGAGGCTGTAGACCGCGGGGGACACGATCTGGCGAAGAACCCAGTTCTGGTTGTCGTCGCTCGTGTAGATCCGCCAGGAAAAGGCATCGGCGACCTGCGCGACGTTGCGGTTGACCCACACGTACAGGGTATTGATTTCCGTAGCGAGGATGAAATCCAGCCCCATGTTCCTCGACTGCGTGTCCCCACCGGGCGCCGGGAGTCCCAGGTTGATCCCGCTGCCTGCCGCGAGGTCCCCGTCGATCAGGGCCGGGTTCGCCACAAGGACGACGTTTTCCGGTGTGTCGCTCGATGCCGACAGCCCGCTGAACGGGAAGACCCGCAGGCCGACTTCCCCGGAACCGGATGTGGAGGTCTCGATCTGCCGATTGGTGAAGTTGTAATCCAGCCCAAAGGTGATTCGCCGCCGAAACCAGTTATTGGAATAGTTCATCCGCCCGTTATTGATCATTTCCTTCGTGGCAGTATCCGACAATCTGAGTTCTGTGTTCGTGAAAGTACCCTGGTAGTAAAACCTCAGGTTCGCGGTGGGCTGGTAATTGGATGATGCCTGATATAGGTCGGTGATGGTGTCCGATCTGAGCCGGTCCCTGTCGTAAAGGTGATCCCTGGAATACTGGATCTTGAGATCCGGAAACCGGTCGGGCTTCCAGTAGAGCGTCGAGATGTACGACTCGCGAATCGTGGCGAGCGTGGAAGAGCCGGGTGTCTCCACCTTCTCCTCGTTCCGGCTGTAGGTAACGTCTGCGTAATAAAGCGGTGTCGTCAGTATCAGGCTGACGTACGGCTGGAGGGTGGTGGTCGTTGTGTCGCTCTTTGCCCCTTCGATGTCGGAAGAGATGTCCATCTTCTGGAAGATTCCGGAAGCGAAGACCTTCAGGTTCGGGAAGAGTTTCCTGTCCAGTGTTAGTTTGTATAGTTGCCTGAGCGTATTGGATTTCATATGGATCGGCGGGGCGCCGGCGTTTCTGTTTTCGGTGTCATTCCGGCTATAGTCGTACTCCATGTAACCGGAGAGCCCTTCCGCCCGGACTTCCATGGCGAGGCCCCCCGAAACCGCCATCAGGGCGGGCAGGACCAGCAATGCCAGGACGAGAATTCGAGCAATGAAACCTTTATCCCTGCGCATGACCGGGCGGCTTTACCTTTCCCCCATCAGCGTCACCCAGTAAGGGTCCTCTGCCACCTCGACCTCCATTGCGGTCGCTTTTCCTATGAGGCGGATCATCCGCACACCGTTCGTCCCGGGAAATACGGCACAGAGGTTGTTCCCCTCCCCGTCGATCGTAAGGTAGACCGCGTCCACTCCTATTTTGTATGCGTCGATGGGAAGGAAGGAGAACGGGTCGTAGATCACGATCTCTCCCGCCCCGCGCCGCGCCAGATAGACCAAGTCGGTGCGGGAATCCACCTTCAGCGTCATCCCGCCGGTTCCCACGTACACCCTCCTTACGATGGAAAGCGTCGTCGTATCGTACACATAGAGATAGGGAGAGAATCTGTGTAGGACATAGAGCCGGTTTCCGGCACGGTTGAACTCCCCGCGCACCGGCCCGGCCTCCGTGGCAATCGTAGCCGCCACCTCCAAAGCGCCAAGGTCTACGACCGAAACCGTGTTGGAGAGCGAATTGAAGACGTACGCCCGGCGCCCGGTCCGATCGATCAGGATCGAGCGCGGACCGTTTCCGACCCGGATTCGCCTGGTTTCGACGAGAGAAGCGGCATCGACGACGCTCACCGTGTTCGAGCCGGTATTCGCCGTAAGCAAGGTTTTCCTGTCCGGCGTGAGCGCCAGTTCCTCCGGGCTATCCCCGCTCGTCAGCAGTCCCCGGTTGTTCACATCCCTGCCGAGGAGGTCGATCGCCTCCACGGCATCGTCCCCCGAAATCGCCACGTACGCCCGACGCAACGACGGGTTCAACACGATCCCCGAGGGGGCTGTCCCCGTGGGAATCACGGCGGAGACCTTCCCTGTGACCTTGTCGAACACGGTGACGATGTTGGCCCCCCTGCTGGTCGCCAGCCCAATCACTCCGGTGGCGAGTTTCCCCGGGATCTCGGCAACAAAGGATGGGGCAAACCGGGTTCCCCCCGGCACGGATTCCCGGTAGCGGAATTTTAGCGAAATTACCTGGGCCTTTCTCCGTGCGATCGTGAAGGGGATCGGCGTCATCGGACTCTCTTCCGTGACGGGAAGCGCGACGGCCCCTTCCTCGCCTTGCAAGGAAGCACTGGTGACGCGGAACCGGAACCCCTGGTACTGGCCTGGCGGAAGATTCCCGGAAGCCAGGAGACGGTCTCTCTCTAGCTCCTTTCCGACGATTTCCGTTACGTGGAGAGTAACGGGAACGGTGCTCCCGTCTCCTCGCACGGCGGACATCCCGTCCAACCGGAAGGTCAACCGGTCCGCCTCATGAGGGAGAGGTTGCAGATAAACGAATGCTTGCCCATCCTCCTCAAGCCGGGGTTTCACCAATGAGGGCCTGGCCTGACAGACGGAAAGTAAGAGGGCAGAGAACAACAGTACAGCCAGGTGTTTACCCAAGACCCTGCGGCCTCTTTCGTTGCCCATCGGTTCCGGAGCTACTCCATGCATTACGTATTCCTTTCCCCACGGGATCGACATCCGGATGTGCACTCCCGGAAACCGTGCCGTCCGATAAATACATCGTTTTCGCGAAAATAAAAAGGGGCCGAAGTTTATTCGGCCCCTTTCCCTTGCTTTTTCGTCGGGGTTAGGAAACTCCCGGCGAGTTACCCACGATCAATCCTGCGCGTGGCATTTGTTGCAGAGCACCCTCTGGTAGGTCGCAAACTGGGTAGCCGGGCGGTCATAATAGACAGCCGCCGCCTCGCTAACCGTCCGCCCACGGGATTCCATGACGTAGTCACCTTCTTCCGTCACAAACTCACTACCCATATACCACCGAAGCATCGCCGGGGAGCCTGATGCGTGCGCACGGTGGCAAGAGAGGCACATGACCTGGTCACCCGACTCCGGGCCACCAAGCGAAGTGTCGTCGTTCTTTGCGAGCGCCGCAAGAGTTATAAAATCCCCGGAGTTCTTGGCAAAAGGAACAAGCGATGAGTACGCCGTAGCAATCGTCCCGCCCATGTCGCCGGTTTTCACGTACGCGTTATAGAATCCGGCATTAGTGTCCCCGATGCCTTGGTCCACTGGGTGAACGTTATTCCCAGTGCTGTGCATTGCCGGATGGCACGTTTTGCACCAGTTGCTCCAAGTACCTGTCCCGGTGGCCCCACCGACACCGTATGACACGCGGGTCTGGGTGGTAGCCTCAGTTCGGTTATAGGTTTTCGGAGCCACTGCGACAGGTGCGGCATTAAAGGTGACGCCACCTTTGGTATAGCCGTTGCCAGCGAGGAGCCGATATACGCCGACCGTATCTGTCCCGGTAGGAATGAGGGAGGTGTCGTACGAACCCGAGGCGATGATCTGGCCGCCTCCCAGTGTGACGGCACCTGTTGAATCTCTCCGATACTTGCCGTGCGGGTCGTGGCAGGAGTTGCACGCCAGCGACGCCGTCGGGAATGTCCCTCCGCCGGGGGCGTTGAGGTTGTTGGATCGGCCGGTGTACCCCTTGCCGCTAGCTGTGATGTCGTGGCCGAAGGTCGCACCATCCTCGGTTTTAATACCGTGAGAATCAAAGGTGTAGGTCTTCTTCAGCCAGCCGAAGTCCCCACCTGGGCTTCTCTGCAAGGGAGCGATCCCAGCCGGCATGTCCACAACCGCGGTGCTGACGTGGTAGCTGCTGGGGCCGGTGTCCCCGGCTTTCTCATGGCAACTAAGGCAAGTGGAACTTGGGTCCAATCCGACCATCAGGTTACTTGCACTCGCCGGGGAGTGCATGCTGTGGCAACCGCTGCACCTGGCGACACCGCCCTCGTGGAAGGCAAAGGCCGATGAGCCGATGCCAACGGCAAGAAGCCCCGCCACAAGGACAACCAACATGATTTTTACCGATTTCATCTCTCCTCCTTCTTTTTCTCCGGCAGCCGGGCCATCCTTCGATTCCTTTCAAAGGACCCCATGGCTTTGCGCCCCCACCTTACGATGGGTTTACCTTTTTCGGAGGAGTCTGTGGGGTTGATGTCTTTTTCATCACCATCGTGTCTTCCCCGTTTCTTTCCGTCGAATCCTCTCGGTTGGAACAACACCCCCTTCCTTTCATGAAGTAACCTCCCGCCCCGCCAATCAGTTGGAGGTGACGGAAAAAACCGAAACCCCCCGGTCCCTGACCTGGGTGACGTAAAGTTTTCCGGCGTCTCCCACAGCCACCTCGCTCGGCTGGATCAGGTTTCCGGGCTTCTCCCCCGTGTATCCGAACTCCTTCAGGAAGCGGAACTCCTGGTCGAACACCATCACTACGCTGCGAAGCCGCTCCACCACGAGATAGTTTCCCTGGTCATCCCTGGCGATACCGCTTACAATCCCGAACAACCCGGGTGCAGAACCGGCCTTCCCGAAAGACCCGATTACTTTCCCTTCCGGGGAAACCACGAACGCCTTGGACATCACAGGCACCGTGAATAGCATGTTTCCGTCGGGGTCCAGGTTGAAACCGAAGATCTCGGTATTGGATCGATCCTTTTCGGAGACCTCAAGAATATCCGCGAGGTCGTACCCCCTCCGGAAAACGCCTCTCTTGTCCGTGACGACGACCTGCATCTTGCTGCTGCTGAGAAAAAGGAACTTGCCATCCCGGTAGAACATATAATTGGGGAAAAACCGGGAAAATTCGACGGGCAGTCCACTTAGCGTCAGTTTCTCTTTCACATCCCCCCGGTAATTGCAACGGATGAGGAAATATCTCGGGTCTTCGGGGTGCGTTAAGTTGAACGATAACAGGGAAACATCCCCCTCTTCGTCCACGGCCAGGTCGTAAATCGATTCCAGTTCGGCGTTATCCCCAAACCAGAAGAACTCCATCCCGCTTTCGTTGAAGACCCGGACGATGCCCCTCTCCACGACGTAAACTTCATCCCGTGCCCGGTCCACGCGGACCCGCACCTCGTTGTAAGGCAATTTGCCGTGAAAATTCGCAAGACTGTACAGGAAAGTCGATTTCACCCCGGCGCTCGCCTGGGCCGGGAACGGGGCCAGGAACAGGGATGCCGCCAAGGCAATTACCAGGTATTTCGCTCTTTGGAATCTCATGGCGAGACATTAGACAGCAAGCGATATGCCAATGCGGAAACAAATTAATGCAGCCTAAAAACAACAGGTTGCGCGGACAAGAAGATGCATGGACGATTCGACCCGGGAATAACCCCTGCGGGAGATGGGGATTTCACCGACTACGGGGAATTCCCTGCTCCAGGCCCATGAAGTTTCTCCCGCATCCGGCCGATACTTCTCTTGAGCGCGGATTTCACCGCCCTGGAGACGATCGATGGCAAGGAATCCGTGGGTCCGGCAGATTATCCCCCTCCTGGCTACTCTCTTTCTGGTTGCCGCACCCTATTACGACCCGGCGGAGGCCTTTCACTCGGGGGGGGTTGGCGACTGCATCGGCTGTCACTCCATCCATCGTCCGGATGGAGGGAGCGCAGGGACGGGCGATGACAATTCGATCTCCTTGACGGCTTCGGACCCGGGGTCCACTTGCCTGAAATGCCACCTTGCCTCCGGGGAGAAACGCCCCAGCTCTTACCTGGTCGCCACCGCGGACGAGGACATGCCCCCGGGGGTTCCCCCGGCACAGCTTTCTCCGGGAGGGGACTTCGGATGGGTGAAGAAGAGCTTCCGGTGGGGAACGGGAGGCGGGGAGGGCGGCGGGAGCAGCCCCGGCGAACGGCACGGGCACAACATCGTCGCCATCGACTACCGGTTCGCTGCGGACACCGGGCGCATCACGGCTCCCGGCGGGTCGTTCCCCGCCGCCCGCCTCTCCTGCATCAGCTGCCACGACCCGCACGGCAAGTACCGGCGGCTTGCGGACGGGTCCATCGGGAAAACCGGAATCCCGATCCAGGCATCGGGGTCGTACAGCACCAGCCCGGACCCGTCGGGGGACCGGGCCGTGGGGGTTTACCGTCTTCTCGGGGGGAAAGGGTACGTATCTTCCCTGTTTGATGGGGCGCCCTTCACCGCGGACCCGCCCGCCGCGGTGTCACCGGAAAATTACAACCTGCCGGAAGACCGCGGCGACACGCGGGTGACGTACGGAAAAGGGATGTCCGAATGGTGCGCCAACTGCCATCCCGCACAACTCGGGGGAGCCGGGGGGGGGAAGGCGCACCCTGCCGGAAACGACATCAAATTCAGCTCGGCCGTCGCCGCCAATTACAATTCGTACGTCGCGTCCGGGAACCTGACCGGGAACTCCTCCACATCGTACAACTCGATGGTTCCCTTCGAGGTGGGCACGGCGGACTACACCCTGCTGAAGGGGACGGCGACCACGGGCGGGCAAACGGCGGGACCCGGCGCCTCCTCGAACGTGATGTGCCTTTCCTGCCACCGCGCCCACGCCTCGGGGTGGGATTCCGCGGCGCGCTGGAATCTGAATACCGAGTTCCTGCTGTTCAACGGGAATTATCCGGGCATCGAGGAAATCGACGTCCCGTCGCGGATCTCCCAGGGGCGCACACGCGCCGAGACTCTGAGGGCGTATTACGAAAGGCCTGCGACCCGGTTCGCCACCTACCAGAGGTCGCTCTGCAACAAGTGCCACGCGAAGGATTGACGCCCGGACATGGGAATTTGCCCACCTCCGTTGGGGAATTGCCTCAAATTCCAAATCCAGGAAAAACTATCAATACAACATAATTCATACAAGATACTGACAACAAAGGAAATTCCTCCAATTACCACTCGGTCATAAAATGGTATTTAATTTGCTTCCATTACGAACGTGCACCCCGAACCTCTTAAGAAAATCCTTGTCGTCGACGACGACAAGTTGACCTGCTGGGCCTTGGAGAAAGAATTCACGTCCCTCAAATTCTCCACGCGCGTTGTTGAAAACGGCACGGACGCGCTCGCGGAGCTCCAAAAACTGCCGTACGACATCGTCTTCCTCGACATCCACCTGCCGGACACGAACGGCCTCGACCTCCTCCGGGAGGTCCGCGAGATTTCGCCGGAGACAAAGGTCGTCATCATGAGCGCCGATGCCAGTGAGCCGAACCGGCAGCGCGCGTTCGCGGAGGGAACGCTGCAATTCCTCGAAAAGCCGCTCGATCTCTCGGAAATCCACGGCATTCTGAAAAGCACCCTGGGAGCACACGGGCATAAGAGGAAACACCCGCGGCACATCTGCCGCACCCCGCTTCGCATCTCGATCGTGGAACCCGCGCCGGAGGAAGCCCAGTACGACCTTCACAATCTGGGCGGCCTGATGGCGGAATTCGGTCCCGGGGGATTCAGGCTTCGCACGGAATATCCTCTGCGGGTCGGGCAGCATATCCGCGCCCGGACCGTCTCGGAAAACGATATCTACCGGAGCTTCGCCCCCCCCGAATCGTGCGCCGAGGTCGTGTGGGTCGATCCGGTCCAGGATGGCGTCGTGGCCGGTCTGAAATTCGTAAACTGAACTACTCCAGCCCGAACTTCTTCGCCTGGTACCGCAGGGAGTCGTAGGTGATCCCCAGGAGCTTCGCGGCCTGCGTCTTGTTCTGCCCGGCCTTCTCCAACGCCTGGACGATCAGGTTCTTCTCCACCTCCTCCAGCGACAGCCCCGTGTCGGGGATCGTCAGCCCTGGGCCCGGCTTCGCCGCGGCCCGCTCCTTGAGGTGCAGGATTTCCGCGGGCAAGTGCTCCGGCCGGACGATCTCGTCGTTTTCCAGGACGACGATCCGCTCGATGACGTTCCGGAGCTCCCGGATGTTTCCCGGCCAACGATAGGCGACCAGCAGCTCCTCCGCCTCGGGGGAGATCTCCTTGAGCGACATCTTCTTGTACCTCCCCGAATAATCCTGGAGAAAGTGGCGGGCCAGCAATGGAATGTCGCCCTTGTGCTCCCGCAGCGGCGGGAGGTGGAGGGAAAAGGCGTTCAGCCGGTAGTACAGGTCCACGCGGAACTCCCCCTTCTCCACCGCCTCCTCGAGGTTCCGGTTCGTCGTGGCGATCACCGTGGCATTGATCGGGAGATCCTGCCGTCCGCCGATCCGCCGGACCTTCCGTTCCTCGATCACCCGGAGGAGCTTCGCCTGCAGGTCGAGCCGCATCTCCCCGATCTCGTCGAGGAGAATCGAGCCGCCGTGGGCCGCCTCGAAGATCCCCTTCTTCTCGACCTTGGCGTCCGTGAACGCCCCTTTCTCGTGCCCGAAGAGCTCGCTTTCGATCAACTGCTCCGGCAGGGCGGCGCAGTTGATCCCGAGGAACGGGGCGAACGCGCCGGATTCGGGCGGGTGCATCCGCTGGTGAATGTGCCGGGCGAAGACCTCCTTCCCCGTGCCGCTCTCGCCCGTGATGAGGATCATCGGGACTCCGGCGGCGGCGAACTTTCCGCACTTCTCCTTCAGCTTGTAGATCTCGTTCGTCTTCCCGATGATCTCCTGCCGGGTCAGGTCGGAGCTGATCTTCCGAAGGTATTCGACCTCGTGCTTCAGGTGCCCCCTCTCGGTGATCCGCCCGACGACGATCTTCACCTCGTCCAGGTTGAACGGCTTCGTCAGGTAGTCCGCGGCGCCGACCTTCATCGCCTTGACGGCGGTCTCCGCCGTGTCGTCCGAGGTCAGCATGACCACCTGGGTCGGGATCCCCTGCCCGACGATCTCCCCGAGGAGGTCGATGCCGTCCCGCCCCGGGAGCTTGATGTCCAGCAACATGACGTCGGGGGAAAATTCCCGGATCCGGTCGAGGACGCCTTCGGGGTCCCTCTCCGCGCGGACGTCGTACCCGTCCCCTTTCAGCGCCCGCTCGAGCATGGAAACGATCAGCTCGTCGTCGTCCAGCAGGAAGACCTTTCCCTTGGTCCTCATACGGCCGCCCCTTCCGCCTTTACGGGGAGCAGGATGTTGAACACCACTCCGCCGCCGGGCCGGTTCGCGACGGCGATCGAACCTTCGTGCTGCTCGATCATCTGCCGGGAGATCGCCAGGCCCAGCCCGGTCCCCTTCGCCTTTGTCGTGAAGAACGGCTGGAAAACCTTGTTGACGAGGTCTTCGCGGATCCCGGTCCCGGTGTCGGAAACCTCGATCCGGATCTTCTTTCCGTCCTCTTCCAGGCAGGTCCGGACGCCCAGCTCGCCCCCGCGGGGCATCGCGTGGAGCGCGTTGAGGAACAGGTTCAGGAAGACCCGCTGCAGCTGGGTGGGATCCGCCAGCGTCGGGGGAAGTTCGCCGAACTCCTTCTCGATCGCGATCTTCCCGGCTCCGCCGGCCCCGACGGCCTGGTGCTTCAGGTGGAAGGTGAGGGTCGTGTTCAGCATCTGGTTCACGTTGACCAGTTCCAGCCGCGGCTTCTGGGGCTTGGCGAAGTTGAGGAAGCTCCTCATCAATCCTTCCAGTTGGGTGATCTCGGCGACCACCTTCTGGAGCACCGCCTTGTCCTCGGGGGAGATGTACGCCTCTTCGGAGAGGACGCTCATCGCGACCTTGATCCCGGCCATGGGGTTCTTGATCTCGTGGGCCAGGCCCGCCGCCAGCTCCCCGACCACCACCATCTGCTCCGTCCGCTGCATCTTATGCATCTGTTCCTTCAACGATCCCGCCATCTCGTTGAGGGAGGCGGCGACCTCGCCGAATTCATCGGTAAGCCCCGCGACCCGGTGGTCCAGGTCGCCGCCCTTCAGTTTCCGCGTGGACTCGACCAGGACCTTCACGGGGCGGGTCAGCCCCAGGATGAAGACGAACCCAAGCGCGGCCGACGCCAACGGCCCGATCGCCACGAGCCCGTACAGGATGTACTTGGTGCGCTCGATCCGGTTCATCGCCTTTTGCGTGTTCTCCCCGAGCCGGGAGGTCGTGAGGGCGATCATGTCCTGGACCTGCCCGATCAGCGCCTCTCCGATCCGGAAGGCGGAGTCCTCCTCCGCGGCGCGCCGGGTGGCGTTCGCCCGGACGGTCAGCACCCTGCTCAAGGATTCCTTGTACGATTCCGTCTGCTTCTTCAGCGCGATCAGCCGTTCCGTTCCGCGCGGAGAGTGGTGGCAGTCGAAGCAGGTGTCGATGATCCTCCCCATGTTCATGACGTTTTTTACGACGGTATCGAAGCTCCTCGAATACGGGGTGTCCATGAGGGTGAGGTCCGACTGCACCTTCTTGATCTGCAGCAGGTAATGCTCCCGCAGGATCTCCACCTGGTGGAGCGTGATCAGCTTGTCCAGCTCGGTGGTGGCGGTTCGGATCGTGCGGATGACGTACACGCCGGCCAGGGAAAAGACGACGGAGTAGATGGCCAGCCCGAGGACGATCTTTCGTTTCATCAGTCGTTCTTGTAGTCGTAGGTGGCCAGGTTCAGGCGGTTGTGTTCCGCGTACTTCACGACGACGGCGTAATCCGCGTCCGTGGTCTCGATGAACCGGAGCGCGCCGAACCGCTCCAGCACCGGTTTCCCGTCCGGGTCCATGTGCATGTTGAGGAGAGCCTCTTTCAGACGGCTGCGCATCGGCGCATCGAGGTCTTTCCGCAGCGCGAGGGCGTTCTCCGGCACGTCGGGGGACCGCGCAAGGACGACCAGGTCCTTGCGGATGCGGGGGTCCTCCTTCGCCAGCCGGTGGAACACCGTGTTCTTCGCGGCCCCGATATCGGCCTTCCTGTTGAGCACATCGTAGACGGCATCCTCGTGCGTCCCGGTGAAATACGCCTCCTTCAGGTATCCCTTGTAGTCCTGGATCCCGTGGTCACGAAAATATTCCAGCGGGAGAAGGTAGCCGGCCGTGGTCGCCTTGTCCACGAAGGCGAACCGCTTCCCCTTCATGTCCCCGGCGGTCCGGATTCCCCGGTCCTTCCGGACGAAGATCAGGCCGTGGTAGGTGGAGGTGTTGTCGAGCGCCACCGGCCGCGCGAGGACCTCCACCCCGACCTTCGCGTGCGCCAGGGCGTAGGTGAAGCTGCCGAAAAAGGCGCCGTCCAACCCGGACGACCGGAAATTTTCGATGATGTTGCCGTACCGGGGAAGGATTTTCAGGCTCACCTTCGCGCCGGTCTTCCGGAAGAGATACTCCGCCAGCGGCTCGTACCGCTCTATCTGCTTGAAGATGTTCCGCTCGGGGATCAGCCCGATCAGGAGCTTCGTTTCGGGGGCCTTCCGGGGCGGAGGGGCAGGCTCTTGCCGGGAGCAGGCCAAGAGGGCCAGCAGGCATACGATCGCCGTTATTGATCGTTTGAACATCGGCGGGAGTGTATCACAAACAGATCGTCGGGCCAAACGGATGGGGAGCGCCTCTCAAAGATAAGATTCAGGGAAGGGAGTCTTGCCATTCTGATACCTTTCCAACTTTCTATATAGAGTTCTTAACCCTATTCCCAATATTTTTGCCGCCTCAACTTTATTCCCTCTTGTGCTTTTCAGGGTATCTACAATGAGTTGTCTTTCATTTTCTTCAAGAACACCAACGGCGTTATGTTGATTGCTGTTGTGCATTGGGAATAGATATTCAGGAATGTCATCGTTTGTTATATAATTATCTCTTGCTAAAACAACACAACTCTCTGCGAAGCTCATTAATTCCCTGACATTCCCTGGCCAGTCATAAGACTTTATTATGGCCATTGTCTCATCCGATATGCCCGTTATATGGCGGTTATGTATTTCGGAATATTTTTTAAAAAAGAATCTTGCAAGTTCCTCAATATCTCCTTCCCTTTCCCTTAAAGACGGCACCTCGATAGTTATTACTTTTAAACGGTAATAAAGGTCTTCGCGAAAAGAGCCTTCTTTCAACATGCTTTCTATATTTCTGTTGGTAGCGGATAGGATCCTGACATCGACCTGTTGGGTCTTATTGCCGCCGACCCGCTCGAATGTGTGTTCCTGAAGGAACCTCAGCAATTTGACCTGTACGCCAAGCGGTAAATCTCCTACCTCATCAAGAAAAAGCGTACCGCCGTGAGCAAGCTCAAACCTCCCTTTTTTTGACGAGATCGCCCCGGTGAACGCACCTTTTTCATGTCCGAAAATTTCCGACTCGATGACTCCTTCGGCAAAAGCGGCGCAATTTACTTTTATAAAAGGGCCGTTTGATCGAGAACTGTTATAATGAATAATATTCGCTATGAGTTCTTTCCCTGTGCCGCTTTCTCCCGCGATAAGGACGGATGCCGTAGTAGAAGACACACGTCGAACAATATCCATAATATTACGCATTTCTGATGAGCTTCCGACTACGTTGACCGAGGAGTAGCTTTCTTTTATCTTATTCTTCAGCTGAATATTCTCTTCCTTTATTCTTTTGTTTTCGATTGCCTTCTCGATCAACAAGGAAAGCCTGTCAAGATGAATCGGCTTTACAAGATAATCGTACGCACCAAGCTTCATTGCCTGCACGGCTGTATCTATGGTGCCCTGTCCAGTTATAAGAATAACAACAGCCTTGTATTGAAGAGCGTTGATCCTGTCTAAAATGTCAAGGCCCGTTAACCCGGGCATCATCAAGTCCGACAAAATAACATCCACCGGCTCGCCCTTTTCGATGATATCAAGAGCTTCCTGGCCGTTACTCGCCGAATAAACGGTATACTCCTCCGATAATGCCCTTTTCAGTGTCTCGCACGTCAATTTGTCATCGTCAACAATCAGTATGGATCTGCTCATTGTTGATCACCCTCCTCTTTTCCCGGGGGCATGTCCGTGGGAAGCAAAATCTCGAATGTCGTCCCTTCTCCGACCTTGCTCCTGCAGGAAATTTTGCCGCCATGCCCTTCCACGATACCTTGAACAATGGGGAGCCCTAACCCAAGGCCGTCCTTGCTTTTTGAAAAGAATGGCTGGAATATCTTATCGATAATTTCCTCTTTAATTCCTGTACCCGTGTCCGAAACGATTAATCTTATCATGTTGTTTTCTACAGGTTCCGTTTCAACGGTCAGAATACCGCCGTTACCCATCGAATTGATGGCATTAATGAAAAGGTTGGTCAAGCATTGCGTTATTTTTTTATCGTCAAATGAAAACAGGGGGACGATGTCGGATAGATTCAGCTGCAACCTCACATCGGATTGCTCGGCTCTTTGGCTGATCATGTCCACCGTTTCTGAAACAATTTTATTTAAATCATTCTCTTTCCTGTCCGATGGAGCGAGTCGCGCATATCTGACGAATTCATCGAGTATACCGCTGATGCGCAATGTCTCCTTGTCCATTATATCGATGATTTCGTTCGTATATTTTCTCCTATCCAAGGAGACTCCACCGAATTGATTCACCTGTTTCTTTAGAAGCTGAAGGTTCATGTAAAGAGAGTTAAGGGGGGTTTTTATTTCATGGTTAACACTTGCGGATATCTGGCCAAGAGCCGCTATTTTTTCCAATCTTAATAGCTTCTCCTGGGTCTTTTTCAGAGTATCATAAGCATGTTTAAGTTCATGAGTCCTTTCGTTTACTTTTTGCTCCAAAGATCGGTTGAAATCTATCAGTTTTTTTTCATAGTCCTGCAGCCTTTCAGCCATTATATTAAACGAATTATACAATGTACCTATTTCCGTTTTATCGTTGCTGGAGACCCTGATCGACAGATCCCCCGTTGACAGCTTCCGTGTCGCATCGGCCAGATCATCGATCGGCTTGATGATATATCTGCCATGCAGTCGGTAAAAAATGTAAATGCTGAAAATTCCTGAAAAGGAAAGGACGAAGAAGAGCGTGAAAATCGAGGATAGCAATCTATGTGACATTTCTACGCCGTCGGAGATGCCGACCAAATGAATCTTATTGATCTCGTTGGTCAATTTCTCGATATTGTAGGCATATTTCTCCAATGCGATAATTTTCCGAACATCCCCGGTTTTGTTTCTCGAAACATCATCGAACAATGGGATTACATTTCTTTTTATCTCTCCAAGGTTATCCTGTATCAGTCTTACCAGACGGACTTCCTCTATACTTCCCGCGTCGCTTGATGATTCTTCATGCTTGATATAATTTATCGTGTCGCTTTCCATATCATTTAACAAATTAATTGCACGCCTTGAATACTTATCGTCACGATTTATAATGAAGTGATGAATGGCAAGTACCAGGTTATATGACTTGTTATGCATATTGTCGATAGTAAAAATGCTTTTGCTGACCTCTTTTAACGAGGATGTCTCCTTGACGATTCGATGAACCATATAAATGGAGTACCCTCCAACGGAAATGACACCGGAAAAAGACACCAGCGAGAAGGCAAGCATAAAGGTTCTGAGGCTTTTTTTCGTTTTCCCGCTGGACATGGTGACCATTGATCCTTTTCCTTTTTCGCCCCGAATGTCCGGGCAAGGTGACATCGAATTTACGTTCGGTCCGACAACCCCGGGAGGGCCTCCCGGAACGCTGTGCACAATATTGCGATCTCCTCACGAACGTTCCCGTCGGTCGCACCGGTATTCGCAACCTCGGCGGACATCCGCTCCTGCAACCCCCGCAATGCCAGGACCCTCGTTCGCAACGCTTCACGCGCCGCGTCCAGGGTCTCGTTCAGCTCCACCACCCGGCCTTCCGGGACGTTCGTCTTCAGGTCCCCGGTCCCGATCCGGGACATCGCCTCGTCCAACGGCGCCAACGCCTCGGCGATCTTCCGGAAGGCGGCGCGTGCGGCGGCAAGGGCGAACAGGAGGAGCACCCCTGCCGAAACCAGGAGACTACTCAGCAGAACGGGGGAGACGATCTCCCACGGACCGGCAACCGTCACGTGGGAACGGAAGATTTGCCGCTCCAACCCCTGCGAGGAAAGATGCCAGATCGCCCCTCCGGCGGCGAAGGCGATGAAGAGCCCCAACAGGAGAAAACAGAGGGCAAACCGTCCCTGGAGCCGGCGGCTGATGAAGTATCGCCTTCTTCGATATGGGCGTCCCGCGCCGTTTCGGTTCCCCATGAACCCTCCCATCCTTTCCTCCGAGGCGGGACCCGGACCCGTCACTTCACGTGGCACTGGAAGCAGAGGGCGCTTCGCCGGTTGCTCACGGAGAGGTAATACTTCTCCTTCGAATACACGTTGTGGCACGTCCCGCAACCGACCTTCCCGTTGAAGAGGACGATGGCCGGGTTGAACATCGACGGATGGACGTAGTGGCCGCGACGATACGCCTTCATGTAGTCGACCCCGACGGGGTGGGAGCTTCCACCGTGGTTGTAGACCCCTGCCCCTGCCCCGACCCGGAGGGCGGTGGGCCGGGTGGAGGTATCGTCGTGGCACATGAGACACTCATGGGAGGCCCGGTCGATGGAGCCCTCGAAGAGGTTCTGCTCGAACCCCACGGCCTTCCTCCGGCTCCCGGTGTGCGCGGGCAGATTCGCTTCCCCGTGGGTGCCGGGAAGCGACTCGTGGCACAGGAAACAGAACCGTCTCCCCCGTTTTTCCGTTCTCATGAGGTGTTCCCGGTTCCCGTGGACATCGTGGCAAGTGGCGCACGTCATCTTCCCGTTCCAGTCGAGCGGGAAGCCCGCTGGAAGGGCCGTCGCCGGCCTCATCCCCGACGGGTGGGAGAGGCCCAGCGATCCATGACATCTCTCGCACAGGCGGTCGATCTCGCGGACGAAAATCCTCTTCGGGCCGGAGAGGGAAAGATGGCATTCGTCGCATTTCCCCTCGAAGTCGTGCACGCGGTTCCCGGGAAGGTCCGCCGAGGCGAGGAGGGGGCCCAGGACGACGGCGAGGATCAGCCAGCGCCGGTGCCTGCGCGGGACGGAAGGCCTCCCCGGGACCCCGGTCGCCCCGGTCGCCGTCCGGTCTTCCTTCAAAGGGTAAAACTCCGCAGGGCGTGCCCCAGGCGATCGATCTCCGCCTTCACCCTTCCCCGGTCCCCGGGGGACTCCACCTGCCTCAGAGCCGCTTCCGCGACGTCTTCGCACGCGTTGCCGAGGGAACGGAAACGCTCCTGAAGCCCGGCCTGCATCGTGTTGAACGATTCCGCCGACTTCCGGAGCTGGTCGTTCTTCCGGAGCCGGATCGGCCGGGCGCCTTGTGCCAAGGCCAGTTCGTCCAGAGCGACTTTGAGCCGGTACACCGGCCCGGCGATCTTGTGGGAGGTGAGCACGGTCGTCAGGGCGACGGCGACGGAGATCACCACCGCTTCGGCGACCAGCGCCACGACGATCGCTCGGGAGAGGGCGTTGTCGGCCGTCACCAGGGAGCGGATGACTTCACCGAAAGACGTCGCCTCTCCCTTCGGGAGGGCCAGGTAGAGGGAGAGGACCGTCCCCCCGAGACCGGCCAGGACGATCCCCGCGAACTTCCCGACGAACTTCCACTCGAAGGTCCGTTCGATCATCTCATCCTCTTTATTTTGCGAACTCCGCATCGTCGATCAACACCTTGTATTTATATCCCGCCCCCAGGTTGACGTTCGTCTTCAACGTCCCCGTGACCGTCGCCACATCGCCCGGTGTCACCAGGTCCGTGGTCACCGCGACGATCCGGTCATCGGGGGCCGTCCCGGTCCCGTCCGACAGGGTGATCCAGTTTTTCTTCAGGATGTTCCTGCTGACCTTGATGACCTTTCCCCGCAAGGTGACCGGGAGGTCTTTCAACTGTTCCCTTCCCGAAAAAATCTCCTCGACGGTTTTCTCTTTCCCCGTTTTTTTTATCTCGCCTTTTTTCGGGACGGGGGCCACAGGGCTGCTCTTCGGATGGGCGACCGACGCCATCGCCTGGTTGTCCGGCCGGGGTACGTTTTTTACAACCCTTATCCGCGCGACGAAACGGATTTCATCGAAGGTCCTGTTCATCGCCTTGCTCTCGAACGTCTTCATGACATCTCCACCCACGTACTCGATCGGGTCACCGACGGATACCCGGATGGGGGACGTCGCAAGCCATATCTTCTTGCCGGCTTCCTTCAGTCGGATGTACGTGTAATTCCCCGCGTTTTTCGTATAGATGACGGTCCCGGCGTGGATCGTTTCCTCCGCGGACAGTCCCGGAACCGCAACGGAGAGGACCGCCAGCATTGCGACGATGAAACGTACGGCTTTCACACTTCCTCCTGAATCTTACGGATATTCTTCCGGGTTATGCTCTTCGCCGTGGCACGTCAGGTAACACCGGCCGCTGAAGGTTCCCAACTTTTGGAAGTACAGCCTCCCCGAACTGTCCGGCTGAACGATGGTCAGATCGAAATTGATGAGGTGGGCGTTGTTCACGGGATTGCCCTGCGTCATGCTGATGCCGTGGGGGTCGTGGCATGCGGAGCATGGAGCTTTTTTGTCTACGATATGCTTCTTGTGCTCCTTGAAACTCCGGTTACCGAGGATGCTCGACCTGCCGTGGCAGGCGTAGCAGAGCGCATAGGCCGCGGCGCTCTCCGTGAAATTGTCGGCCGTCGCGTAATTCTTCGCCAGGAGGTGGTTGTTGGTCGAGCCGTGGGGCCCCTTCGGCCCTGCCGGGTCGTTGTTGTTGTGGCAATCCGTGCAGAAGATCCTGCTGGAGGTGGTGTAGGGAGGCAGAAGACTCGGGACGTTCGGGTTCACCCCCTGCGCCATGACGGGGTGGAAGGAGGGGTTCGCCGGGTTGAACTCCAGCCGGGTGTTCAACTGGGCGATCTGCCGGGTGATGGACAGAGTGGTGGTGAAATTCGTATCCGCATGGCACTTGAAACAGATCTCGTACTGGTTCTGTGAATACCGGATCGCCTGTCCGGACGCGTCGATCCCCTTTACGCCGGCCGTCGCCCCCGAAACGAGAGGAGCGCCCGTGGAAGGGATCGCGTTGGACTGATGGGAGTTGTGGCAATCGGCGCACTCGACGTGTTTTTGGACGCCGCCGCCCGGCAGGAAGCTTTCCGCCGGGTCGTGCACGCCCGCGTAGTTCTGCACGAAATGCCCGTACTGCTTCGTCAGTTCGTTCCCGATGTTCTTCGCCGCCACGTTCCCGGTATGGCACACGAGGCAGTTGTCTTCGTCGACGGCGTAATGGAGCAGCCGCGCGTGCCCGCCCGCGGTATGGGGGACGTGGCAATTCCTGCATCCGTTCTCCGACACCGTGGGATACGTCGATTCGAACCACGGGTTCGTCCCCTGCCCGTTCCACGTCTTCCCGGAGGTGGAATGGGACGTCGACGGCCAGCCGTCCTTCTCGTGGCATGCGGTGCAAAGGGCCGAATACCGATCCGACATCACGAGGAATTTGCCGAAGCTGTTTTCATGCGGGTCGTGGCACGCGGTGCACTGCATCTCCCTGTTCTTGTCGAGCTTCACCGGCGGGGGCAGTATGGAGGGGTCGGCCAGCTCGAGGTTCCCGGCCGCGAGGCCGCTGTCGTACACGAAGGAGACCGGGTGGTCGTCCGACAGGTCGGTGCCGAGCTTCGTCCGTCCTTCGGGGATGAAGCGGACACCGCCGGCGAAGGGGATCTCCTGCGGCCGCGTGACCAGCGCCCCGAGGGCGATGGTTCCGTCGTGACAGCTAAGGCACAGTTTCGACGCGCCGGTCGGCTGCCCCACGGTCGCCGTCAAGGTGGAACTCTGGTACGGAACGTAATTTGCCGTTGAATCGCTCCGGTTCCATAGGTACGGGATGTCCCGCCGCGCGTTGTGGGGCGCGTGGCAGAAGACGCAGAGTTCCCCCTCGGTGGTCGATTTGACCGGCCCCGGGCCCGTGATGGAAAGGTTATGCTTCGTGTCGGCGATGCCGCCCGACGACACCCCGCCGGGGATCAGGGAAAACGACAGCATCACGACGATCAAGCCCAGCGGATATTTTCGGATCATTGCGGGAGTTCCCCTCCCTTCATGTACTGGAAGATCTGAACCCTTTTATTATATGAGTCGGAAACGAAGACCCTGTCCCTGCCGTCGATGAAGATACCGGAGGGAAGCCAGAATTCGCCGAACCCCTGCCCGTGTTTCCCGAAGGCCATGAGGAGCCTTCCCTCCTTGTCGAACACCTGGACGTTGGCGAAGAGCGCGTCGACCACGTAGATGTTCTCGTCGCTGTCGACGGCGACCCCCTTCGGCCGGGAAAAGGTTCCCGGGCCATCGCCGGGTGCGCCGAACCCGCGGAGGAACCTCCCCTCCTGGTCAAAGACCTGCACCCGGTAGTTCAGGGAATCGGTCACGAGGATGTTGCCGGCCCGCGAAACCGCGATATGGGTGGGGGAGTGAAACCTTCCCTCCTCGTTCCCCTCCTTCCCGATGATCCCTTTCAGCCGATGATCCGCGAGGGAAAACCTCAAGATCCCCGAATGGATCGTGTCCACCACCAGCAATTCGTCCTTTGCCGCGTGGATGGCGACTCCGGTCGGCCTTCCCATCTCGCCGCCCCGGATCTCCCCCGCCGGGTTCCCCCCGTCTTTGGTAAAGACCTTGACCGCCCCTGCCGCGGAGTCGGAAACGTAGACCCGGCCCCTTTTGTCGTCGACGGCGACCCCGATCGGGGAAAGGAGGGCGGCCTCTTTTCCGGGGAACGCGGAATATCTTTTCCCCCTGGGGTCATACACGTGGATCTTTCTCAAGAAATGATCGACCACGTACACTCGCCCCTCGGCGTCCACCGTCACTCCGTGCGGGTTCACCATGGGGGTGTCGGCCTTTCCGGCGAGGTACCGTAAAAAGTTCCGGAACGCGCCGTTCCCGATTCCCATGTCCTCGGGCCGGGAGACGGCGTTCACGAAGTGGATCCTCGGGATCTCCGGCGGCTCGGGCCAGAGGATGACCGGGGTCGGCTCTTTTACCGGCACCGCCATCTTGAAGCAGCCCGCAAGGAAAACGAGAAGACCCGCGGCCAGGCACAGCGCCGTGCAACTTCTTCCTCTTTTCGTGGCTCCCCTCCTTTTCAATAGAGCGTCCTCTTGATCGCGGCGTACGCGGAGTGCCGGTTCCGGCTCTGATCGCCGATCCGGTCCTCCTCGTTCAGGAACCGGTAAGAGAACTCTCCGCTCCAGATGCCGTAATACCATTCCAGCCGGGCAACGGCCGCCTTGTCGACCGTCCTGTTCGATGTGCCGTCCACCTTGGCGTAGGAACTCTCGATGCTGATTTTGCTCCACCTGGACCATCCCCACTGCAATTGAGAGCCGAATCCGAAGAATTTTTCGTCCGTGTTCGTCTCCTTAAAGGTCGTCTCGCCGTAATATCCCGACAGCCCGAAGGAAACTTCGTCGCCCGGACGGAAGAAAAAATTCTCCGAGGCGCGCCACCGACTCAAGGATACCCCGGTACTGCTTTCCGTGTCTTCCAAGGTCAGCCGGGTGGTGGTCCACCTCCATGCCAGTTCCGTGTCGATGGTCTGCGTCGTGTCTTCATTCAATACGTCGGGGGGGATCCCCGACAGGAATTCCTGCTTCAAACGCGAATACCTGTAATCGATCCTCCAGGCGGACCACAGGTACAGGCCGACGCCGTAGGTCTGGGTATACGTGGCGTCGTCGAAGGCCGGGTTGCTGAGATATGTGTAGTTCACGAGGACGGTCTGGCCTTCCGCGATGGCACCGAAGGATGCACGGCTGATCCTCACGGACGTCCCGAGGATCTCGATTCGATAATCCGTATCCAAAAGGTAAACGATGCTGCGGTCAGCGCTGGTGACGACGATCGAGGGTATGTCCACATTTTTATTATTAAGTAATGTTACCTCTCCGGTACGGAGGATATGAGACTCGTCGATCACATGGAGGAACACTTCTCCAACAGATCGTGTGGTTACCTTGTAATCATGCCCCGTACTGGCGTACAGCGTGCCCCAGGGGATACGGCGTTGGTAATTGAAGTTCAGATCCCCCCCGTAGGTATCCTCCCCTTGAGGGCTGTTTCTTGCGTTTAAAGATCCCGATGTCGTGAGGTTTTCGTAGAGGAGGTGGGAAAAACCGGCGGAGGCGGATGTCGCGTCGACGGTGGATCCCCCCGATGAATCGCTTGTGTACGTGAGATTATAATTGGTGACGAAGTTTCCGGTGTGTCTCCAGTTCAAGTATTCGGAGAGGAAAATGCCGGATGAACTGAAGAAATTACTTTCCGCCCATCGGTATGTGAGGCTGGAGTTCAACAATACCCTGCCGTCAGGCGTGATCCTGTAACTGTTCTGCACCCCCCCGAAGAAATTTTCCGTATTGATTGTCGCGCCCAGCGACGTCCTGTCCATGGCCGTATACGTCGCATTGAGATTCGTGTCGTTGCTCTTTTCCTCATGCCGCATCTGAAGGCGGGTCTCGTCCCGGGTTTCCTCCGAATCGAAAAACCCGGTCTGGTTCAACGTGGTGTGGACATACCCCAATGTCGTGGGGAGTATTCTGTTCTTCAGCATCAGCGTCGTTCCGTACGTGTCGCTCTCGGTTTCCGATCGGCCGGCGAGGCTGCTGGTCAATACGGAGCGTTGTCTCCTTCCGAACAGAATCAAGGTGTACGGTTTTTGCGGAAGAAACGTAAGGTCGAAGGAGTACCCCAGCAGAAAGGAATTGCGGGTGTTCCGCCTGCCCGGGTCCGGTGTCTCGGTCGTCTGCTCCCATTCGGGGGAAAGGCCGACGGTGTAGGTGAGAAAGGCGGGGTGATATCCCCACCCCGATGTTTGCAGGTCCACCCTTTCCTTCAAGGCATGGGAGTCGTTTTCTTCGGCGATGTACGGCCCCTCCCTTTTCTCGGATTCGAAATCGTACGAAAGATCGAGGGCGAGCTGCGGCCGGGCGATGGAGTAATTCCTCCCCCCATACTCCGCGGACGCATTGTCCGGTGGGACAATCCCCCGGAAAAGAACGAGGAGAATAGCCGAAAGAAGAACCGCATGGCGACGATGAGTCACGGGCGGTGCTCCTTTACCATGTCTCGCGGTATTCCGCCGTCAGCATGCGGCTGTTCCTGCCGACATGGGCGTTGTGGCAGGATCGGCACTCCCCCTTCCCTTCATGCAGTGACTCGTTGAAGACGAAGCCACCGGCATGGCAGCCAAGACACAACGCATCGGCCTTTTTCCCGAGGAGATACGGTTCCGGGGAGCTGTGCGGGCCGTGGCACTGGGTGCAGAGACCGGCGCTTACCGGGCCGTGGACCCAGAGGCCGTTCCTTCGCGCCGATTCCGGGGATTTCGTTTCGTGGCAGCCGACACACAACTCGCGCAACGGGGCGACCAGTTCCCCGGGGACGATCCCGGGTTTTGCGATGGAGCCCGCGGCCTTCGCCTCTTTTGAAAAACCCCTGAACCCCCCGGTCTCGGAGGTTTCATGGCAAAGATAACACGCGCCCGAGGCATACGGCCCGTGGGAGAACCGGGTTGCTTCTACGAACGGTCTTCTCTTCCTTTGCCTTGGACCCTGCTCTGCCTTTTTGGCCGCCTCCATCTCCTTTTCCGGGCCTTTTCCCCCTTCGTCGAGAGGCGGAACCCCGGTGAAGAAAAAGGTCAGAACTTTATGCTTTGCGTATCGATCGCACCCTGAACTGCACGCGATGAACGGAATTGCCGCCAGCACAAGGAAGAAGGACCTGCTTCTTCCCTTCATTTCCTTCTTTCCTGTCCTTCTTTCCTGGCGGGGGGCTCCGCGGGGATCGGTTTCCGTTCCACCACGGGAAGGGGCGCACCGACCCACTCCCCGAAACCGTAGACGTTCACCTTCTTGTCCCCCAGCAGGTTGCCGACATAGACCAGGTACTTCACCTTGAAGTCCTTGTCGACGTGCTTTTCGAAAAACCCGACGTTTTCATAATCGACGTGCAGCGGCGACGGGAGGTACATGCTCCCCGTGTGCGGTCCGTACCCCCCGAAAAACAGGAGGAGATCGGTCGTTTTCCCGTCGAAGATCTGGGTGTTCTCGAAAGCAGCGTCCACGACGTAGATCAACCCGCCCCGGTCCACGGCGATCCCCTTGGGTCTCGCGAACCCGCCGAGGGTGTCCCCCTGGTAACCGTACGTTTTCAGGTACTTTCCGCTCGGGTCGAACTTCTGGATCCGGAAATTGAAGGAGTCATTGACATAAAGATTCCCATCAAGATCGACGCTGACATGCGTCGGCCTGTCGAACATGCCCTTTTCTCCTCCTCGTTCTCCGATCGTTTGCACAGTCTTTCCGGTGTCCTTGTCCATCACGACCACTTTATTGTCGGGAAAATCAGCCACATAGATTCTGTCCTTGTAAACCGCTACATCCATCGGCCTCTTCAACTGGTCTTTCCCGCCATACGCCCTCAAGAACTTGTTGTCCTTGTCGAAGACCACGATCTGTTTTCTGGCGCCGTCGGCGACATACTTTACGTCGTCCGCCGTGACCCACAACCCGAGAGGATCCCCAAGAGCGCCTTCCCTTTCGTCCTTGATAAAATCGAACTCTTTCTTCACAAGGTCGAGGAACAACACTTTATTGTATGTTCGGTCAAGGATGTAGATCCTGCCCTTGGAAGTACCGATGCCCTGGGGTCTCGCGATCCGCTTCCGCGAAGGTCGTTTCCCGATCAGCCACTCCTGCAGCGCACCCGCTTTCTTCCCCCCGATATCCTCCTCGGAAGAGATGGAAAGAAGAAATTGCAACCTCGGTTGTTGGGGAAGCGGGGGGAAAAAGGCGGTCTCCACCTTTTTTCCCGCATGCGCGCAACCGAAAAAGAGCAGGGGGATCAGGATCAGTAACCACTTCTTCTTCATGCGTATCCGTCCTTTTACTTCCCGGTTTTTTCCTTGCCGCACGATCTCCTCGACTCCTCGGGGGTCGCGTCCATCCCCTCCCTCGGCGTCGTACGAAGCCCGTTCTCCGCGGGTTCGCACCGGTCGTAGGACACCGGCTCGTGACACGCGGGGGCGCACGTTCCGCCCGTCTCCGTCTTTTCATACTTCAACGGGAGATTCGTCGCTCCGAAGCCGAACGCTTCCCGGACGAGTTTTTTCTGCCGGGAGCCGTGGGGGGTGTGGCAGGCGGTGCACCTCCTCCCCTTCGCCCGGTTCACGTGGCGGTAATGGAGGTTCAGGTTGCCGTTCCGGAACGCCGTGTCCGCAAGTGTCCTCGGCTTGCCGAAGGCGTCGGAGGAGTGGCACGTAAAGCACAATCCGTAGGTGTTGTCCGAGTAGGAGGCGTAGAACTCCCCCGGATAGGTCCCCGTCAGCAACCGCGGGGTCGCCGAGGCGTGCGGCAGATGGCAGGCGCCGCAGTCGCCTTCGCCGAACGGCGGGTGGAGAACGGCCTCCTTGTCGTCGAAGATTCGCTTGATCGCGGGGAGCATACGCCCCTGGGAGTCCTTCAATTGGGAGGAGTGGCAGGAAAAGCAGAGTTCCGGCGCATTTTGCGCCAACAGGCGCTGTTTTTCCGAGGAGTGCGGATTATGGCAGGCTGTGCACTTCCCCGTGGCCACCGGGCCGTGCATGGTCTTCCCCTGGAACTTGCCGCCGTCGTGGCATTGGAAACAGAGGTCCGAGAGGTTGGAAGGCAACGGTGAAAACGCGTGCCGATTCTTCGCTGAGGGCTGATGGCACGCTTCCGTGCAGGTACCTCCATCCATGGCGGCCTCGTGCACATGCTTCTTTTTCGCTATTTCAGAGTGGCAGGAGGAGGTGACGCACGATGCGGCGGTGTCGATATCGAATCCTTTCTTCTGCGCAAAGGAGGATGTTACAAGTACGAACGAAAGAAACCACATCGCGGCAAACAGCGAGAAGGGGAAGGTCTTCCATCTTTTGTTCATCGGTTTCCCTTATGCATAATTCATAAGAAATTACCTGTAACGCGTGTCCATCGCTCGGGGCATTATACTTTTCGAAGATATCGGCCGCAATTTTTACAACACAGGATTTTTACAAAGCAAGCGGAACGGGGAGGCTTGAAGCTTCAATCCTCCCCGTTCCGTGCATCCGATGACAGTATTCGCTTTACTTGATGTGGCAGGCGAGGCAGAGACCCGAGGCCGTCCCCTGGCTCGCTTTCGTGGCGGTTCTCAGCAGATGTGTGGCCGGTACGGCATCCTTGTCATGGACATCATGGCAGGTTGAACACTGGACTTTGCCGTCCTGCAGCGTGGAGGCAACCGTACCGCCCGCCTGCCAATTCGTCGTTGCCGGGTCATTGAACTTGGTCCCGATCTCGCCTGCCGGGAATGCAATGGACAGCGGGTGCGTTCCCCTCAGGTCCTTGTTGGCTCCATCGACAAAGTTGGGCACCCTTTCGCTACTTGCCCCGATAAATTCGGTGCCGGCATGACCGTCGAAAGCGTCGATTCCGACCGTCCCGTCGTGGCACCCCAGGCAGAGCTTGGACGTGCCGTCGGGCTGCGCGGACTGCACACCCGTGATGGAGGAACTCCATGCGCTTCCATACATGGTGTAAGTGGCCGTGCTCACATCATGGTTCCACAGCAAGCCATTGAGATAATTTTGCCCGGGTTTATTGTGATCGTGGGGCACATGGCACACACGGCAAATTTCTTCCCTGGTGTTCCATGTTTCGGCAGAAAAATTGTGCGGGCTACCTACGGTTGAGATACCCGTACCAAAACCGTTGGAGTATGAATACCCATAGTAGCCAGCCACCATGGCCATTGCCATCACGACGATAACCAATTTCTTCATCTTCCTTCCTCCATTTGCTCCGGCGGCCCGGCCGTCCCCATGGGACCCGTTGGCTTTGTGTCCCCGCCTCGCGACGGGTTTACCGTTTTCGGAGGAGTCTGTGGGTTTGATCTCGACAACCAACGTACCGGTATACCCCGCTCACCCCATTGCCGGATCCTGTCCCCCTCTTCCGACCACCCCCCTCCATCCATGCAATTTCAACGCACCTGCCAAAGCAACCGGTCGATAACCACCGGTTCGTCACCGACCCGGCGGATATCCATGTCCGTTTTATTGGATAGTTGGAGACATGGTGCGTCACTATGCAGCAACGCCCATGCCAATAGACAATACACAGGAAAATCAATGGATTACAAAAGAAATACCCCTGATATTTGCCGGAATGGCAAAAGCCTTTGCCGTTTTGGCAAAACAGGCCCCTCGGGAACCCCTCCGGTTACCCGCTCTTCTCGAACTGCAGGGCGTACAGGCGGCGGTAGATCCCCCCGGCGGCCATCAACTCCGCGTGGGTCCCCGACTCCCGCACCTTCCCCTTGTGCATCACGATGATCCGGTCGGCGGACAGGACCGTCGACAGCCGATGGGCGACGACGAGGGCGGTCCGGCCGGGGAGGATCTCCGCCAGCGCCTCCCGGATCCGGCCCTCCGTCACGGGGTCGACGCTCGACGTCGCCTCGTCCAGCAGGAGGATGCGCGGCTCGCGCGCCAGCGCTCGCGCGAACGACACCATCTGGCGCTGCCCCGTCGACAGCCGCACCCCGCGCTCCCCGACGTCCGTCGCCATCCCCTCTCCCCACTCCCGAGCGAACCGGTCCACGCCGACGGCCGAGAGCGCCGCGGAAACCGCGGGGCCGCCCGCGGCGACGTTCTCGATCACCGTCCCCGGGAAGAGGAACGGTTCCTGGAGGACCAGGGAGAGCAACCCGCGGAGCTCCTCCCGCGGAAACTCCCGGATCTCCCGCCCGAACAGGTAGATCTGCCCTCGTCGGATCTCGTAGAACCGGAAGAGCAGGGAGAGGACCGTTGTCTTCCCCGCGCCCGTCGCCCCCACGATCGCACCGGTCTGTCCCTCCTCGAGGACGAAGGAGACCCCGCGCAGGACCGGCGGCCCCTCCAACCCCTGGGCGAGCCCGTACCCCTCGGGTTTGGGGTACGCGAACCAGACGTCCCGGAATTCGATCGCGGGGACGGGGGCGCTTCCCGTCGCGACGCTTGCCGGCGCGGGACGGGAGGCCGCGGGCGCGTCGTCCCGGTACTCGGGGGAGAGTTCCGCGTCCAGGATCTGGAAGATCCGCTCGGAAGAGGCCAGCGCGGACTGCAGGATGTTGTACTTGTCGCTCATGTCCTTGATGGGGTTGTAGAACTTCTGGGCATACTCGAGGAACGCAACGAGCGTCCCGAAGGTGATCGCCCCCGAGAGAAGGCTCACGCCGCCACGCCACAGCAGCAGCGCCACCGCCACGGAGGCGAGCATCTCCACCCCGGGGAAATAGACGGAGTAGAAGTTCGTCAGGCGGATGTTCTCCGCGGCGTATTCGTCGTTCAGCGCGTCGAAGCGCCGCTCCGATTTCCCTTCCCGGACGAACGCCTTCACCACCGGCACGCCCGTCACGTGCTCCTGGAGGAACGCGTTGAGGCGCGCGAGCTTGCGCCGGGCCTCCCGGTTCGCGTCGCGGATATACTTTTTGAGCAGCTCGACGAACAGCACCAGGACCGGGAGGACCGAGAAGACGACCAGCGCGAGGCGGAAGTTCATCCCCAGGAGGATCGCCGCCGTCCCGACGAGCACCGCCGCGTCGCCGACGGTCGACACCAGCCCCGAGGAAAGGAGCTCCTGCAGCGCCTCGACGTCGGAGGTCAGGCGGGTCATCAGCCGCCCCGTGGGCGTACGGTCGAAGTAGGCGACCGGGAGACGCTCCATCCGGGCGAACATCTGCCGCCGGAGCGCGAGGATCACCCGTTGCCCGAGGACCGACACCGCGTACATCTGCGCGTAGAGGAACCCCATCGCGCCGGCCAGGGCGGCGAGGTACAACAGGACCCATCCCTCCATCCCGCCGAGGTGGCCGGTGGTCACGTGCCGGTCGATGACGATCTTGATGATGTACGGCCCCGACAGTTGGCAGAAGGTCCCGCACAGCAGCGCCGCGAGGGCCCCCGCGAGGATCCCGCGGTGGGGCGCGACGTAGCGGAGAAGCCGCCCCAGAAGCCGCCAGTCGACCCCTTGCGTCTCCGCCCGGTCCTCCAGGAAGAAGGGTTCGGAAGGAGGATTCATGGCGACTCCTCCAGCTCGCGGGCGAGCATCTGGCGGGAGTACAGATCGTAGTACACCCGCCGGAGGGAGAGAAGTTCGTCTTGCGTCCCCTCCTCGACGATCCGGCCCCCGGCCAGGACCAGGACCCGGTCGCACCGCGAGAGGGAAGCCATCCGGTGCGTGCTGAACAACACCGTCCGCTCCCCCCGGACCGGGAGGATCCCCTCGAAGATCTCCCGCTCCGTCTCCGCGTCCACGGAGGAGAGCGCGTCGTCCAGGAGGAGGACGGGCGCCCCGGCGCACAGCGCCCGCGCGATGGTTACGCGCTGCTTCTGTCCCCCGGAAAGGGATACCCCCCGCTCCCCCACAACCGTGTCGAATCCCCGCGGCAGCTCCCCGATCTCGTCCAGGAACCGGGCCAGGCCCGCCGCCTCCCTCGCCGCGCCCGCGTCGGGGACCTCCCTGCCGAAGCAGACGTTCTCCAGGACGGAGTCGGAAAAGAGGAAGGGGTCCTGGGCGACCAGGGCGAAGCGGCGGCGAAGCTCCGGCAACGGAATCCCCGAGACGTCCCTCCCCTCCCAGAAGATCGTCCCGGGAGGGATGGGGTACATCCCGAGGAGGAGGGAGAAGAGAGTGCTCTTTCCTCCGCCGGTGGGGCCCACCAGCCCCACCACCTCTCCCCGCCGGACGGAGAAGGAGACTCCCCGCAGCGCTTCGCCGCGTTCCCCGTGCCCGTGGGAGAAGACGAGCCCGCGGACCTCGAGGAGAGGGGCCGAAGTCGCCGCCCCCGCCGCGTCGGTCGCCGGCCGGGGCAGGTTCTCTCCGGGTTCCTCGTCGGTTTCGGGAAACTCCGCGGGGAGCCGGAGAAACTGGTTGATCCGCCCCATCGCGGCGTTTCCCCGCTGGAAGAGGTTGATCACCCACCCCATCGCCATCGTGGGGAAGGAGAGCATGGCGAGGTACGCGTTGAAGGCGACGAAACCTCCCAGGGTCAGCGTGCCATGGACGACGGCCCGCCCCCCGAGGTACAGGACGAGGGCCATCCCGACCCCGGCGAGCAAACCGATCGCCCCGTGGAACGCCGCGGAGGTCCGCGCGACGGCGAGGTTGTTCCGGAAGTACTCCTCGCAATCCCTTGCGAACCGCTCCTCCTCCCTCGCCTCGAGGGTGAACGCCTTCACGATGCGGATCCCCGACACGTTCTCCTGCAGCGTGCCGTTCATCGACGCCAGCGACTCCTGGACCTTGCGGTGCTGCCGGTGGAAGGCGCGGCCGTATTCCCTGGACAGCAGCACCACCACGGGGGCGATCAGCAGGGACACGAGCGTCAGCGACGGGCTGATCCGGAGCATGAAGGCGACCGCCAGCAGCCAGGCGATGGAGGTGCCGATGAGGGTGAGCAGGCCGGGCCCCAGGAACAGCCACACGGCCGAGAGGTCGTTCGTCAGGCGCGACATCACGTCTCCCGTCGGCGTGGACTGGAAGAAGGGGATCGGCAGCCGGATCACGTGGGAGAAGAGGCGCCGCCGGACCTCCCGTTCCACCTCCCGGGCCGTCAAGAGGAGGGATCGGCGGGCGAGGAACCGGAACGACGCATGGAGAATGGAGAAGAGGATCATGAATCCCACGGCCCGCAGCAGCGGCCCCTTGCCGGGAAGGGCCCCTGCCCGGGCGGTGGAGACGGCGTCCACCGCTTCCCGGATCATCCAGGGGACGAGGAGGCCGAAGACGCTGGAGACGGCCAGTCCCAGGACGCAAAGGGCGTAGGGCCCCTTGTGACGGGCGAGGTGCGGGCGGAGGGTGAGCAGTTCGCGGATGGTTCAGGGCCTCCCGATCGGGAACGGATCCACGGTGAAGCAGAGGAGGAACAGGAGGCACGACGCCGCGCCGAACGCGCGCCGCATCGGGGAGAGCGGCACATCCTCGTAGATGGGCCGGGGGTGCGCCGTCCCCATGAGGAACAGGAGCACCGCCCAGACGAACCACCCGTTGCTGATCAGGCCCATCAGCAGCAGCGCGTAGGGGACCAGCCGGGCGACCCTCGCGAACCGGTCCCCGAACAGTGCGAAGGCGATGTGACCGCCGTCCAGTTGGCCGGCGGGGATCAAATTCATCATGGTGATCAGCAGTCCCAACCACCCCGCGTACGCCACCGGGTGGAGGATCACGTCGTATCCCGCGGGGACCCCGCCGAGGACGAGCCGCGAGAGGAGCTTGAACAGGAGGGATTCCCCCAACATCGTTCCCATCCCTCCCGTGGTCCGCCGGATCTCCGAGATCGCGAGCCCGGCGATCAGGACGGGTATGGCGACCGCCGCCCCGGCGAGCGGCCCCGCGGCGCCGATGTCCATCAGGGCGTTCCGGTCGGGAAACGGGGACTTCAGCCGGATGACCGCCCCCATCGTGCCCGGCAGCGGAGGGATCGGGAGAAACGGAATGAAGTACGGAGGGGTCGTCCACACGCGATGCCGCCGCGCCGCCGTGTAGTGCCCCATCTCGTGCACCCCCAGGATCGAAAGGAGCGGCACGTTGAACATCAGCCCCATCGGGAGGTCCGACGGCCGGGCGAGCGGGTCCCCTCCCGCGAGGTACGTCCCCGCGATCAGGGTGGTGGAAAACGTGACCAGGAACAGCAGGGCCGGGACCACCGTGAAAATCCCTCTTTTCTTTCGACGGATTTCTTGTTACCTGTTACATAATAAGATCGCCTGCAGGGAGGCCGGGTTCCCGCCATGAATCCCCTTGACGACATTCCACGGGGGACGGAGGTCCTCCTCCACATCTGCTGCGCCCCGGACGCCGCCTACGGCGTTCGGTCGCTGCGGGACCGATTCGACGTCGCCGGCTTCTTTTATAACCCAAACATCCATCCCCGGGAAGAATTCCGGAAACGTCTCCTCTCGACCCTCGACCTGCAGGAGAAGGTCCCCTTCCCCTTGCTGGTGGGGAACGGCGGGGAGGCGGCGTGGGAGGATGCCGCGCGGGGGATGGAGGATGAACCCGAGCGGGGACGCCGGTGCGAGGCGTGCGTGCGGATGCGGCTGCGGGAAACCGCGAGGAAAGCGGTGGAACTCGGGATGCCGGCGTTCGGGACGGTGCTGACCGTCAGCCCGAAAAAGGACGCCGCGATGGTGAACCGCGTGGGACGCGAAGAAGGCGCGCGTACCGGCGTCCGCTTTGCCGAGGCGGACCTGAAAAAGGGGAACGGAACCCTGGAAAGCGTCCGCATCAGCAAGGAGCTGGGGCTCTACCGCCAGCGGTACTGCGGGTGCAGGTACTCTTTCCGATAGGGAAAGGACTGGCGGAAGCGGGAGGGAATCGAACCCACCGGAGACGTTTCCGCCTCCCGACCGGATTTGAAGTCCGGGGGGGCCACCAGCGCCCCATCCGCTTCCTTCCATGGGCCGTAACGTTTCGTGCCCTGCCCGCCGATAATACACCAAGTGGGCATTTTCGCGGACAGGGAAAGGAGGGATCAATGCGACGGATTCTCCTGGCAGTGACCGTAGCCGCGGTCGTCCTGGTTTCGGCGGGGAGCGCAATCGCGGCTTCGGGGTTCGAGGTGGGGGTCCGCGGCGCATACTGGTTTCCCAAACTGACGGGCACCGCCCGGACCACGACGAACGGCGTGCCCGAAACCCTGCTCGACGTGGAAGCCACCCTCGGGATGAAGGACGAGGACATCCCCTTCGGGGAGGCGTTCCTGCGTCTCGGAGGCGCCACGTTGCGGATCGGCTATACCGAGCTCGCCTTCGACGGGGACAGGACGCTTGCCGACGCCATTACGTTCAACGGCCGGACGTTCACCGCCTCCGACAACGTCGTCTCGAGGCTCGACATGAAGATGCTGGACGGCGAACTACAGATCGACCTCCTGCGGCCGGACGTCGCTTTGGCGAACTTCAACATCGGCCTGATCGTGAAGGTGAAGTACGTGGACGGAGAGATGGAGATTCGCAGCGCCTTGCAGCCGGCGACCGCGAAGGATTTCAAAGCCCCGATCCCGATGATCGGCGTGGCCGCCGGAGTCGGGGCTCTCAAGGACATGGTGCGGGTGGACGCCCGGGCGTCCGGAATCGCCTATTCCGGGAACCACCTGTACGACGCGGACGTCTACGCCTCGTTCGCTCCCCTGCCGTTCGTCCGGATCCAGGGCGGGTACCGGCACATCGATCTGAAGATCGACGAGGACGACGCGCTGGCCTCCTTCAAGCTGAGCGGACCGTACGTCGGGGCGCAGGTCTCCTTCTGAGCGGAGGCCCGGGAAACGGATCCCGGGAAAAAATCGTTGAACGTAGGACGCCGGAAGGTACAATAGATCTTCCGAGGGCGCTTAACTCAGCGGTAGAGTGCCACCTTCACACGGTGGAAGTCACAGGTTCAAATCCTGTAGCGCCCACCATTCTACTTTACGCCCCGCAGGATGCCGACCCCGCGTGCGTCGGGTGGGTCGGCGGAGATTTTCCGGAATCCCGCCGCCTTCATCATCGCCGCGATCTCCCGGGACGTGTACGCCCGTCCCCCCCCGGTCACCGCCACCATGTGGACGGAGAAGAAGACCGGCCCCGGCGGGGAGGTCTTCCCCTCCGCGAGCAGGAACTCCTGGACCGCCACCCGTCCGCCCGGGGCCAGGGCGGAGCGCGCCCGTCGCAGCAGTTTCACGCAATCCGTCCCGGAGTAGGCGTGGAGGATCTGCGAGATCCACGCGAAGTCGTACGGGCCGCCCAGGGGGTCCGCGAGAAAATCCCCCTCCACCAGGCGTACCCGCTCCGCAGCTCCCCTCTCCCGAAGGATCTTCCGCGCGACCCGCAGCGTCGCCTGCGTGTCGAAGACCGTGATCTCCGCGCCCGGGCAGGCGTCGGCGAACGCGACGGCGTACGTCCCCGGTCCGCCGCCGAGGTCCAGGACGCGATCCCCCCGCCGGAGCAGGATCCGCCCGGCAACGACCGCCGCCCGCTCGCGGGCGATTTCCTCCATCCCCCGGATGAAGTTCTCCTGCCAGGACCCCTCCGCACCCCCTCGAGGCGTCCGCCCCGCCCGGACCGCATCGGAAAGGCGCCCCCACTCTCCCCACCCGTCGAGGTGGTGGAGGAGGATCGATTCCATCGAGCGCGGCCCCGGGAGCAGGAGGTCACGGGCGGGTCGCGCATTCCGATAAGATTTCCCCCTTTTCACGACCAGCCCCAGTGCCGTCAGCGCATCGAGGAGGACGGAAAGCTTCCCGGGGTCGGCGCCGATCCGGCGCGCCAGCGCGGACGCGTCGCACCCCCCGGTCGACAGCCCCCGGAACACCCCGAGATTCAGCCCGGCGAACAGGATCATCGCGCGCTGGTAGGCATGTCCCACCGCCATCAGGTCATCCGCGTCCCGAACCGGCCCCATCCGCGTCACCTCTCCCGCGTTTCCCGGATTTTCCGAAGGGCCGCCGACCCTTCCGCCGCGTCCACGACATCGTACCCCGAGGCGCGGATCCGTTCCCGCAGCGCATCCGCCGCGCGGTAATCGCACGCCCGCCTTCGGGCGTCCCGTTCCCGCGCCATCGCCTCGACCTCGGGAGGAACCCCTTCCGGCTCCCTCCCGGACTCGGCGGCGGGGAGCAGGCCGACGGCGAGGATCCGGTCCCACTCCGCCGCCAGCGCCCGGGCCGCTTCCCCCCCCACCCCGGAGCGCGGCGCCTCGTGGGCGACCGCGACGGCCCGCGGCAGGTTCAGGTCGTCCGAAACCGCGGAGCGGAACTTGTCGCGAAGCGCCGCCGCCGCATCCTCTCCGGCGGTTCCCCGTTCCGCGGCCTTCGCGTAGGCGCCCCGCAGACGCGAAAGGGCGCGAGCGGCCGCCGCCTGCCCCTCCCAGGTGAAGTTCATCGGGGTCGCGTAGTGAAGGGTCAGGCAGTAATACCGGAATTCGGCGGCGGAGGTTCCCTTCCCCCCGGACGGCGGGCCGGCTTCGAGGTCGTCCAGGGTGTACTCGTTTCCCGCCGACTTGGACATCTTCCTTCCCTCGACCAGCAGGTGCGCCGCATGGATCCAGTGGGCGGCGAACCGCTTCCCCGTTGCCGTCGTGGCCAGGGCCCGGGAGTTCTCATGGTGAGGAAACCGGAGGTCGATACCGCCCACGTGCAGGTCGAACTCGGGCCCGAGATGCTTGATCGCCATCGCCGCGCACTCCGAGTGCCAGCCGGGCCATCCCCTCCCCCAGGGACTGTCCCACTGGAACTCGCGTCCCGGCTCGGCGGGCATCCATAGGACAAAATCCTCCGGACGCCTCTTGCGGCGGTGGCCCTCCGGATCCGTTCGCTCCGCGGGCGTCCCCTCGCCCAGGGCGGTTCCCGAGAAAGCTCCGTACCCCGGAACCTTCGACACGTCGAAGTAGATATACCCGTCCCCCCCGTAGACGGCGCCCCGGTCCTCGAGGGCCAGGACGAGCGCGATCATCTCGGGGACATGTTCGGAGGCGCGCGGATAGACGTCCGCCGGGAGAAACGCCATCCTCCGGCAATCCCTGAAGTAGGCCTCCGTGAAGAACGCGGCGATCTCCCGCGCCGACTTCCCGGCCGCCCGGGCGGCGGCGATCACCTTGTCCTCGCCCAGCTCCAGTTGCTCCTGGTGCATGTGCCCCATGTCCGTGATGTTCTGCGCGGTGAACGTCCCGTACCCGAGGAAGCGCAGCGTCCGGACAAGGATGTCCGTGAGGAGGTAGGTGCGGAGGTTTCCGATGTGGACGTTCCGGTACACCGTCGGCCCGCAGGTGTAGATCGTCACCCGGGTCGGATCCGCCGGGGCGAACGGTACTTTTCGCCGGGAGACGCTTTCGTGCAGGGACAGTCCCACCTCGGACTCCCGAAGGGCGCGTGCGACGGGTTACATCTCCTGGTGCGTTTCCTTCTCGATCTCGTCGGACAGGAGCTTCACGTGCTTCTTCTCCTCTTCCGCGAGATACCGGAACAGTTCCCGGATCTCCGGCTGCGTGGCGATCCGGGAGTACTCCGTGTAGTTCCGGTACGCCGCTTTCTCGCGGTCCAGGGCCATCCGGATCACGTCGATCGGGTTGAGGGGCATCTCGGTCTCCTCCATCGGGATGTGTTCAGCGGGGGGCGGGCGGAAGGTCGCCCAGGTATCCCTCGATCTTCGCCAGGTGGTTCCGCTCCTCCTCTTCCAATTCCGCGAGGAGCCCCTTCGTCGACTTGTCCTCCACGACCTTCCCCGCCTGGGCGTAGAAGGCGATGGCGTGCGACTCGGCCGTTCGGGCGATCCCCAGTCCCCGCCGCACCGCTTCCGGCCCGGTCGTATGCTGCGTCCCGACGTCCTCCTCCCTCGCCAGGCGGTCGAGGTCGATCAGGTAGGGGAGGTATTTCTCCTGCCACTTCGCCTCGAACTCCGGGATCTTGTGCCGCGCGGTCAACCGGCGGATATGCCCGACCTCCTCCCGGGCGAGGAAGGAGAAAAGATCCCCCGCGGTGGAGTCGTCGTGCCGCTTCGCCATCCGATCGTAGAAGGCGCGGGCCCGCTCCTCGTGCGCCAGGGCCACCTGCAGGATCTCGATCTCGTTCAGGTCCAGCATATCGTGCGCCCCCCTTCACCCGGCGTGCTTCTTCGCGTAATCGTCGAGGGCGGACTTGACCGCCTGCTCCGCCATGACGGAGCAGTGGATCTTGACCGCCGGCAGGCCGTCGAGCGCGTCCGCGACGTGCTGGTTCGAGATCGCCCTCGCTTCCTCAAGGGTTTTCCCCTTGATCATCTCCGTGAGCATCGAGCTGGAGGCGATCGCCGCCCCGCATCCGAACGTGCGGAACTTCGCGTCCCGCACCCGGCCTTCCTCGATCTTGAGGTAGAGGCGCATCATGTCTCCGCAGGCCGGGTTCCCGACCTCGCCGACGCCGTCCGCCCCTTCGATCTCCCCCACGTTTCGCGGGTTCATGAAGTGGTCCATCACCTTTTCGCTATAGGGTCCCGCGGCCATGATCCGGTCATCCTCCTTCCGCTTGTCGCTTCTGGTAGTCGAGGTACGTCGGGGACATCGCCCTCAGCCGATCCACGATGCCGGGCAACGCGTCGAGGGCCCGGCGCACCTCGTCCACGGTGTTCCCCTTTCCGAGGCTGAAGGTGATCGACCCGGTGCAGATGTCGCTCGGCACGCCGATCGCCCGCAGCACGGGGGAGGCCACGAGATCCTCCTCGTCGTGTCCCCGCAGGTTGGAGCTGCACGCGGAGCCGGACGCGGCCATGATCCCCTTCATGTTGAGGAACAGGAGGAGCGACTCCCCCTCGACATGCTCCACCCAGAACGAGACGTGCCCGGGAAGACGTTCGGAAGGGTGACCGGTAAAGTGGAGCATGGGGATCGGCGCAAGGCCGTCCCAAAGCAGCTTCCCCAATCGGGAGAGATGCTCCGCCCACGCGCCCATCTCCCGCGCCGCGATGGCCGCCGCCGCGCCCATCCCCACCACGGCGGGGACGTTTTCCGTGCCGGCACGGTACCCCATCTCCTGGAACCCGCCGAAGGTCCGCGGCGCGATCCGCGTCCCTTCGCGGAGGTACAGCCCGCCGACCCCCTTCGGCCCGTAGAAATTGTGCGCCGACAGGGTGACGAGATCCGCGAGGATCTCCCGGACGTCCACGGGGATATGGCCGGCCGACGCGGTGGCGTCGACGTGGAACGTCACGCCGGCCTCCTTCGCGATCCGACCGATCGGACCGACCGGCTCGATCGTGCCGATCTCGGAGTTGGCGTGCATCACCGAGAGGAGCGCCGTGTCGGCCCGAAGCGCCTTCCGGACCGCGTCGGGATCGACCACGCCGTTCCGGTCCACCGGGAGCACGGTCACCTCGTACCCGGCGTTGCGCAGCGGGATCAGGGCGTTCATCACGGAAAAGTGCTCAACATCGGACACCACGACGTGCCGCTTCCCTGCCCCCGCCCCCTCGGCGGCGCCGAGGACGGCGAGGTTGTTCGATTCGGTGGCCCCGGAAGTGAAGATGATCTCCCCCGCCTTCGCTCCGATCAGGGCGGCGACCTCGGCCCTCGCATGGTCGACCGCCCGAACCGCCGCCTGCCCCTGGTCGTGGATGTGGGAGGACGGGTTGCCGTACCATTCGAAAAAGTACGGCCGCATCGCCTCGAAGACGCGTGGGTCGAGGGGGGTGGTCGATATATGGTCGAAAAACGCCTTCGTCATGGGATCGTCCGCGCTCCCCCGATTACGGCTTCACGTTGAACTGCGCCATCTTTTCCTTGATGAGCCTGATGTGATTCCTCTCCTCGCCGGCAAGAAAGAGGAACATCGACTTCACCCCGGAGCTGGTCGCCTCGGCGGCGCTTTTCTCGTACTCCAGGAAATTCTCCTCCTCCAGGCGCAACGCCATCCGCAAGGCATCTTCCATGGACCAGTTCGCCATTTCGTGCTCCTCCCTGCGTCCCGGGCGGATTTGCGGGGCGCATCGCACACCGCTTCCGTCCCGTATCTTTTTTTGATTTCCGCGGGAGCGATTCCGTTTCAAACGGAATCCCCCGGATCGGAATAATACCAGCAAACCTTGGCGCAGGACACTCTATCCCTTTCTCCCCGGCTTGAACCAAGAGTGTCCCGCTGAAAGGTAAGGCATAAAGCACACAATGTGGGGGCACCGGAATTGCTACAATGTGCATCGAACCTGCACAAATCGTCGCACGGGGGACACGGAATGAGGAATCTGGCGTCGTCGAGGAAGGGGATCGGGGCAGTGTCGCTGATCCTGGTGCTGATCGTGGCGTTCGTGGGAGCTTTCCTGCTGTACCGGAACTGGCAATCCGGGCTGGAGGCGGAGAAGTCGGCGCCGGAGACGATCCCTTCCGGACCCAGGGTCGCTCCCCCGTTCACCCTGCACGACACGAACGGCAACATCTATTCCTCCTCCCGGCTCGCCGGGAAGCCGACGGTCATCAACTTCTTCGCGACCTGGTGCCCCCCCTGCAAGGCCGAGATCCCGGGGTTCGTCGAAGTGTACAACAAGCACAGATCGAAGGGGTTCGAGCTGGTCGGAATCTCGCTCGACACCGATACGCGGGGAAACCTGGCGGGATTCCTGATGACCCAGAAGATCGAATACACGGTCCTTTTCGGCGACCTGGCCACCGCCCGGGCGTACGGAGGAGTCTCCTCCATCCCGACCACCTTCTTCGTGGGGAAGGACGGGGAGATCAAGAACGTGCACGTCGGCTACATCGACAGGGACACCTTCGACGAGGAAGTGAGGAAGCTCCTGTAAGAAAAAAAGAGAAGAGGGCGAAAAGGTGTCCTTTCGCCCCCTTGGGCCGGCGTATGCCGGCCAGGTTTCGTCCCGGTGATGTTCGCGTTACGCCGGGACGCACGCCGCGGTAGGGCACACGCCCGCGCACGCCGCGCAATCCGTGCACTTGCTCGCATCGATCGTGTAGATCGGGTCCCCCTCCGCGATACACTGGGCGGGGCACTCCGGCACGCAAGCGCCGCAGGCAATGCACTCCTCCGTGATTTTGTACGCCATGACACCTCCCCCGAATGAGTTAGTGGGTTATACGGACTCCACCCGTTCGACGGCTGGGATCCGCTCCTTGAGAGCCGCCTCGATGCCGCCCTTCAACGTCATGGTGGCCATCGGGCAGCCGCCGCATGCGCCCACAAGGCGCACCTTCACCACGCCACCGTCGATGTCGACGAGTTCCACGTCTCCCCCGTCGGCCTGGAGGGCGGGGCGAATGCTGTCCAGCACCTTCTCGACTTCCTGTTTCAACGGAACACCTCCTCGAATTTCTGCTCCACGGTCTTTCTTTTCATTATACGATGTCCCCGTCCGCTCCCCCGTTCCTTGACGCGGATCAATCGGCGGAAAGAAGCTCGAACCCCGATTTCTTGATCGCGGCCTTCAGCAGCTTGTAGTTCTTCGTCTCCACCCGCAGGACGAGGACCTTCCGGTCCCGGTCGTCGTGCTGCGACGTGGCCACCGACACGATGTTCACGTCGAAATCCTTCAGGAGCTTGATCACCTCGAAGAGCATCCCGGGCCTGTTCGCCAGCGCAAGTTCGATCCGGTACCCGGGACCGCTGACGCCCATCGCCTCGATGAAGGAATCGATGATATCGGTCTCCGTGAGGATGCCGACGAGCTTCCCGTTGTCCACCACCGGCAGGCAGCCGATCTTCTTCTCCCGGATGATCAGGGCCGCCTCCTCGATGGGGGCCGAGGAAGAGACGGTATACGGCCGCCGTGTCATGATCTGCTTCACCTTGACCTTGTCGAGCAGGTAGTAGATCTCGCGGATCTCCAGCGCGGTCGCCGGCGAGGGAGAGGCCTGCTTGATGTCCCGCTCGGAAAGGATCCCGACGAGCTTCTCCCCGTCCTTCAGGACCGGGAGGTGGCGGATTTCGTGCTCCTTCAACAGGTCCATCGCCTTCTTCATCGAGTCCCCTTCGTCGACGAACACGGGGTTGCGCTTCATCCTCCTGGCGACGTTCATCGCGTGCCCTCCTTGGCAAATTCGATGGTACGGCTACGGTCACGTAAACAGTCGGCGAACCAGATCGAAGGCCTGCGTCACGTCGACATCCGAAACGAGAATGCAGGACGCCCCCTCCCGGTCCCACAGGACGAACGACTTCCCTCCCCGCTCTCCCGAAACGAACGATCCCTCGGGGAACGCCGACGGGAAACCGTTTCCGAGCAGACGGTCCCTGGCGGACACCACGAGAAGGTACGCATCTCCCGCGTAGAGGAACCGCAGCGAGGCGGCCGGGCGCTTCGAGAACGTCACGCGGCGGACCTCGACGGGGACGAAATCGTCGTCCCGCGGGAGATCCATGGGAACGGCCGCGAGGCCCCGGAAGACCTTCTCGGCGTCCGCGACGGCCAGCGGCTCGCGGGTCGCCCCCGCCGGCGAATCGGCGTCGAAGAGCAGGATCGCCTCGTGCGCCAGGACGTCGACCCGACGGGCGCCCGTGTCACGGGCGATCCGCCAGCCGACGACGGCAACCATGAGGGTGAGGAAAACGAGGACGACCGTCAACCGCGGGCGGAACTCCAGACCCAACAAGGACGACGCGTCTCTCAAGCGGCGCGCCGGGTCTCGGTTCGTCGCACTCCTCATCGAAAGATGCCCTCCGGCGCCCGTACGCCGCCTTCCATGGACCATTCTACGACTACCACTCCACGATTTCCACACCCATGTCCCGCAGCAGAACCCGGGTGGCCGAGTGGATTTTCCTTCGCACGAGCACGACCTTTCGCCCCGGTCCGCCCGCGGAGCCGGGCAGGGCGAGGAACGCACCCGTGACCCGAACCTCGTATCCCGCGTTCGGCCCCCCCGTCAGCAGGTGCTCCCTCCGCTCTTCGAACCCGACCCCGGCCACCTTCATCAGCCGCTGGAGAATCTCCCTGCCGGGAACCTCCTTCCCCACGGGGAAGACGGCGTACCCGGACTCCCGGAGGATGGTGCGGATGGCGGGGGAGATCTTCCCGGTGTCGACGGCGTATTTCTTCCCTCCCGCCTCGAAGAGGCGCTCGGGCGAAACCACGAGCCGGAAGGAGTCTCCTGCCCCGCCGACGCGCAGACGCTCCCCGGTTTTCGAGGGGATCCCGAGGAGGGCGAGGCCGAAGTCCACCGCCGGAAGCCCACCGGCCTTCGGCGCCGCGAGGGCCACCGGGACCTGCCCCGCCGACGCCTCTTCCTCGACGCCGACGAGGAAGCCTTCCATCGCCTTCGGGTCGTCGGCGTAGGGTAGGACGCGAATCCCCAGACGCCGGGCATACCGCAGAACGGCGAGGAGCTCCGGATCGGGCTTCTCGGGGACCTCCTTCAACAGGACGATGTCCCCGGACAGCAGGCTCTCCCCGGTCCGCTGAATGATCCAACGCGCGGGGAGCGCGACCGAGACGGTTTCGCCCATGACCAGGGGTTGCGAGATCCCCTCCTTCACGGAATGGTACCCCGCCGCGCCGAGGATCCGATCGATCCTCTCCCCCGCGCCGCCGGCATCCGCGAGGGAGACGACCCGGATCGATTTCCATTGCGCCGTGATCGCGTCCCGGACCCGCCCGGGGATGCCGCCGCGGAAATCGATCAGGGCCTCGGTTCCCCCGGAGAACCGCACGGCGGGGAAATCGGAGAGCTGCAGCACCACGTCGCGGCCGGAGGGGAGCGGGAGGTACATCGTTCCCCGATCGACCCACTTTTCCCCGATAGCGAGGAAGAGGTCCGACAGCAACCCCCGGTACGGAGAGCGTGCCGGCGGGACGACGGTCTCCTCCGCGGGCGGCGCCTTCCCCGTCTCCGCCACCGACGCGGCCGGGGAGACCGCCTTGGGCGCCAGCAGCTCCGCCTCCGGTTTCCCGGGAGCCAGCGCGTCCTGGCCCGGCGTGGGGGCGACTTCCCGGGTCAACTGCGGGGCGGGGGGAACGTCCTTGACGGCGGTTGGCGCTTCGGACGGAGGTGCGGCGGCGACCTCCGGCGGAGCGGTTTTCTCCGGTGACGGAGCTTCCGGCGAGGCCGGGGAGGGCAAAGGTGCGGCCGCAACCGCCATCGCCGGCTCCGCGGGCGGCTTCACCTCCGTGAAATATCCTTCCGTGGGAATCCGGAGCGTTTTCCCGGCGAAGATCCGGTTCACGTCCGTGATCGACGGATTGATCTCCTGCACGGCATCGAGATACCTCTTCCGCTGCCGGCGCGGAACTCCGCGCGAGGAGAGGATCTTCGAAAGCGTATCGCCCTTGTTCACCGTGTAGCCGACGGTCTTCCCGTCATCCTTCGGCTCCTCTCCCGCACCGGACGGAACGAGCAACTCCTGCCCCGGGACGATGCGCGACGGGTCGGTGACCTTCGGGTTGGCCCGCCGGAATTCCTTCAGGATTTCGGCATACCGGTCCGGCGTGAGAGGCCCCTGTCTCTCGAGGATCCTCCAGAGCGTGTCCCCCTTCTCCACCGTGTGCGTCTCGAAGAACCGCTGCTTCCCGCCCGCCGTGTCGGAATAGATCTTCTTCTCGAGGAAGATGCGGGGAAGAACCTCCCCCTCCTGCGCCGCCGCCGGCAGGACCGGCAGCAGCGCGACCAGGAGGAGAGCCGCCGGAAGAAACCGTGCCCGGATCAATATCCCTCCCCGGTAAAAGTGCTGACGCCCGCATGCGCGCCGACCGTCTTGTACATCTTGGGGCTTTCCCACGGCTCGTCGAGGATCCCGTCGTGGATCGCCCACGAGCGTCCCCGGACGGTCCGCCCGTGCTCGATCCGCCGGAACGGCGTGCTCCCGTCGAGCCGAGCGTGCAGCTCCCCGCCCGGGTGGAATTCCCGGTCGATCCACATCATCCTCTCCTTCCCTTTCACGTACTGGAACCCGGCGCGCTCGTACAGGATCGCGCTGTTGTACCCCAGCGGCTCGAGAAAATAGAACTTGTTTCCCAGCAGGCCGAAGAAGTCGTCCCAGCTCGCCACCATCTCTCCCATCATCCGCAGCCCGCGGCGCACCTGTCCCGGCGCAAGGCCCGCCTCCATGGCGCGGATCTCCTCCGGGATGTTCCGCCGTGCCGTCCCGAAGTACGTCTCGTGGCCGTTCTCGTCCCGGTCGATCCCGAACCGCTCTCCGGCGGGGTCGTTGACGATGATGAAGGAGATTTCCATCTGCCCGTACGCCGAGGTCGATACATCGAGGAAATACGCCGGATCCGGATCCCCGGGGTCCCTACGGGCTTCGATCTGGAAAAACGGCATCTCCTCCGGGCAGGTGAACTTCACGCACTCCACCCCCGAGGGGTTCAGGAACGTCCGGGGATCGATCGAAAACATCGCGAAGAGACGCGGCGGGACGAGCCGCGAGAGGAGAGCCGTCCGTTCGGCCACCGGCATCCGGTTGATTTCATGGATCGTCGTGGGCAAAGGTCCCGGTCAATCCTTCACGTAGAGATCGTCGAGAATCCGCCCGAACTTCTCGATGACCACCTTGCGGCGTACCTTGAGCGTGGGCGTCAGCTCGCCGGTCTCCTGGGAGAAATCCGTTCCCAGCAGCGCGAACTTCTTCACCTGCTCGAAGGAGGCCAGCCCCCGGTTGATCCCGTCGATCGTTTCCTGCATCAACTTCACGGTGTCGGGGTGCCTTGCAAGCGCATCCACGCTCCGATCCGGGATCCCTTTCCGGGCCGCCCAGGCGACGATCTCCTCTGGAGCGAGCGTGATGAGGGCCGTCAGGTACTTCTTCCGGTCGCCGTACACGAACGCCTGGCTGACGTACCGGTCGTTCTTCAGGAGATTCTCTATGTTCTGCGGGGCGATGTTCTTCCCTCCCGAGGTGACGATGATGTCCTTCTTGCGGTCGGTGATCCGGAGGAACCCCTCGTCGTCGAGCACCCCGATATCCCCCGTGTGGAGCCACCCGTCCGCATCGATCGCCTCCCGCGTGGCCTCGGGATCGTTGAAATATTCCCGGAAAACGTGCGGCCCCCGGACGAGGATCTCGCCGTCCTGGGCGATGAGGATCTCCGCGCCGGGAAGCGCCTTCCCCACGGTGCCGAATTTATATCGTTCGAGACGGTTCACCGAGGTCACCGTGGAGGTCTCCGTGAGCCCGTACCCCTCGAGGATGAGGACGCCGAGGGCGTGGAGGAACTCGGCGATCTCCCGGGACAGGGGCGCCCCTCCGGAGATGAAGAACCGCAGCCTGCCGCCCATCCGCTCCCGGATCTTCCGGAAGACGAGCCGGTCGGCGATCGCGTTCTTCAGGGCGAGGAACCCGCGCGGCTCCTCTCCCCGCTGACGGAACCGCGACGCCTCGCGCCCGACGCCCAGGGCCCAGTGAAAGATCGTCTTCTTCAGCCCCCCGTCCTCCTCCACCTTGGCCAGCACGCGGGCGTAGAACTTCTCGTAGAGCCGGGGCACGCTCACCATGATTTCCGGCCGGACCGAGGCGAGGTCCTCCGCCACCGTCTGGAGGCTGCGGGCGAAGGCGGAGACGGCCATCGCGTCGAAGGTGAGGAAATGCTCCAGGCGCCCGAGGGAATGGGCCAGTGGGAGGAACTGCAGGAAGATCGCCCCCTTCGGCACGTGTACCGCCTCGAGCGCGGAGGTCACGATGAAGGCGTAGTTGCTGTGGCGGGTGACGACCCCTTTCGGAGGACCGGTGGTGCCGGAGGTGTAGATGATCGTCAGGTCGTCCTCGGGGCGGATCTCCTCCGCCCGCGCCTCCAGCGCCCCGGGGTTCCCGGAGCCGAACTCCTTCCCGCGCTCCCGCAGCGCGGAAAGGGTCATCGCTCCCTCTTTCCCCTCGGCGAAGCCCGACATGATCACGACGTCGGAGAGGTGCGGGAGGCGGGCGCGGACCCCCGCCACCTTGTTGAACTGCGGTTCGTCCTCGACGAAAACGATGCGCGCGCGGGAGTGGGCCAGGATATATTCCACCTGGTCCGGGAGGTTCGACGGGTAGATCGGCACCGTGACGAATCCCCCGAGGATCGCCCCGATGTCCGCGAGACACCATTCCAGGCGGGTCGTCGAGAGGATCGCCACCCGGTCCCCGCGGGACAATCCTTGCGCCATCAGCCCGAGGCCGATCTCCCTCGCCGCGTCTCCCGCCTCCCGGTATGTGACCGGCGCGTACCCACGATCGCCGGGGACCATGTACCGGACCGCATCGCCTCCCTCGGCGATCCGGTTCAGGAACATCTGGTGGAGCGTCGTCTCCTTCATCGCACTCCCTCGCCTTCCGGTTTACTTTTCGTACTCCACCGCCGGGGTGACGGTGTTGCTGCTGGCCACCCGGTCCGGCGGCCTCAGCGGAAGAACGGCGCTACGTCCTCGTATGTTACCATCCCGCGGCGCAACATCTCCTGGACCGATTGCGCGGCGGAGTAGAAATCCTCGTCCATGAGCCGCGAAAGCTTCTCCTCGATCGTCCCCTCCGACGCGACGATGTTCTGCACCCCCGGGGTAAAGGGGATCAGCTCGATGAGCGCCACCCGCCCGGAGTAGCCCGTACCGCGGCATTTCGGACACCCGGAGGGGAAGTAGAAGGAGGCGTCGGCGACGATCCGCTCCAGTTCGCCCCGGTATCGCGCCCCGACCATCTTCAAGGAAGGCCTCGCGGGGACCGGGCGGCGGCATTCCATGCAGAGCAGCTTCACCAGCCGCTGGTGCAGAACCAGCCGCATGACGTGGGCAAGGAGGAACGGGTCCACGTCGAGGGCCAGCATCGTGCGGAGCGCCCGGTCGAAGTTGAACCGCCGGATGCCGCACAGCAGCAGGGTCCCGGACTGCGCGAGGTAGAGCAGGTCCGTAAGAGCCGCCGGATCGGGAAGGTGCTCGATCATCAGGATGTCGGGTTCGAGGGATTCCGCCAGGCGGGACCAGTCGCCGGAAAACCGCACCGAAGCCTGATGCCGGTCGAGCTGGATATACCCCTCGTTGCGGAACCGGTGGCGCTCCTCGACGGTGACGACGCGAAGTCCGGGCCGGTACGCCTCGCGCAGCATGGCGAACAGGGTGGTGGCGATCCCCTCGGGTCCGGGGGACGACGCGAGGAAGAACCCGTTCCTCATGCGCAGTACCTTCTCCGTGATGTCTAGCTGGCCGGAGTTGAAGCCGACGGAGTCGAGGGAGATCCTCGCCCGCATGTCCGGGAGGATTTTCACGATCGCCTCGGGCCCGGAAAGACCCTGCAGGAAATTCGCCTGGAGGGCGACGACCCCGGCGTCGGACTCGAGGTGGAAGACCGTCTCGGGGGGAAGCTCCTTCCCGTCGGGTGCGCCCGCCAGCTCCCGGAATGCGTCGAAAAGCGGCTTCCGGGACCGGAGGGGGAAGGAGAGCAGACGCACGGAATTCCCCTCCGAGCGGCCCTCGATCACGACGTCCCGGCCGGCGGGGGACATCCGGACGCCCGACATCCGGCGGGCCGCCGCGTGCAGCAGGATCTGCCCGCAGACGTGCCTCGTCCCGCCCGTGGAGAGCCACTCCTCGGCCTCCTTTCGCGAAATTTCGCCCTCCCCGAGGTCGGACGGCTCGAGGCCGGACGAATCGGGATAGAGGCGTGCGAGGATCGCCCCGATCGTCCGCTGGGGGCAAACCACCAGGCGCAGGGAGAGCCCCGTCATCTCCTCGATGGCGGCGTACGTGCCGTGGCGGAACGGGTCCGCCGCGGCCACCGTCAGCCGGTCGCCTTCCCTGGAGATCGGAACGATCCGGTTCCGGCGTGCCAATGCCTCGGGGAACAGGGTGGAGAGACCGGGGGGAACGGCGTCGGGCTCGACCTCAAGAAACGGAATCCCGAGCGATTCGGAGAGAATCCTGGCGCGCGCATCGGGGTGCAGCCGGTCCCCCAGCAGGGCGGCCTCGGGACCGGGGATGCCGCGTGCGGCCGACCGCTCCCTTATCTCCTTCAGATCGTCGGGGGAGATGTATCCGAGCCTCTGGAACTTCTCGAGGAGATCCCCGGGGGTGGACGGCACAGGGCATGGCCCTCCCGTGTTTATTTTCAACTTTATTAAAAAGGTCCCGGAAAGTAAAATCATTATTGCCCATTGCGGATCTCGTCCCCCATGGAGAGTCGACATTGTTTCATCGCATGGCGATCACGCTTGCCGCGGCGGCCGCGCTTCTTTTCTGCGCCGGCTGCATCGTAACCAACTCGACGTACGAGGCGAAGGTCCGCGAGGTCGATGTCCTCCGCGACGCGTACGCCTCGTTGAACCGGGAAAAGTCGAGCCTGGCCGGCGAGGTCGAGACCCTCTCGAAGCGGATCGCCCTTGAGAAAACGACCGGGGGAATGCTCGCCGGGCAACTCCGGGAAAAGGAAGAGGCCCTGAAACGGCTGGGCGGCGAACTCGAGGCCGTCCGGAAGGCGTCCGAAGGAACCCGGCTCACACGCGAGCAGTTCATCGATGAACTGCTGGCGAAAGAGAAGGCGACCGGAAAGCGCCTGCAGGAGCTTTCCTCGCGGGTCGATGCGTGCAGCGAGGAACTCTCGCGGGAGAGGCGGGAATCGGCCGACCGCGATCGGGAGCTCGAGGAACTCCGGAAGAAGCTGGAGACGAAGGAATAGCCGACGGGAGGCACCCATGGACATCTTCGAGACGATGAAGGGCCGCCAAAGCATCCGGAAGTTCCGGAAGGACCCGATCCCGAAGGAACATATCCTGAGGATGGCGGAGGCCGCCTCGTGGGCGCCCACGGCGGGAAATTCGCAGAACTTCCGTTTTATCGCCGTCCAGGACCGGGAAACGCTCGCACGGATGCGGGGAATCGTCGACGAGATCGTTTCGCGCGTCACCCGGAGCGAGACCCCCGGGGACAAGGCGACCTACCACAACCTGTTCGCTTTCGCTCCCGCGGCGATTTGCGTGGTCGGCGCCCCCTATGAATCGGCGACGGACCGGACGCTCCGCGATAAGGACCCCGAGCGGTACAAGGCGCGCCGTTTCCAGGTGAATCCCGGGCTCCAGGGGATATCCGCCGGGATCACCCAGTTCATCCTGGCGGCTTGCGCGCTGGGGTACGGCACCTGCTGGATGACCGGGCCGCTGATCGCGAAGCAGGAGCTGGAATCGGCGCTCTCCGTCCGGTATCCCGAAGAGCTTCTGGCGATCATCGCCTTGGGGAAGCCGGACGCGGCGCCGCCGAAGCCGCCGCGCAAACCGGCGTCGGAGATCACCACGTTCCGGTAACGGGATCGGATCCGTTCTTCTGATATAGTGTCGGGGTGCGTACGGAGCGCTCATGAGGCGACTGGCCTGGGTCTACCACCCCGACTACCTCCTCCATTCCCCGCCGTTCGAACACCCCGAGTCCCCGGAGCGCCTGGTCGCCATCACCGAACATCTCGAGCGGGCCGGCCTGATCCCCCGGATGGTCCCCGTGACGCCGGACTATCCGGAAGACGCGGATGTCCTTTCCGTCCACGACCGCGAGTACCTGAACAAGGTGGAGGATGCGTGCCGGCGCGGCGACCTCACCCTCGATTCGGAGGACACCTACCTCAACCGGCACTCCTACAACATCGCCCTGCTGTCGGCCGGAGGTGCGATCGCCGGGGCGAAAGCTGTGGCCGAAGGAACGGTCGACCGCGCCTTCTGCGCCGTCCGGCCGCCGGGGCACCACGCGGGACGGGGCGTGGGGATGGGGTTCTGCCTCCTTAACAACACGGCCATCGCCGCCCGGTACCTCCAGTCGAGGCACGGGGTGGGAAAGGTCCTCATCGTCGACTGGGACGTCCATCACGGAAACGGAACGCAAAATATCTTTCTCGAGGACCCGACGGTCTTCTTTTTCAGCATCCACGAGCACCCCACGTTCCTTTACCCCGGCACCGGGCGCCGGTGGGAGACCGGCAAGGGGAAAGGGGAAGGCACGACGCTCAACGCCCCGATGGCCCCGGGCGCGGGGGATGCCGAGTACCGGGCGACCTTCGAGCAGATGCTCGAGCCGGCCATGGAGCGGTTCCGCCCGGAGATCGTCCTCATCTCGGCGGGCTTCGACGCCCACCGCGACGATCCGCTGGCGGACATCCAGCTCACGGAAGAGGGATTCCGCTTCATGACGCGCCACGTGAACGAGCTGGCCGACCGGTTCTGCGGCGGAAAGGTGGTTTCGATCCTCGAGGGAGGATACGAAACCTTGTCGCTCACGTCGTGCATCGAAATCCACGTCCGGGAGCTCCTCGGGGAGTGACCCCGGCACACGGAGGTTGACCGAATGTTCGTCGCGCGCAGGATGAAGAAAACGATCGTGACGGTGCCCCCGTCCGCTTCCCTCCTGGAAGCGCAGGGGCGGATGCGGGGGTACAACATCCGCCAGGTCCCGGTGGTATCGGAGGACGGCACCCTGCTGGGGATCGTATCCGACCGCGACATCCGGGCCGCGGTGCTTCCCGCCGGGCTGGTCCCGGGCTTCACCGCCGAGGAGGCGGAGAAGTTCATGAAGAGCACTCCCGTGGAGCGGGTGATGACCCGGAAGGTCATCACCGCCACGCTCAACGACACGCTGGAGGACGCGATCGTCCTGCTGCACGACTTCCGGGTGAACGCCTTGCCGGTGGTGGACGCCGCGGGGAAGATCGCGGGGATCATCACCCGGACCGACGTGCTGGAGGCGTTCATCGAGGCCCTCGGCGTGGGAGAGGTCTCCTCCCGTCTCGAGGTCGTCGTCCCCGACCGGCCGGGGACGCTCGCGCAGCTCGCCGCGATCATCGGCTCCTTCCACGTGAACATCACGAGCGTGCTGACCACCCGCCATGTGGAGGAAGGGAAGCGTGCGAACTTCTTCCGCGTCGCCACGCTGAACATCGGGCCGATCCGGAAGGCGATCGAGGAGGGTGGATTCGAGATCCTCGACCCCACCCGGCTTACCTTTCCGTGAAAGCGGCGGTCCTCGACCGGACCGGCCCGATCGAGACGTCCCCGCTCTCCCTGCGGGATGTTCCCGACCCCTCGCCGGGCCCCGGGGAGGTCCTGGTCCGCGTGCGCGTCTGCGGGATCTGTCGAACCGACCTCCACGTGATCGAGGGAGACCTCCCCGCCGGGCGTCTCCCGGTCATCCCCGGCCACCAGGGGATCGGAACCGTGGAGGCTCGCGGGGAAGGTGCGGGGCGCTTTCCGGCCGGGTCCCGGGTCGGAATCGCCTGGCTCGGCAGGGCGTGCGGGACGTGCTCCTTCTGCGTCGCGGGAAAAGAGAACCTGTGCGAGGGCCCGCGGTTCACGGGGTACCACCGGGACGGATGCTTCGCGGAGTACGCGGTCGTGCCGGAGGCGTTCGCCTACAAGATCCCCGACGCCTTCCCGGACGCCGAGGCCGCGCCCCTGCTGTGCGCCGGCATCATCGGGTACCGCGCCCTGGCGCGTGCGGAGCTCCCCCCCGGGGGGACGCTGGCCCTTTACGGCTTCGGCTCCTCCGCCCACATCGTCCTGCAATTGGCGTTGCACCGGGGGGCGACGGCGTACGTCTGCACGCGCGGAGCCGCTCACCGGGAGATGGCGAAGGCGATGGGCGCGGCCTGGGTCGGTGAAGATCCCGCCGGGATGCCCGCGCCGGCGGACTCCGCCATCCTCTTCGCCCCCGTGGGGGAGCTGGTCCCCCCGGCGCTGCGTGCCTTGAAGAGCGGCGGGACCCTCGCGCTCGCGGGGATCCACATGAGCGACGTGCCGTCGATGAACTACGAGGAGTGCCTCTTTCACGAGAAGAATGTCCGGAGCGTGACGGCCAACACCCGGGCGGACGGCGAGGGGCTCCTGCGCGAGGCGGCGGAGATCCCGATCCGCCCGAAGGTCACCCTCTTCCCGCTGGAGGAGGCGAACCGCGCGCTGCAACTGCTGAAGGCCGACCGGATCTCAGGCTCCGGGGTGCTCGTTATCTCTTCCCTTCCTTCCGCAGTATCCCCTCCGCGACCAGCACGCCGTTGAGGGCGGCGCCGACGATCCCGCGGGATTTTCCCACCCCGTCCCCCGCGACGAACAGGTTCGGCACGTTGGTCTCAAGGTACCGGTCGGTGGCGTACTTCGTGTCGTAGAACTTGATCTCCGGGACGAAGATCGCGGTGGACGGGTGCGCCACGCCGGGGATCACCCGGGACAGCAGCGTCAAGGTCTCCCGGAGGTTGTCGACGATCCTCCCGGGGTAGGCAAAGGAGATGTCCCCCGGCGTCACCCCCGGCCCGGGGAGAAGCGTCGGCGTCATCTTGTCGTATCCCAGGGCGGCGGAGTGGAACGTCTCCCCGCGCGATCGGCGCCCCTGCATCAGGTCCCCCAGGCGTTGCACGACCAGGCTCTCTCCTCCTCCCCAGAAGTTGGCGAACTCGGCCACCTTCCGCCCCATCTCGGTGGTGTCCTGGATCGGCTCCGTCATCGACACGGTATTGAGGATGGCGAAGTTCGTGTTCCCCGTCTTGACGTTTTTCAGGGCATCGCCGTTCACCAGCCGGAACCCGTTGCGGGTTTCCACGCGAACGCGGCCTCCCGGGTTGGTGCAGAAGGTCCGCGTGCGGTCCCCGTGGGTGGGAGTGACGAAGAGGAACTTCGGGTCGTAGAGAACGCGGGTGATCTCCTCGTAGACGGGGGACGCCACCTCCACCCTGCAGCCGATGTCGATGGAGCCGTAGCGCGTGGCGACGCCGAGCCGCCGGGCAGCCGCCCGGAACCAGTACGCGCCGTCCCGCCCGGGAGCGGCCACCACGTATCGGGCGCGCACTTCGCCGCGCGACGTCCGCAGGACGAAGGGGCCGCCGTGTCGAAGGGAGACCTCGTCGACGCGCGTTTTCAGGGAGAACCCGGCGCCCGCCGAGGCGATCGATTCCGTCATCCGGGCCACGACCCGGTGGGCGAGATCCGTCCCCATGTGCCGTTGACGCGCCGGCAGAAGGGTTGTGTCCCACTCCCCCTTCGGGGTCTTCCGCCGCACCCAGGAGACGCGGTCGAGCCAGGCGTCGATCCGCTCCCGGTCCTCCCCGTACACCGTCGGGTCCGCTCCGTGGGCGACGAAGACCTCGTCGACGGCGGCGATTCGCGATCCCGCCTCCTCCTCGGTCATCTGCAGCTCGGAGAGATCCAGGCCGATGTGGGGCGAGAGGTTGAGCTTCCCGTCGGTCATCGCGCCCGCCCCGCCGGTGCGCCCCTTCTCGTCGAGGACGAGGACCGAGAGCTTTCCGGCCAGCGTCCGGGCGACGAACATCCCCGCGGGGCCCGCGCCCACTACGGCGACGTCCCAGGTTTTTCCTTCATCCGTCATCTGCGATTTCCCCGATCCGCGCGCCGCCGGAAAGCCGGAACGGGAGGACCGTCATCCCGGCGCCGGAAAGGAGGGCCTCCGCCGCATCCCGCCCTCCCGGATCCCGGAGCATGCCGAAAAGCATCCCTCCCCCGCCCGCGCCGCACAGTTTCGCGCCGGCCACCAGCCGCCGGAACCGCCGGTCGGACGACAGCGCTTCAACCCCCGGGGTGGACACGCCGGGGGCGAGGGTCCTGCGGATCGCCCACTCCGCCGCGATCGCGGCTGCCGTCCCCCCCGGGTCCGCCGCGGACACCGCCTCCCACGCCTCCCGCGCCGCCGCGGCGATCCCCCGGAACTTCCTCAGGACCGCGCGGTCCCCGTCGATCGCCCCGCGGATCATCCGCCAGTTGACGTCCGAGGAATGGTGGGCGATCCCCGTGTGGGCGAGGAATGCATGGTCCCGAAGCATCTTCCCGGCCCGCCCTCCGGGAGAAAGGCGGCGCGCATCGATGCGGCCGGGGAGAAACCGGATCCCCTGGATCCCGCCGCAAAGCGCCGCCAGGTGGTCCTGCCTGCCGGTAAGGTTCTTCAGGTGGGCCGCCTCGATCTCCATGGCCGCCAAGGCGGTCTCCTCCCGGCGTGCGGCGGCCCCCGTGACCCTTCCGGCAGCGAGCATCAGGGCGACCAGCAGGGCGGACGACGCGCCGATCCCGGACCCGACCGGGGCTTCGTTCCCCACCCGGATCTCGACGCCCGAGACCGCGGGGAAATGGCGCAGGGCGCCGGACAGGAGCCCCAGCTTTCCACCGAGGGAGAAACCGTGGGTGTCGGCGGCGGTGACGGCCATCCCGAAATCCGCCGAATACAGCCTTGCCGCACCGCTTTGGTACGGGCGCACCAGAACCTTGCTGTGCACCGCGACGGCGGCGTTCACCGTCATCGCGTCCCCGACCAGAAGGTAAAGGGGGTAGATGTCGAGGGTCCCCCCCGCGAGATCCACACGGTTGGGGACCACCACCCCGAAGGGACGGAATCCCCCGGGTCCGCTCGCTCTCGGCATGCCTCGCTCCGGCCAACGAAGATCCACCGTCCTTTTACCACGGTCGCCGGACGGGGGGTAGGGAGCAATTCCCCCTTTACGGATCGCACGCCATTCCGTTAAATAGGAATTCGGTAACTCCCATCGCAGGAAGGAGGGCGGCCATGGCCTCGGTGCGGATCCGCTGGTTCGGGCATTCAGGCTTTTCCATCCGGGACGGGAAGACGGTGCTCATCGACCCGTGGTTCGAGGGGAACCCGAAGGCGCCGGGCGGGGCGGGCGCCGCGCCCAAGGCGGACCTGATGCTCCTCACGCACGACCACTTCGACCACGCGGGGGACGCGGTGGCGCTGGCGAGGAAGACGGGCGCCCTCGTCGTGGGAATCTTCGAACTCGCCGGGGACCTGAAGGCGAAAGGCGTCCCCGAGGCACAGCTTCTCCACGGCGGCGGCGGGATGAACGTGGGCGGGACGGTGACGGTCCAGGGGTTCGGGATCACGATGACCGAGGCGCGCCACTCCTGCACGCTGGGCGCCCCGGTCGGCTACGTCCTGAAGACTCCCTCGGGCCTCACGATCTATCACTCGGGGGACACGGGGATCTTCGCGGGGATGTCGCTCATCGGGGAGCTGGACTCCATCGACGTGGCCCTTCTCCCGATCGGATCGGTCTTCACGATGGATTACCGCCAGGCCGCGAAGGCGTGCGCGCTCCTCAAGGCGAAGGCGGTGATCCCGATGCACTACGGGACGTTTCCGATCCTCGAGCCGAACGCGGACCGGTTCGTCGCGGAGCTCGCGAAGGTCTCGCCCGGTACGCGGCCGATCGTGCTCGCCCCGGGGGAAGAAACAACGGTCTGAGGAGGCCGGGAGGCACTGTTCATCAATACGGCAACAGATAATCGGTGGGTGGTCAGACTCCGGGCTCGCGGGGGGGGTTCCGCGCCATAAATACGGCATCGTTTCGGGAGGGTCCGGCGGAGTCGCCGGAGGAGGGGGGGCGCCCCGGTACGAGCTTCGCGCTGCCGGGGTACCCCCGCAGTAGGAAGAACGGGGGGCACAGTGAGGCCGGTGCGCAGCCGTGCAGGTTCATCGCACGGCGAGCCACGAACGGAGCCCCGCCCTCCGAGGCGGCGCCCCAGTAC
>Ga0209342_10000252_pt1 | contig 59803 bp, 55 predicted proteins | sample RifCSP16_2_FD_184023 | JGI IMG/M metagenome (GOLD analysis project Ga0209342, IMG submission 184023) | Soil microbial communities from Rifle, Colorado - Rifle CSP2_sed 16_2 (SPAdes) (version 2) | ecosystem: Environmental > Terrestrial > Deep subsurface > Rock core/Sediment | place: Rifle... | reverse complement strand
AACCCGGAGGGGGACAGCAACACGAGCACCCTCGCCGGCGTCTGCCCCACTACTTTGAAGGCGTGCGGCACGCGGCGCGGCAGATAGACGGTCGTACCGGCGCCGGCCGTCACGGGCTTTCCGTCCAGCGTGAATTCCACCTGCCCTTCCACGACGTGGAATGTCTCATCCTCGTTCTCGTGAACATGCAGAGGGATGCCGACACCCGGAGGGTTGATCTCCTCGATGAGCGTATAGGCGCCCCCGGTCTCCTCGCCTGTTAGCTTGATGTACTGGTTGTCGCCGATGACATTGATGTATTGCCCCTCACGGGATTGCAGGACCTTCGCTTTCATCAGTCCCTCCGGGAAGAGAACTGTTCTCTGACCCCATTTCCCCAGTGCAGGAGAATGCGGGGAGCCTGGCGTGCCAGCTTGCCAGCGCTAGAAGCCGATGGCAAGGCCATCGCCGCGGGGATCGGCGCCACCCTCACGTACGCCTGATTTCGGATCGATCCGAATCGCCTGAGCCTGCCCCAGCCATTCATTCCAAGCGGGAAGCCGCCGAATGACATGCCCCCGCTGCTCGAGGCTCCTGAAAATGTCCTCTGGGAATCGTCCTTCCAAGTACAGCGCGAGTTCGGGCAAGACCCAGGAACGCCCGTACATCCACCGCGCCGCCTCAATGGCCTCTTGGACCTCCAGGCCAAAATCGATGATCCGAGTGGCGATGGCGGCGAGAGTCTGAGGCTGGCCCTGCCCTCCCATCGTCCCGAGGACCAGATAGGGTCGGCCACCGCGCAAGACCATGGCAGGCATCAGGGTGTGGAAGGTCCGCTTCTTGGGGGCTAACGCGTTGACATGGGTGGGATCGAGGGAGAAGAAGCTCCCCCGATTCTGTAAGATGACGCCAGTCTCACCCGCAACAATGCCAGAACCGAACTCGAAATAGATGCTCTGAATCAACGAGACCGCATTCCCCGCTTCGTCCACGACGCCGAGCCACACGGTATCCCCTCCCGACGGCGCGCCTCCGAGGCCCCCGATGTGCCCGCCCCGGGCGACCGTCCGGGCGATCTCTTGGAGGTAGGGACGACTGAGAAGTCGGGAGATCGGAGCCTTGACGAATCGTGGATCGGTCACCCACCGGTCCCGGTCTTGGAAGACCCTCTTTGTTGTCTCAACGATCAGGTGCAAGTATTCAACCGAGCTGTCTCCGAAAGAGCGGAGATCAAAGTGCGATAAGACCCCCATGAGCATGAGAAAGGCGAGCCCCTGGCTGTTCGGCGGCAGGCTGAAGATGCGGTAGCCGCGGTACGGAACGCCCAGGGGTCTCACCCACTCGGAGCGATGCCCCGCAAAGTCCTCACGGGTCAGGACCCCGGCTTCCCGCGCCAAGAATCGGACGATCTCCCGTGCGATTGGTCCAGCATAGAAGGCATTACGACCCCCTCGGGCGAGCTCTCGGAGCGTCCGGCCCAGATCCTTCTGCACCATCACCTCGCCTGCCCTGAAGGCGCGGCCCTGTTTCAAGAAGATGCGGCGAAAGCCTTCGAAGCGCTGTAGATGGTGGAGCTCGGCGTCATGGGACTCGAGGTTCTCGCGGGTCGCGCTCTCCAGGACTGCGGCGACGGGGAACCCTTTTTCCGCATAGCGGATAGCCTCGTCGAGGAGCGTGGCCCACCGGATTCGACCGTTGAGGACCCGCCGACTGTACCGGTACGCCTCCCACCAGCCGTCCACGGCCCCCGGCACCGTATTCGCGGCTAAGACGCCCCGTGATGGGATGGCCCGGGTGTGCCCTCGCTCTCGATACAACTCGATCGTGCAGCGCCCTCCCGCACGACCGCTCGCGTTCAGCCCGTGGAGCTGCCGGCGCCGAGCATCATAGATAAGCCAGAAGTTGTCGCCCCCGATACTGGTCATATGCGGATAGACGACGCAGAGGACAGCGGCCGTGGCGATCGCCGCCTCAACGGCATTCCCGCCGTCGCGCAGCACCGACACCCCCGCCTCGGAGGCAAGATAATGGGGAGAGGTAACCATGGCCTTCGGTGCCAGGATGGTCGGTCGGAACGAACGGAGGGGTCTGTGCATACGAGATTCCATACGGCATCCGCAATCGCCGTGTCAATAGCAAAGAGGGTTTGAAAAAGCCGTTGACATCGGGGAGGGGCTGCGATAAGGGAAGGCTACCACATTGTTGCCGTTCAGTCTCCCAAGGTTCATCGTTCATCTGCTGGTACATACTGTCCCTAGATACCTCAAAGCACCGAAGGGAGGTGATGATCACGAGGCCCGAGACATTGAAGGCGGGTTTGCCCAAGAATGAAGGACCAGCTAGTGGTGACGTCTCAGAGTTAGTAATAAGGAGGCAAGGGTGATGCGGAAGAAGAGTGTCGTCATCATAGCGCTCGTTGTCGGAGTCGTCTCGATCGGGCTCTATGCCATGGCCCAGCAGCGGACGGTTACCCTCGAGGGACAGAAGCTCCACATCCTCCCCGCCACGCTGGAGACCACCCAGTGGGGTTGGCTCGACCCCAAGGAGCCGTCCAAGCTGACCATGAAGTCGGGGGAGTTGGTGGCGATTGAGACGATGATGCATGCCCACAACCAGATCAACCCTGGAACCACGATGGAGGAGATCGTGAAGCTCCGGCTCGCCAACCCGGGTGGCGGGCCTCATTCGGTCACGGGACCGGTCTATGTCGAGGGGGCCGAGCCCGGGGACGTGATGGAGATCCGGATCAAGAAGATCGTGCCCAAGGCCTTTGGCGTCAATTTCAACCTCCCGGGGAAAGAGTTCCCCAAGGTCGGCGGGCTCCAGGAGTTCTTCCCAGAGGGCTTCGTACGGTATTTCTACTTGGACTGGGAGAAGAAGCAGGCCGAGTTTAAGCCCGGGATTATCGTCGATCTGCAACCCTTCCCGGGAATATTGGCGGTCGGCATCGATCCGGACGACCCCTCTCCGAGAAAAGGGGGCGCAAAAGAGAAGACGGCTCCGGTCAGCACCCTCCGCCCCTGGAAGAACGCCTCAAATTTGGACCTGAATGAGCTCCAGGAGGGTTCCATTCTTTACGTGCCGGTCCTCCTGAAGGGGGGGCTGGTCTGGGTGGGAGACGCCCACTGCCGGCAGGGGAACAACGAGGTGAACCTGACGGCGATTGAGTGCGCGTTCCGGGAGATCGTGCTGCAGCCCATCGTCCGGAAGGATATGAAGCTGACGTGGCCCCGGGCGGAGACCGCAACCCACTGGATCCTGATGGGCTTCCACGAGGACCTAAACGAGGCTTTCAAGCTCGCGGCGAAGGAGACCGTGGATTTCATGGTGGAGAAGTTCAAGGTCACACCCTACGAGGCCTACTCCCTCACCTCGATCCTGGTGGATTGTCGGGTGACCCAGGTGGTGGACATCCGGAAGGGGGTCCATTGCATGGTCCCGAAGAAGAACTTCGCGACGAAGTAGTAAGCGGTAGCGTGGATCCAGGGCGGCTGAGGAGACTGTCGGCTGCGATCCTGCTCCTTTTCTGCTGGACCTTTTCGCCAAGTTCAGCGATCGCCCAGACAGCGAAAAAGGTCCGCGTGGTGACCACCACTCCCGATCTCAAGGCCCTCGTCGAGGCCGTCGGTGGAGACCGCGTGGATGTGGAGAGCGTCGCGACCGGTGACAAAGACCCCCACGACCTCGAGATCCGGCCGAGCCATCTCGTCAAGCTGAAAGGAGCGGAGCTCTTTGTCCGGATCGGGCTCGACCACGAGCCCTGGGCCGGGAGACTCTTGCAGCGAGCGGGTAACGCGCGTCTTTTCCCCGGGGGCGAGGGTCATCTCGATGCTTCCCGAGATGTCCCGCTTCTGGAGACTGAGGTCCCACGCGCGGGGCGAACGCCGGGACATATCCACGGCTTCGGGAATACCCACTACTGGCTTGACCCCGCCAATGCGCGCCCCATCACCGCCAATATCCTCAAGGCACTCAGCCGCCTCTCCCCTGGTGATGCCGACCGCTTCGGTCAAAACCGGGCAACCTTTCTGGATCGCGTGGACCGGGCGCTGGAGCGCTGGCTTCGGGAGACAGCCCCCTATCATGGTACCCGCGTCGTCTCCTACCATAACAGTTGGCCCTATTTTGCGAAACGCTTCGGCCTTGAGGTAGTGGGCTTTGTGGAAGCGAACCCCGGCGTTCCCCCCTCCCCCGCCCATATCGGCTCCCTCATCGAGCGGATGTCACACCACCAGGTGAAGATCATCGTGATGGAGCCCTACTTCAGTGACTCCGTTCCTCGCCTGTTGGCCGAGAAGACGGGGGCGGCTGTTGTAAAGCTTTCCCCGTCGGTGGGTGGCGCCGAGGGGATCGCCGACTACATCGCGCTCTTTGACTATGACATCTCCCGGCTCGTAAGCGCCTTTCGGGAGGCCGGCATTCCCAAGAGGCAAGAGAGCGGCAGATGAACCAGGCACTCGAGCTTCTCACCGTCCCCTTCTTCGCGTGCCTCCTCCTCACCGGGATCCACGCGTACCTGGGTCTTCACGTCATCGAGCGGGGAGTGATCTTTGTGGATCTCGCGTTAGCCCAGATCGCGGCCCTGGGGGTCACCTTTGCCTTCCTGGCGGGATACGGCCTGCAAAGCACGGCGGCCTACTTTACCTCGTTAGCCTTCACCTTTCTCGGGGCGGCCATCTTCTCCCTGTCCAGGATGAAGGGCGGGAGGATACCCCAGGAGGCGATCATCGGCATCGTCTATGCCGTCTCCGCGGGTGCAGCCGTGCTAGCCGTGGACCGTGCCCCCCATGGAGCCGAGCACATCAAGTACATCCTGGTGGGCAGTATCCTGACCGTCTCCGCCCAAGAGACCTTTACCCTCCTCCTTCTCTATGGCGGCATCGGCCTTTTTCACTGGGTCTTCCGTCATCGGTTTCTCCTCATCAGCCTTGACCCTCAGGAGGCCGACCGGCAAGGACTCTGGATCCGTTTCTGGGATTTCCTCTTTTACATCTCTTTCGGCTTTGTGGTCACCAGTTCCGTGCAGATCGCCGGGGTCCTCCTGGTCTTCTCGTACCTCATCGTCCCTGCGGTCTGCGGATCCTTTTTCTCGGTCCGCGTCGGCCCTCGCCTTGCTATCGGCTGGGTCTTGGGATTCGCCGCCAGCGTGGTCGGTCTCAGTGGCTCCTACGTGTGGGATCTTCCGACGGGTGCGACGGTTGTCTGCACCTTCGGTCTCATCCTCATCCTCAGCGCCATCGCCAGGATCCTCCCCCGCCACCTGAGCCGCATCCGCGCCGGAGAAGGTCATCGCTACTTATGGGGAACGGTCATGGGCGGTTCCGTTCTCCTGCTGCTGGCAGCCCTCTACCTCATGATCCATCCACGGGGGAGCCATCTCTGGCTCGACCTCGCTGACAGGGCCGTTCCTGAAATCAATCTGGCCTTTCTGTCTCGGGTGGAACGAGAGACCTATCTGCATTCCATCGACTCGATCCGGAGGGCCGAGGCGGAGCTCAAGCGCCTTCAAGACATGCACCTAAAGGTCACATGGGGGGAGATGGAGATTTCCGCAGAGATGAAGGGCCGTCTCTTGCAGACCCTGGCAGGTCGCACGGAGATCGCCTGGGGGGATCGGATGGTCCTCGGGACGTTAAGGGAGAGGGCGAGGGTCCGGCAGCGCTTTATCCTGGGTGTTCCCGCTGCCGTGATTGGCGCCGGTTTACTCTGGATGTCGTTCCGGCGGTTTAGATACCTTCGCTCGAAGGGGGGCAAGCCTTCGTCGCTATTCATTTGACAATCGGCAGGGTATCGATTATGAGTAAGAGGGTTTGGAGGGCGGGTAACTCCGCCTGAGGGGTCGAATGGACCTCGAGTATGTCCTGCGTTTCGCGTCGATCACGCTCATCGATATCGTCCTGGCTGGGGACAACGCGCTCATCATCGCAATGGCCGCCAGGACCCTCCCGCCGACTCAGCGCCGCGTCGCCATCATCACCGGTGCCGGACTCGCGGTCTTTATCCGGGTCGCCGTCACCTTCGCCGTTGCCCAACTCCTGCGAATCCCCTTCCTGAGCGCCATCGGTGGCCTCCTGGTCGGCTGGATCGCCGTCAAGCTCCTGCTCGATCAGAAAGCGGTCGATGAATCCCACGGCCAGGCGGCCAAGGACTTCTGGCACGCGATCTGGATCATCGCCGTCGCCGATTTCATCATGAGCACCGACAATATCCTGGCGATCGGTGGGGCCTCTGGCGGGGATTTCGGCCTTATCCTCTTCGGGCTGGGCCTCAGCATCCCCATTATCATGTTTTGCGCCGGCTGGATTGCCCGCCTGATGGATCGCTACCCCGGGCTGGTGTACGTCGGCGCGGGCGTTCTGGGGTGGACCGCGGGTCACATGGTCGTGAATGACACGAAGGCCGCCCTGCTCCTGGGCATGGAGCACTGGGTGATCAGGCGACTCGTTGAGGCCGCGTTCACCCTGGCAGTCATCGTGATCGGAAAATGGATCGCCCAGCGGCGGAGCCGCCGCCCCGTGTCGGAGGCAACCCCACGCCCGGGCCAGCAATCGAGCGCATCTCCCTCGCGGAACCCCTCCACTGCGGAATCCCGCAACCCCGGACACGACTGCTGACTTCAGCCGGACCCGAGAACGCGTCCAAGGGCGGCGATGACGTGCGCGTGGAGCCTGCCGTTGGTTGCTACCACGCCTCTGTTACGGCGCAAGGTCCGCCCGAGGGAGAAGTCCAGCGGCTGACCCTGGACGTCGCTCACTTCCCCTCCCGCCTCCTTGACGATGATCCAGCCGGCGGCGTGATCCCAGTTCTTCTCCTCGTAGTCGGCCTGGGTAGGCAGTCGCAGGTAGACCGAGACGTCACCGCGTGCAAGTACCGCGTACTTACACTGGCTATCGATGCGTAGGGGCGGAGCGGCCATCCCAAGGAGGGACGCGACGCGTGCGGCGTTTCGGTGCGACGAATGAGAGTCCTCGACCGACTCGCAGAACGAAGCTGCCGTGGGATCCGTAATCTCCGTCACCGTGATCTTCCGTACCGTGGAGTCGTCGATCCACTGCATCGTCGCACCGTGTCCATTGACAGCGCTAAACAGGCAACCCTTGCGTCCGTCAGGATAGCTGGGATCGGCGGGGAGGTTCGGACAGCCGAGGACCCCCAGGACCACCTCGCCATCCTCGATCAGCGCGAGGGCAATCGCATACTGCTCACCGCGAAGAAATCCCTTGGTCCCGTCAATTGGGTCGAGGGCCCAGTAGCGGCCGGCGGGTCCGCCCTCCCACGCCCCCTGGTCGATGGCGGAGAGCACCGTATCGTCAGCCACGCCCGGCACAACGGCCCGAACGTGGCGACAGAGGCTGGCTCTGAGGGCCGCGCCCGAGGAGGTCCGGAGGAACACGGCATCCTCTTCGGCCATGATGGGATCGTCTGGAAAGGCGATACGCAGGGCCAGGTTGACGACGGCCTGGGCACCGAAATCGGCTACCGTGACCGGAGACCGGTCCGCTTTCGCTATCGTCCCCTGCGAGATGAGCGACGCCCGGACCGATTCGCAGAGATGGCACGCCTGCCGGACGGCTTCCACCGCCACCTGTCGCTCAACCCGATACCCCACCGACGGCACCTACTCGATGACGCCGAGGCGGCCGTTGTGGCTCCCCATATACCAGAGCCGTCCCTGGGCATCCACGATCATCTTGCGGACACCGACGTCGCCCGAGGGTAATGGGAACGCTCGGATCTGCTCCGTCTTGGGATCCAGCCGCACCACGGTGTTCGCGTGAATCTCGTTGGCCCAGACCACGCCCGCCCCGTCCATCGTCACCGCATACGGCCCCCCGCTCCGGCCCGCGGGCAGTGGGTACTCTTTGAGCACCTTCCCGGCGCGGGGGTCGACGCGAATCAGCGTCCCCTTGCCGTACAGGGTGACCCACAGGGACCCGTCCGGAGCCGTCGCCATGCGACGCGGCTGCGAGTCCGGATCCAGCGCCAGTTCGGTCATGGCGCCCGTCTTTGGGTCGAGCTTCCCCAGCTTTCCGGCGCCGATCTGGCAGAACCAGACATTCCCCGCCTGATCAAGCGCGATGCCGTACGGACGACCGGCGGTCGGATACTCGGTGATCTTTCCCGTGCGGGTGTCCAGGCGCCCGATGCGGCTTCCGCGCTGCACCGTAAACCAGATTACCCCCTGCCCATCGGTGACGAGCGTGTGCGGATCGCCTCCCGATGGCGCCTTGTACTCCACCACCTTGCCCGTAGACGGATCGAGCCGGCCGATGGTGCCGTTGCCGTTTCCCGTGTACCAGACATGGCCGCCCGCGTCCACGAACAGGCCGTGCGGCTGCGCCCCCTTCGGGAGATCCCACTCTGTGAAGGTCTTCGAGCGGGGGTCGAAGCGCGCAATCTTATTCCCGGACATCACCGCGATGTAGATGTTGCCGTCAGGTCCCGGAGCGGGGTCACGCGCGAAGCGGGGTGTGGGCACCGGCCATTCCGAGATCTTGCCCTCGATGGACGTTTTCGCCCCTGGCGTGATCCCGTAGTTCGACCCCCCGGCCCAAGCGGCCTGACCCATGATGAGGATGAGCGCCCCGACAAGAACGCTTGTGCTGTATCGCATGCTGATGACCTCCTCTCTCAAGGATTCCATGATACCATCGAGTGGTCTGTCTTTCAACGGGACACGGAGGAATCGGTCTGCGTCCTGCCTATTCTTGGACCGCGATGCTTCGGGATCTGTGATCCGAGAGGAGGGTGAGCGTCCCGAGCGCTGCCGAGGCGAGGATCGTCAGCACAGCCATCAGTGTGATCATTCCGGCCAGGAATCGGTCCCACTCGAGGAGGCCAAGTTTTCCCAAGAGGTAGTTCCAGTCGTGAATGACGTGCTCGCCCCCTAAGAGGGGCAGGGCCAGTTGCCGTGCGTCGCCGACATAGACGGCTACATTGACCATGCTCTGGCCCGTCCACAAGCCGCACAGGGCCACACCAAAGGGGTCACCCCGCTGCAGGAGGGCCACGCCACAGACTACGGGAATCAGGACCTGCATCACGCTACCCCCCAAGATCCCGATGAATTCGCCTCCGAGAGCAAAGAGGACGTGGCCCGCCTCGTGAAAGACGAGGTTGACATTATCGAGGAGCCAGGCATTCAATCGCCCGGCGGCGATCCCCAACGCTCCCGCCGCCAGAACCCACAGGACACCCACCTTCACCCAGCGTGTCATACCCTTAGCGGTCTCCTCCAAAGGGAAGCCCGAGTTGGGCGAGAAAATCTTCCAGATGGGACCGAATCGATTCGAAACTCTTCTGGTAGGTGTCCATGCCCTGTCCGTACGGATCGTCAATCTCCCATGAGACAAGCTTCATCGGCGCGACCCCGCAGCGTTCCTTCAAGTGCCTGTGAACGTAGGGGTCCAGCGACACGACATAGTCGTAGTCTTCGAAACACACATCCAAAACCTGTCGTGGTTTATGATCAGAGAGATCGATCCCCTCCTGCCGCATCAGGCGAATGGTCTCAGCGGCGGCCCGGTGCCCGAAGGGTGCAATGCCGGCGCTCTCGGCCTCGCCGCGCCCCTCAAGCATGCGCTGGGCGAGACCGGCGGCCATCGGACTTCGACAGATATTGCCCATACATACGAAAAGCAGCCGAATGTTACGCACCTCCCAGCAAAAACCCCTTCATGGGCGGCCGAAAAGGCGTTCGCCGTTCAGTAGAGCCGGCGTTCGTGGGCCAATTGGCGTACCTTACAGGAATTCCGCCCGGAGATCTATCGAGGACTCGACGCCCACCTTATCGAAGTTGGTCTGGATCCACCGATCGGCGCTCTCGCGTCCGATGTCCCGCAAGTGCATGAGGAAGTGCCAATGAGGATCGAGCTTGCTGGAAAAGGCAAGCTGAGCCATGTACGGCTCGGCGTCGATGTCGTGGACGAGGATGCGCTTCAGTCTTCGTTTCTTCACCACGCCCTCGTCGATCAGGCGGGTGACAAAGGCAATGGCCCGCATCTCGCGCATGAGAGAGGAATTGAAGCTGATCTCGTTTATCCGATTCAGAATCTCCCGCGCAGTCTTGGGCACCTCCTCTCGCCGGATCGGGGTAACGCGGACGATCAGCACGTCCCGGGATTCGCAGTCGTAGATGAGGGGAAAGATCGCCGGATTCCCCATATATCCGCCGTCCCAGTAGGCCTCGCCGTCGATCTCGACCGCCCGGAAGAGGAGCGGCAGGGACGCCGAAGCCATCAGCACGTCTGCGGACAGCTCCCGGGTTTCGAAGACCTTGATCCTGCCGCTACGCACGTTGCTCGCCGAGATGAAGAGCTTGACCGGGCTGCAGTCCTTGAGGCGGTCGAAATCGATCGTCTTGACCAGCAGGTCGCGTAACGGATTCAGATTAAACGGGTTCAGCTTGTAGGGTGAAAACATGGGGGGCACGACGTCAAGAGCCAAGGTGGCAGGGAAGCAGCCCATGTTCCAGCTCCCCAACCAACGGCTCAGCCACGTCGATTGAAAAGGAGCTGTCTGGGCGGCGCCGCTGACACCGTGCCAGAAGGACTCGAGAGCGGCACGGCCACCTTGCGTGCCGCCGGTCATCAGCCCCTGGGCCAGGACCGCCGCGTTCATCGCCCCAGCGCTGGTCGCGCTGACGCCCTCGATGACAATGCGCGGATCCGCGAGGAGCCGGTCGAGCACGCCCCAGGTATATGCGCCGTGGGCGCCACCACCCTGCAGGGCCAGGGTGATCGTCTTGGCTTTAGGCCCTCTTCTCCACCAAGCCTTCATGGGGGTTCTATCTCCCGCACTCCCCCGGTGCAAGTTTCGGACCCACACGCGTCCCACCCCTTTCACGCGCCGGCGTGGCGATGCCAGGCCGCCCGATGGTCACGCTGGGTATCGGTGAGCGCTGCGGGCCCGTAGAACCTTTCATAGAAATCCGGATCCAGGTGATGGGCCTGATAGGCAAGGATGGTACGGAAAGGACCGCTGTGGGCGGGGAAACGCCCGTAGCGGTTATACACGTACTCGCAGTAGGCGATCGTTGCTGCGATGGCCCTGTCGGAGTACCGCGGAATGGCGGCCTGCACCGCGGCGCCATCCCTCCATCCCGTCACCGCCCCGCCGTCGCGAAAAATGCCCGTGCCCTCCCCGTATTTGAAGTCCACAAAGGCCAGGACCGCCTCCTCCATGTTGCGGTAGTAGGGCGGGCAGTACGGCTTGATAAGCACCTCACCGTCCCGCTCCAACCCCACCGCTGTCGGAACAGGCACGTCCTTCCTGAGCAGCCACAGGAGCCGTCTGGTCACTGGCCCGGCACCGATCGTCCGCGAAAAGGGGATCTCTTCCATGCGAAACCCGAGGGTCTGAAACCAGATGAACGGATGGGCCGCGAAATGGGGGAAGCCCCCTAGCCCAAGAGCCTGGCTCATCAGGCCTAGGTTCTGGAGGATTCCGCCTTGTTCGATGGCCGCGAATTCGTAGAGCCACGTTTCGAAGAAACCGAGTGTTGCCACGAGGCCGTGTTTGGGATCGTCCTGGAGGTGACCGCCCCGAGAGACGGCGAACTTGGCGATGCCCGCCGGTTCGAAGCGGTTGCGCTCGTCCACCACGAAGTAGCCGAACTCCTCGCCGAAAGCCGCCAGCATCACATTGATGTAGTCGGCGGTGAACTCGTTGACGCATAAAAAGTAGGTCGTACCTGGCAGATTGGCTGACCACTTGTTGAATGGCGGCACGAAGGGTTTTTGGCGTGGCACATCCAGGCGCCGGTCGGCGATACGGACCCGGCTCTTTTCGTACAGCTCGACGAACTTGCATTCATGTGCAGCTTGGATCAGGCTCGCGATTTCGGTTTGTCGATAATCCTGAGGGCGCTTGAGCATCCACACACCATCATCATTGACGACAAAGACGGTCACATAGTGCAAGGCATGGCCGCTGGCCACGGTGCGGCCGATGAAGCCGATCATAATGTTGCCACCCCCCGCCTCCGGCACCTCGCCGGTCTCGTACGGAAGCTCGGCGAGGGCGTACCCGGTAATGCCGCAGGCAGCAAAGGCCAACGCCGCTTCTTCTTCGAGACTCAGCGGCTCTGGGGAGTAGGCGCTGGCATAGGCGAGGGGTCCCCCGTTCAGGCGCATCCCCTTACCAAATCGGCGCGAGCGGCGCTCAATCAGTGTCTTCACCAGCGGGTAGCGGGCGAGCTGTTCCATCAGCCCTCCCCTCTCTCTTGTCCACGGGTTGCCTCATTTGCAGCTCCTCGCATCATTCTCCGGTTAGCTCCTTTTCCTCGCTGTCGCCTTTGTTTTGGCCTGGAGCACAAGGGCCTGGTGTCCTGGATTCGCATTGTGGGCTCTTGCATCAGCGTCCGCCAGAGCGCGCGATGCCCGATGTGGCCCGGACCACGGTAAGTATCCGTAGATGGGGCTGTAATCATGGGGCGGCTGCTTGATGACGCAATACGCATACCATTTAGCAGGCTTGGCTGCCGGTCGCTTGGCAGGCTTCCTGGCCGCCTTCGCCCCCTTCGTACCCGCACGTCTTCGGGCCTTACTCGCGCTCGTCCTTTTCGGCCTCACTGGCTTCCTCGTGGCCATTTCACACCTCCTTTGCTATGTGTGAACAACGCACGGCACAAGAATCACGTCCCCACTTTGTTCGGGCTCAGGTCCCTCAATCATAAGGAAACGACGAGGCACTTTCAATGGATCTTCGAGGTGCGGCCCTTCTGTGACTTGGCTTGCGCAGATCGGCGGGGTGAGGTAGATTCACGGTTCATGCATGCGTTGATCGTGATCTGGTTTCAGTGGGTCCACGACTGGGGCTATCCGGGGATCATTCTTTTGATGGCCATGGAGAGCTCTATCTTCCCGGTCCCCAGTGAGCTGGTGATCCCTCCGGCTGCCTACTGGGCCGAGCAGGGACGGTACAGCCTTTGGGGGGTAGTACTGGCCGGGACGGTGGGGAGCTACCTTGGCGCCGCGGCGACCTATTGGGTCGCCCGCTGGGTGGGACGGCCGCTCGTGATCCGGTATGGCAGGTACTTTTTCGTTGCTGAGGCGAAGTTGCTCCGCGCCGAACGCTGGCTGGCCCGGTACGAGGCCGGCAGCGTGTTCTTTGCCCGACTGCTCCCTGTGGTTCGGCATCTGATCGGCATACCGGCCGGGCTGGTCCGGATGAACTTCACGGTCTATAGCGTCATGACCATTATCGGGTCGGCCATCTGGTGCGGCATCCTGGCCTGGTTCGGCGCCCAGGTCATCGGGGACCGGCCGCAGCTCCTCGATAATCCCTCCGAGATGGTCAATGTTCTGGTCTCGCGGTTCCATTGGATCGCCGGGCTGGTGCTCGTCCTGGCGGCCCTGTACATCCTCGTCATGTACCTCACGACAAAATCTGACCCCCACTCCACGCCGCGTCAGTGATCCGCGCACGTCAACCAAACCTTGACTTGTATTATTGGAGTCCGATGGCCGCGGCCTCGCCAGCGTGTCCCTACCGAATAATCAGGCCGGCATAGCCGACGACGGAGGCATGATCCTTGGTGACGTCGCCGGAGGTGGCGTAGCGGACCAACTCGCCCCGGGACGCCCCGAGTGTCTTCGCGGCGACCAGCATGGCGGTGGTCGGGTGAAAACCGCACATGCTGATCCGTTCCCGCAGCACAGTGGCGTGGAGCCGCTCCGGGTCCAGATCCAGTATCGCGTCGATAGCCATCCGATCCTTTCGCTCGGCCAGCTCCCGGGAGATGTAGTGGCTCATATCGGTGCTGGCAATGAGCAGCACCTGCTTTCCCGAAGCCTGGATGGCCTCGGCGAGGGCTTGTCCGACATCGCGGCACGCCCCGTATTCATGACTCATCAAGGAAATAGGCACAAACGACAGATCGGGGAACAGAATCTGGAGGAACGGCAGTTGGACCTCGATCGCGTGCTCCTTCCGATGGGCCCGATCGTCTTCCTCGAGCACCCGGGATCGATCGAGGATGGCCCGGGCCAGCTCGGTATCGATCGTCACTTCCCCCAAAGGCGTCTCCCAGGTCCCAGAGGTCATAATGGCGGCAGCGGCCCCGAGACCCGTATGGTTTGGGCCCAGGACGACACACGACTCGGGAGGGTCCAGCCGGGCGTAGACTGCCCCGGCCACCGCACCCGAATAGATATATCCAGCATGGGGGACTACCACGCCCATCGCCGCGGTCCTCTCTTCCCCTCGAGGGAGCAAATCCTCAACCTGAGGGTGGAGCGCCTTGGCGTTTCCCGCGTAGAAGAGATCTGCGACCGCCGGTCGGCGTACCACTTCAACCCTCGTTCGGGGTTCATGGTTGGTGGTTCATGGTCAATGGCGGACCAACCATTCCTCTCCCATCTCCGTCTATGAACTATGAACCCTGAACCGTGAACCTTCTTCGCAGCGCCCGGATATCCTGTTGGCTCATCCGACGTGCCTCCCGAGAATCCAACGGGCCGCGGCCGCGAGATCGGTGGCGACATGATCCGCCTCAACGGTTCCCGACTCTAACGCGAGCCTCCCCTGCCCGGTAAGCACGAGGATGGCCGTCATCCCCGACTGCCGCGCCAGCTCGATATCGACGAGCTGGTCTCCGACGACATACGAGCGGCTCAAGTCAATTTTGTGCTCCCGCGCCGCGCGCTCCACCAATCCCCCCTGAGGCTTGCGACAATGACACACCTGTCGAAACGGGGGAGCCCCCTCCGGGTGGTGGGGGCAGTAATATACGCCGCTCAACGTGACCCCCTCTGTCCCAAGCAGGCTCTCGAGCCTTTGGTGGATCTCGGCAAGCCTTGCTTCCGTCAAATACCCCCGGGCGATCCCCGATTGGTTGCTCACCACCACCAGCCGAAAGCCCCCCTCCTGAAGCAGCCGGAGCCCCAGCCCGGCCCCCGACAAAAGTCGGAGGCCCGAAGGATCAGCCAGATACCCTGAGTCCTCGTTGATGGTCCCGTCTCGATCGAGAAAGACTGCCGGCGAGCCCCTTATCATTTGGTGTCACAACTTAATGTACAACTTTATCATTAAAGTCATAAACACCTATTACAGAGGATAAAACCTGATCCACTGAAATCCCAGTCATGCACCGGTGGTCAATCGGGCATTCTCTCAGAAGGCAGGGGCTGCATGGGACCGGATGCCTGAGGAGCACGTGCCTTCCCAGCGGAAAGGCGGTCTTCTCATTGGTCGGTCCAAAGATCGCCACCAGCGGAACGCCCACGGCTGCGCCGATGTGCATCGACCCTGTATCGATAGTCACAAAGACAGCGCAGCGTCTCAGCACCGCCGCCAGAAGCTGAATGTCCGTTCGGCCGATCAGGTCAATCACATGCTGTGGATAGCGGGCATACGACCGAACCGCCCTCGCCACCGCCCCGTCGACTTTCGCCCCGGTAAGAAGTACCTTTACCCCGAGGTCCTCGACCAGGCGATCGGCCAGCGCTGCGAACCGCTCCTCGGGCCAGCGCCTGGCCGAGCCATAGATCGAGCCGGGATTGAAGGCCACAAGGGTGTCCTGCGGCCCCACCCCCTCCTCCGCGAGCAAGGCCTCGGCCCGCTCCTCCGTTTGGCTGCTGAGAAATAGGGACGGCTCGCGCTTTTCCTGTGCCCACCCGAGCGCGCCAAGGAGAGCCAGGTAGTAGTCGGCGTAATGAAGCTTTCTCGTCGATCGATCCTGAGCCACCGCCGTGGTCAGGAGCAGACCCCTCCCCTGGGTGTTGTAGCCAATTCGGTGGGGGATTCTGGCTAGGAAGGCAAGGAGGGCCGCTTCAAAGGCGTTCTGAAGCAGGATGGCCAGTTCGAACCGGGACTCCCGAAGCTCTCGGGCCAGCTGGAGGAGTCCTGTTACGCCCCTGTGACGGCCTTCCCCGTCGTAGATGAGTATCTCGTCGATGTGTGGGTTCCCCGCAAAGACCCCGGCAACCCACGGCTTCACGAGGAGAGAGATCTGCGCGCGAGGGAAGGTCTTGCGGATGCCGGCGATGGCAGGCGTGGTCATCACCGCGTCGCCGACCCAGTTCACTCCCCGGATCAGGATCCGGCGAACCCCGGCTGGATCGACCCCCGTCCGCTCGATCACCCTCATCGCCGCCTCTCGCCCATTCCGCTACGGAAACAGGGTGTCCAGGAAACGCTTCAGCTCCGGCTGGCCGCTCGTAAGGGTGAGGCTCACCCCAACTGCAAGAACGGGAAATGGGACCGGGAGTTTTTCAATGCGAACCGCATCCTTCTCAGTCGTCAGGGCGACCGTCGCCCCAACCTCCTTCATGCACTCTGCGATCGTGGCGATGTCCGCCGCGCTGTACGGGTGATGGTCGGGATAGATGAGATGACGCTTCGGTACCTTCCCGAGGGACGCGAGCGTCCGGTCGAAGGCCGACGGGTTCGCGATCCCGGAGAAGGCGACGAATCTTTGACCGCGGAGGTCTTCCTCGGCGACCGTCTGACCGCTCATGACATCGGTGAAGACCGTCGGGGTGTAGACCGCATGGAGGATAGGCACCCGCGTGATGTCGCGGGAGTGAGAGAGCGCGTCCGTGGGCTCCCCAGGGTCGCCCACCCCGGTCATCACCAGGAGATCTGCCCGTCGTATGGCACGTACGGGCTCCCGGAGGAGTCCCCGAGGAAGGAGATAACCGTATCCGAAAGGATTTTCTCTATCCAGAAGAACGATGTCCAGGTCCCGCGCGACCCGAAGATGTTGGAAGCCGTCATCCAAGAGGATCACCTGAGCGCCGAACTCGCGAACGGCCACCCGGCACCCCTTGACCCGATCAGCGGACATGAGGACGACAACCCCGGGCAACTTCCGCGCGAGAAGGAGTGCCTCATCCCCGACATCGGGATAGCCCGCTCTCACGGTCTGGCCGTCCGAGACAACGACCGTCCTCCCCTCCCTCGTCCCCCCGTAGCCCCTCGTCACTACCGCCGCTCGAAGTCCCCGGTCCCGGAGCTCCTGCCCGAGGTGGATCGTCAAGGGGGTCTTCCCGGTCCCTCCGGCGGTGATATTGCCGATGCTGATAACCGGTACGGGCGGGCGGACCCGTCTGAGCAGACCGACGCCGTACAGGCCGCGACGCCACCCGACACCCAGGCCGTAGGCCCAGGACGCCACACGCAGGAGAGCGCGCACCGGGCGGCCCCGCCGACCGTGACCGGCGACCCACTGGCGATAGTGTCGGTGAATATTCGGATTCACAGATACCGCTCGATCAGCGTGACGGTCCGCTCGGCCGCCCCCCGGTTGCGGGTCAGTACCCGATAGGCGGCCTCCCCCATCCGGTGTGCCGCAGCAGGGTCGCGGAAGAGGTTGAGGACCCGTGCCGCCAGCTCGGGGGCATCACGAACCTGGTGAGGCGTTCCCTCACCGAGGAAGGCCTCAGCCACCTCGCCAAAGTTGTCCATGTGCGGCCCAAACAGGATCGGCCGCCGATATCGGGCGGGTTCCAGGATGTTATGCCCGCCCACCGGGACCAGGCTGCCGCCCACGAAAGCCACCGTGGCCAGGGCATAGAGGTGACTCAACTCTCCCATGGTATCGACCAGGACGACTGACGGAAGCTCGGCAGCGCCTCCGGTAAGCGCGCTCCGGCGAACGAAGGGAAGGCCTGCCTCCCGGAGGAGCATCTCGACCTCGGGAATCCGCTCCGGGTGGCGCGGGGCAAGGACCAGGATCGAACCGGGGACCGCTGTCTTGATCTCGTGAAAGGCCTGGAGGACAGGGCCCTCCTCTCCCCGATGGGTACTCCCGGCCACCCAGACCGGCCGACCGTCCACGAGACGCGCGACAGGGGCAAGACGCGCGGGAAACTGGTCATTCGCCTCCTCGTCATCATACTTGATGTTGCCCGTGACGACCACGCGCTCCGGATCGGCCCCCAACGTCAAAATGCGGCGTGCATCCCCCTCGCCCTGCATGCAGAAGAGCGCGATGCGCTTGAGCACCCGCCGGTAGAGCGGCGTGACAAGCTGGCAGCGCCGGAAAGACCGATCTGAAACCCGGCCGTTCACCAGGAGGACCGGCACGTCTCGGAGGTGGCAGGCCTCAAGAAAGTTTGGCCATATCTCGCCCTCCGTCAGGAGGACGAGCCTGGGCTTGACGGCCGTCAGGGCGCGGGCCACGGGTCCGGGAAAGTCCAGAGGAAAGTAGATGTGCGCCTCCGCTTGGGGGATTCGCTCTCGAGCCACCTCCCGTCCCGTGGCGGTGACCGTTGAGACGAGGAAGGGCAGTCCCGACCGCCTCGCGCGCAGTCGTGAAAGTAGAATGCCTCCCACCACCGCTTCCCCCACCGAAACCGCATGGAGCCAGAGCGGGCGTTTCTCTCGAAGCCTGATGGTGAGCGATTCAGGGTATCGGCCTAACCGCTCCGCTAGCCCGAACGGACCGCGCCGGCCACCTCGGCGGAGAATGCGAGGCAGATGGGTGAGCAACGCCAGGAAGAGACCGATGCTGTACAGGGCCCTCATGAGATCCACTCTCGGATTTCAGCGATCAGCAGTCAGCATCAAAGGCTCCTCTCGGATCTTGCGCCGACGGCTGATGGCTGATGGCCGACTGCTGATTCTTTGAAGTACGCATCAGCCACCGCCGTCACCTGACGAAGACCCTCCTCGAGGACGGCGCGCGCCTTCTCCACCTCCTCGGGGCCGGCCGTCGGAGAAACCACGACCGGTTCTCCGTACACAAACACCCCCCGGCCAAAGGGATACGGGATCAGAAGCCGGTCCCAACTGCGCTCGAACCTTCCGTGCGACGCGGCAAAGGCCATCGGAATGATCGGGGTCCCAGCCAGCCGGGCGAGCTCGATCGTTCCGGTCTTCACCTGCTCCCTCGGGCCGAGAGGCCCATCTGGGGTGATCGCCAGATGATACCCTCTTCGGGAGGCTCGCACCATCCCGCGAAGGGCCCGGGCACCGCCTCGGCGGGCCGAACCCCGTACCGGTTGAATGCCGAATCGCTCTGCCACCCGGCTGATAACCTCCGCATCCGGGTGTCGACTCACCATAATTGCCCACGGACCTTCACGATACGCAAAGGGCATCATGAGGAGCCGGCCATGCCAGAAAGTTGCCATGACCCGTCTCCCCTCGGCGCGGATAATTTCGTCGAGCACCTCGCGCCCCACATAGCTCATTCGCAGGGACCGGAAGAGACCCCCGAGCAGGAACACCACCAGCCGGGTGAGGACGGCGATGACAACCGGATTGGTCCGAAGACCCTTCCAGGCTCGCTTCACCTCCGACTCCTGGCCTCCACCTCATACAGCGTCTTGAGGACCTCCCGGGCTGCGCGAAGAGAGGCCCCCTCCTCTCCGAGCTTTCTCCGAATCTTCTGGAGCTCCTCACGGATCGACCCAAGGGCCTCAGGGCTCTGCAAGAGCTCCAGGGCGATCTTGGCCACCCGCTCAGGGGTACAGTCCCACTGCAGCAGCTCGGGTACCACGCGCCTTCCTGCAACTAAGTTTACCATCCCTACGGCGGGAACATCCACCAAGAGCCTGCCCACCCACCAAGTGAGACGGGAGACCCGATAGATGATGACCATGGGGGTCCCGAGAAGCCCTGCCTCGAGTGTCGCCGTTCCCGATGCCGCGATCACCAGGTCTGCCGCTCGCATGATCTCGTACGTCTGGCCTCGGAGCAGTCGAATCGGTAAATCACTCCCCTGAAGGAGCGTCTCGACCAGTCGCGGGGGGAGTGAATCGGCCACACCCAGAAGAAACCGGACCGGGGGCTCAGCTTGAACAATCTGGGCAGCGGCCGCTTTGAGAACCGGGAGGTGGTGTCGGACCTCTCCCTCACGGCTCCCCGGGAGGAGGCCAATGATCCGATCCGAAGGATCATACCCCATGCGGCGACGAGCCTCTTCTCGACTCGGAATGTCTCGCAGACGGTCCAGCATGGGGTGGCCGACAAAAGTGACGGGAACCCCCGCCTGGCGATACAGGACCTCCTCAAAGGAGAAGATGACCAGCATCTTTTTCACCAGCCGCTTCAGCGTCCGGATCCTCCCTTTGCGCCAGGCCCAGACCTGCGGGCTGATATAGTACAGCACCGGAATCCCCCTCCGTCGGGAAGCCCGCGCCAACCAAAAATTGAAATCGGGGAAGTCGATCAGGAGGAGGAGGGCGGGATTTTCCGCGTCGAGGGCCGACCGGAGCCGTGCCAAGGCGCGCAGGACCGCCACAATGCCCGAGAGTGCTTCGGTGATCCCGACGGCGGCCAACTCGCCGGCATCGACGTGAAGGGTGACACCAGCCCGCCGCATCTGTTCCCCCCCCATCCCCAAGAGGGTGACCTCCGGGTCGAGGGACAGGAGGGCTCGCGCGAGATCGGCGGCGTGGAGGTCTCCGGAGGCCTCCCCGGCCACGATGAATATTTTCTTATTCATTGTCAAATTTTGGCCAGGATCTGGGACGCGGCCCGGAGAGCCTCTACCGCCTCTTCCCCCGAGACCTCTGGCCGCGTCCGCTCCCGGACCGACCTGAGGTAGCTCGCGAGCTGTAGGCGGAGGGGTTCTTCTTTCTCGACGACCACCTCCTCCCTGACGATCCGGGGAGGCTGGGGGGGATGAAACGTAGGGTTTCCCGGCAGGCGACGGTAGAGGCTGATCTCTTGACTCGCATAGTCGAGGGAGATATACGTGTCCGGCTGAAAGACGCGGATCTTGCGGACGCGTTCAACGCTCACCCGGCTGGCGGTCACGTTGGCCACACATCCTGACGCGAACTCAATCCTGGCATTGGCAATGTCCACGCGATCGGTCAGGACCGGCACCCCGACCGCGCGCACCTGGGTGACCGGAGACTTCACCAGGCTGAGGATGATGTCGATATCGTGGATCATGAGATCGAGGATCACGTCCACATCGGTGCTACGCTGCGGGAAGGGACTGAGGCGATGACACTCAATGAAACCCGGCGCCTTGACCATCCGTTGAAGAGCGCGGACCGCCCCGTTAAACCGCTCCACATGGCCCACCTGGAGAATCCGTCCCCGTCGCCTGGCCAGATCCGTGAGTTCCTCCGCCTCTTCCAAGGTTTCGGCCAGGGGCTTTTCGACGAGGACGTCAAGGCCGCGCTCCAGACAGTCGCGGGCGATAGGGGCGTGGAGAACCGTGGGGACGGCGACGCTGACGGCGTCCACCCGGCCGAACATATCCCGGTAATCCTCACATGCGGCCACGCCCAGGGATTCGCTCAACTCCTGGAGCTTAGCGCGATCGATGTCGACGACGCCGACCAGCTCGGCTCCAGGGAGTTCCCGGTAGATCCGGGCGTGGTGCTGACCCACATGCCCCACCCCGATGACCGCCACCCGTATCTTTCGTTCAGGGTTCATAGTTCAACTCTGAACCCTCTCAGTCGGCCACGACCGCGATGCCGGCCTCATCCGCGAGACCAAGGGTCTGTTCCCGATCCAGGAGCAGGGTGCGGTTCGCCTCTACCGCCAGCGCCGTCCCTCGCACCTCGCGCAGCACCGCAATGGTCATCGGGCCGATGACGGGGACATCAAACCGAAAATCGTGCTGGGGCCGGCACACCTTGACGACCACCACCCCTTCCCGTCCCAGCTCCCCCCCTCGCCGCACCGCGGCGTCGGTCCCCTCGACCGCTTCGACCGCGAGGACCGCGCCGTGCTTTACCACCACCGTCTGCCCGACCTTCACGTGCGCCAGGGTGCTTGCGACCTCCCGACCGAATCGAATGTCCTCCCATTCCCGCTCCGTCGGAGCCCGCCGGGTCAGGACCCCCTTTTCGACCAAGACCCCAGCCAGAAACCGGGTACACTCGAGGAGGGTGATCCCGGCGCGCTCGAGCTCCTGGGCTACCGCTTCCATGATGGAATCGCCCCGGCGATCCTTCAGGCGGAGATAGAGTAGCGCTCCCCGGACATCCGGACGGACCTGGCTGAAGAGGTGACTCATCCGCACCTTGCCGACCATGATGGCCTCGCTCACCCCATCGCGCTTCAGAGCCCGGATGAGCGCCCCCAGTTGGCCGACTCCGACCCAGTGGAGGCGATCCGCCACCGCCTCGACCGCGGGGTCCGCCTCTTCGCGGATGGCGACCACGGTCACCATCCGCCCGGCCGCCTTGGCCTCACGGGCGGCCAAGAGGGGAAGGGGACCGGAGCCCGCAATGATCCCGATCCGAGACATAACTCACCTGCTCAGCTGTTCGGGGTCACCGGTCAGCAGGCCGTCGGGACGGAGAGGACGCCTCGGGGCTCGATGGTGAGGAGACCCTCATCGGGCCACGCCCCGTTCCGAGGTCTTGATGAACTGGACGAGGTGCTGCACCTCCACGCAGTCCCAGATCTCCTCCTGGATGCGCGCGACGGCCTGGGAGGTATTGAGCCCGGACTGGAAGAGGAGCCGGTAGGCCTTCCGCAAACTGCGGATCGTCTCCTTCGGGTGGTTGTGACGGCGAAGACCGACGGTGTTGAGCCCGTACAGCTTCGGGCCGTCCCCTGAGACCTTGGAAAAAGGAATGACATCTTGCCTCACGGCCGAGCAGCCACCGACGAGGGCATACTTCCCGATACGGCAAAACTGGTGCACACCGACGAGGCCTCCAATCACCGCAGATTCCTCGACGGCGACATGACCGCCCAGTCCGGCACCGGTCGCGAGGATGGCTCCGTCCCCCAGGATGCAATCATGGGCCACATGCGTGGAAGCCATGATCAACACATGATTGCCGATCACCGTCTTGCCGCCGCCCCCCGCGGTCCCGCGATGGATGGTCGTGAACTCCCGGATGACTACGTGATCGCCGATCACCAGACTGCTCTTCTCACCCTGAAATTTGAGATCCTGTGGCTCGGTGCCGAGGACGGCATGGGAAAAGATCCGACACCCCCGGCCGATCTCCGTCCATCCATCGACGATCACGTGGGACCCGACGCTAGTCCCTTCCCCGATGCTCACATGGTCCCCAATGACGGCGTAGGGACCCACGATCACCCCCGGCCCGATCTTGGCGGACGGGGACACGATCGCCGTCGGATGGAGGTGGACCGAGGGGTCCCTTCCAGACGCAATTCGACTGCCCCGTTTTTTTCGAGTCGGCAGGTTCACTGCTCGTGCTCCACGAGCATCGAGAGCAGTTCCGCTTCCACCACCAATTGGCCGTCTACATAGGCATGACCCCGCATCTTGCAGAGTCGACTCTTGAGATGCAGGATCTGGAGCTCATACCGCACCTGGTCGCCGGGATACACCGGCCGGCGGAACTTCACCTTGTCGATTGCGGCAAAATAGAAATACCGGGAGACGTCCTCTCGAGGCAGATCGATCGTCTTGCTCCACAGGACCCCTCCCACCTGTGCCATGCCCTCGATGAGAAGAACTCCCGGCATGATAGGCCGCCCGGGGAAGTGGCCGGCGAAAAAGGGCTCGTTCATGGTCACATTCTTGACTCCCACAATCCGGCGGCCCTTCTCGACCTCCAGAATCCGATCCACAAGCAGAAAGGGATAGCGGTGTGGAATGTGCCTCTGAATCTCCGGGATGTCCATGACGTCTTCTGCCATCGCCCCGACCTCATAATCGCCGCCGGCCCCACCGCACCCGGACCCAGCGCCCAGACAGCCGAGCTGTCATATCACGAAGGCGCTTGAGAAGCAAGCAAATAAGAGGATTCTCTCGGCGAAGCCCCGCCCCTGCCGGTGCGGCGGTCTCTCAATCAATTATTTCCCGGCATCGTAGGCGGCGATAACTTCCTTGCTGATATCGGCCCCCTCACTGCTGTGCATCACCCCCGCGGCCCGCACCTCTAGGATCAGCACGTACCCGTTCTTCTTGCCGTATTCCCGCACCACGGTGGTAATCTCCCGGACCAACCGCTCTCGCAGATCTCGCTCGCGCTCGCCGAACTCGCGATTCAGGTCGTCCACGATCCGAGCCAGATCTCGCCGCGCCTTCTGCATCACCTTCTCCTTCTCCCTCCTGGCGTCTTCACTCAGCACGGAGCGTTGCTTCTCGAAATCGGTTTCCGTCTGGCGGACCTTCTTTTCTTGGGCATCAAGGTCTCGCTGCTTCGCGTCCCTGTCGGTCTTGAGCTTTGCCAGGGCGTCCTTCCCCTTCTTGGACTCCAACAGGACCCTCTGCAGGTCTACAAGACCGATCTTGACCGCCTGGGCACCCACCGGAGCCGCATCCACTCCGACGGCGAGTGCGGCCAGCACCAACAGCGGCAGTCCCCTCAAGGTCCCCCGCCTCATTCGCATTTCCTTCACCTCCCAGCTTTCACCTAGAACACGCGTCCCAGGTTGAAATGGATGACAAAATTGTCATTGTCCGCGCGCGGATCGGGGTTATATCCGAGGTCGACCCGGACCGGGCCGAAGGGGGTCACCAGGCCCAGCCCAAACCCAAAGGCATATTCCGGGTCAAAGTTGATCGCCTCGTCCTGACCCATGGTTTGCGCGGCATCAAAAAAGACGGCCCCCCGGAGATCGATAAACTCCTTGAAGATGGGGAATCCTACCTCCGTGGTGAAGAGGTAAAACTGGTTCCCTCCGACCCGCTCCCCGGTCACCGGGTCCCGGGGGCTCAGTTTCCGGAAACCACTCCCGCGAAAGTTGGTGGGTCCTCCGAGGAAGAACCGCTCCTGGAGCGGGACTTGATCAGTATCCCCGTAGGTCTCGACGAACCCACCGCGCCCCCGGATCGACCCAATGATCTCCTGGTCTTCGAAAATGGGAAAGTGATATCGGGCATCCAGAATGATCTTGTAAAAATCGTTGTCCGCTCCCAGCGGGCCGCCCGCCCACTCATTATTCAGGCTGACGCGGTACCCCCTCGTGGGGTTGCTGGGATTATCGCGCGTGTCTCGGACCAGCCCGAGGTTGATGGAGCTGGTCGACGAGGTCCCCTGCTCATTTCTGATGAGACTCGAGGCGGTCGGGCTGACGTCAGAGATATCAACCACCTCATACAGGTACCCGATACTCACGAAATTATACTTGAAGAATCGACGGCCAAATCCGATTTCGGCTCCGCGCCGCTCTTCGGTAAAATCGTCGAAGTCCGAGGTCCGGTCGAAGGCAGCCAGGCTGAAGGAATAGTCGGAGTCCAAGAAGAAGGGATCATCGTACCGAAGGTTCAGACCACTGCTGATGGTCCCCAACTGCGCCGCGAGACGGATCCGCTTCCCGAGCCCGAAGAGATTATCCTCGGTCAAGAAGACAGTCCCGATGGCTCCCCCGGAGGTGCTGAACCCCCCACCGACTCCCAACCGACCTGTGGGCTTTTCCTTCACGTCGATTCCGAGCACGAGTTGCTCGGGTGCAGACCCTTGGCTGCTCTTGACATCCACCGATTCGAAGTACCCGAGGCGGCTCAGTGCTGTCCGTGCTTCCCGAAGGAGCTTGCCGTTGTATACATCCCCCTCGGCTAACTCCAGATGTCTCCGGATCACCCCGTCACGCGTCTTCGTATTCCCCCGAATCTCGATCCGCTCCACATAGGCCTTTATCCCCTCGGTAATCTCGAAGGTGACGTCGACAACCGACTCATCCGCTCGTACCCGGGTGACCGGAACGACATCTGCAAAGACGTATCCCAGCTCGGAATATTTTTCAGACAGGGCCAGCAGGTCCTTGCGGAGGACATCGCGACCGAAGAACTCCTCCCGGGGCAGTTTGAGGCTGGCCACGAGTTCCTCTGGAGTGAAGATGGTGCTTCCCTGCACGCTGACCGTTCCCGTGCGGAACCGGAGGCCCTCCTCGATCCGGAACATGATGTCCAGGCGATTCGCCGCCTTATCGATCTGAATCTCCGGCTCTGCAACCTTCACCTGCAGATACCCTCGGTCGAGATACAGCGCCTTGATCCGCTCCACGTCTTGGTCGAGGTCCGGCCGTTTGAGGACCCCAGGCCGAAGAAACCAAATGAAAAACCGCTCCTTCGTCGCCATCACCCCTTTGATCGTCCCGGCACTGAGCCCCTTGTTGCCCACGAAGGTAATGTCCCTCACGTAAAACTTCGCCCCCTCCTCGATCTCAAAGACGAGGTCCACCTCCCGGTCCGAGACCTTCTCGGACCTTCCCACCACCTGGGCGACATAGAATCCCTCCCCTTCGTAGTGGGCCCGGATCTTTTCGGCATTCCGACCGAGGGCTTGGGGGTCGAACACCGTCCCGGCGGCAACGTCGATGCGGTCACGAACGTCCTTTTCTTCAATCTCCTTGGCCCCGACAATCCGAATCGACCGAATGCTGGGTTTCTCCGTGACCGCGTAGATCAGGCGCAGTCCTCCTTCCAGCTCCTCCGCCTCGACCATGACATCATCGAAGAAGCCCATCTTGAACAGGCGCTCGACATCCCCACGGATCTTCTCGGGCGAAAAAGGATCACCAACGCGCGTCTGAATGCGTTGACGGATGGCATCAGACTCGACCTTCTGATTCCCTCGAATATTGATCTCTTTGACCGTGGGTACCTGCTGACCCCACGCAACGGTGGGACACGTCTGGATCAAGAGGAAGGCAGACGACAAAAAAAAGACCGTCCGTAGGGTTCGCTCCATCTATCGACAACCTCTCCTGTAAGATGGAAATGGACCCTCGGCCTCTCAAGACACCGCGCGACTTATACCACTGCAGGGGGGGGAAGTAAACCAAAAAGGGTCCTGTCGGACCCTCGTGGTGGGATCTGGGTCACTCAGCTGGTCTGCCCGAGAAGATTGGTCACCTCTTCCGCTGTGAGCACGTCGACCCCTGCCTTCACGCGAACCGTGCTCCCCTCGGTGAGGCCTCCTCGAAGCATCTCTTCGGCCAAGAGGTCCTCCACGTAGCGCTGGATGGCCCGGCGCAGAGGTCTCGCCCCGAACTGCGGGTCGTATCCCTTGTCGATGAGGAACTCCTTGGCGTCATCGGACATCATCAGCGTGATCCGTTTTTCATCGAGCTGCGACTGGAGTCGCTGCAGCATCAGGTCGGCGATCTTCCGCATGTGCTCCTTCGCAAGGGGGTGGAAAACGATCACCTCATCAATCCGGTTCATGAACTCGGGGTTAAAGGTCTTCTTCAGCTCCGCCAGGACCGTCTCCTTCATCTTGGCGTAGCTCTGTTCCTGGCTCCCCGTGGTGAAGCCCATGGGGGCATGCATGGTGATCTGCCGTGCCCCGATATTGCTGGTCATGATCAGGATCGTGTTTTTGAAGTCCACCTGTCGACCGTAGCTGTCGGTCAGGTGGCCGTCTTCAAAGATCTGCAGGAGGAGGTTGAACACCTCCGGGTGGGCCTTCTCGATCTCGTCCAGAAGGATCACCGAAAAGGGGCGGCGACGCACCTTTTCCGTGAGCTGGCCGCTGTCATCATAGCCGATATAGCCCGGGGGGGCCCCGATGAGTCGCGAGACGGCGAAGCGCTCCATATACTCCGACATATCGACGCGGACGATGGCATCTTCGGTTCCAAAGAGGAACTCCGCCAACGCCTTGGCCAGCTCCGTCTTTCCCACCCCCGTCGGGCCGAGGAATATGAAAGAACCCACCGGCCTCCGGGGATTCTTCAAGCCGGAGCGGGAGCGCCGGATGGCCCGCGTCACTGCTCGGATCGCCTCCTCCTGCCCCACGACGCGCTTGCCGAGATCCTCCTCCATCCGGAGCAGCCTCTGGGCCTCGGCCTCTTCAATTTGGTACAGCGGAATGCCCGTCCACTTAGAGACGATGTACGCGATGTCTTCATCGTTGACTATGATCTTCTCTTTTGTCTTGAATTCCTTCCATTTATTCCTTCTTTCTTCAAGCTCTGCTCGAAGTCTCCGCTCGGCATCTCGGAGGCGTGCAGCCACCTCAAAGGCCTGCGTCCTGATGGCATCTTCTTTCTGCTGACGGAGGCGCTCCACCTCATTCTCCATCTCCCGGATGTCCTCCGGGAGCATCAGCGACTTCAGGCGGGCGCGGGAGCCTGCCTCGTCCATGACGTCGATCGCCTTGTCGGGCAGAAAGCGGTCAGCAATATAGCGGTGTGACAGCCGGGCAGCCGCCACCACGGCTTCTTCGGTGATGACGGCGGAATGATGGGCTTCGTAGAGGTCCTTGATCTCGCGGAGGATCCGGATGGTCTCGTCCACACTCGGCTGGCCGACAAAGATCGTCTGGAAGCGCCGCTCCAGCGCCCGATCCTTCTCCACATACTTGCGGTACTCATCCATGGTGGTGGCGCCAATCACCTGGATCTCGCCGCGGGCCAAGGCCGGCTTGAGCATGTTCGAGGCATCGATCGCGCCTTCGGCCGCCCCGGCCCCGACCAGGGTATGCAGCTCGTCGATAAAGATAATGACATTCCCCGTCTGCTGGATCTCTTTGATGACCGCCTTAAGCCGCTCTTCGAACTGGCCCCGGTACTTGGTGCCTGCAACCATTCCGGGGAGGTCGAGCTGCACCACGCGCTTGCGCAGGAGGGTCTCCGGCACATCGGAGGCGACGATCCGCTGGGCCAATCCCTCCACAATGGCCGTCTTGCCCACGCCGGCCTCTCCGATAAGGACCGGATTATTCTTGGTCCGCCGGGACAGGATCTGAATGACCCGTTCGATCTCCGCCTCCCGACCGATGACGGGATCGAGTTTTCCCTGACGCGCCATGTTGGTCAGTTCGACTCCAAACTCGTCGAGGGCGGGCGTCCGACCGGTGCCAGCGGCCTTGGTGGCCTGCTCGCCTAACAGCTCTTGCGCCTGAGCCTTGGCGGCTGCGACCGTCACTCCCACGTCCCGGAGGACGAGCGATGCAATCCCCTCCCCTTCGCGGACGAGCCCCAGGAGGAGATGCTCGGTGCCGATATAGTTATGCCCCATGGACCGGGCTTCGGAGATGGCGTATTCGAGGACCTTCTTGGCCTGGGGGGTGAAGGGGACCTCGCCCGCGGGGCTCACCTGGGTCCCGACGGAGACGATCTTTTCCACCTCTCCCTTCAGGGTCGAGAGGTTCACGGTGAGCTTCTTCAGGATGGCCATTGCGAGACCATCCCCCTCCCGGACAAGACCGAGGAGGAGATGCTCCGTCCCGACAAAGTTGTGTCCGAGACGGATCGCCTCTTCCCGGGCCAGGATGATTACCTTCCGCGCCCGTTCGGTAAAACGCTCAAACATACCCATCCCCTCTCCCGGATGTATAGCAACTAGGCCGAGTATAGCAGCTTTCTCTCCGACCAGCAACGAAAGATTTTGGCACTCCTGCTCCGCGCCTTATGGTGTGGATGACCGCCCTCATCGGGTGCCGGCGTCCCTGACCCCCGACTCCCCTCCGGGCCCGACTTCCCCCAGCTGACCGTCCGCCATCCGAAGCATCCGATCGGTCTGCCGCGCAAACCACTCATTGTGGGTGACGAGGATCACCGTGAGTCCCTGCTCCCGATTGAGTTCCCGGAGGAGATCAAAGATAGCCTCACCGGTCTTCGAGTCCAGATTCCCGGTCGGCTCATCAGCAAGAAGGACGGTGGGGGACAGAACCAATGCCCGGGCAATGGCCACCCGCTGCTGCTCACCCCCGGACAGCTCCCCTGGCCTGTGCCTGAACCGGTCTGCAAGCCCCACGCGCTTCAACATTCCTCGCGCCTTCTCCTCGGCGTTCTCCCAACCCTGTCGTCCAATCAGGCCCGGCATCATGGTATTCTCCAGGGCCGAAAACTCCGGCAAGAGATGGTGGAACTGGAAGACGAAACCGATCGTGCGATTCCGGAACGCCGCCAGCTCCCCCTCGGGCAGGCGGGAGATCTCGACGCCCTGGTAGTATACGTGACCTGCGCTGGGGCGGTCCAGCCCCCCCAGGATATGAAGCAGGGTGCTCTTCCCCACCCCTGAGGGGCCCACGATGGCGAGGAATTCCCCCCGCCGGACCCTGAGATTGACCCCCTTCAAGATGTGGAGCGCCTCCCCCCCCATCCGGAAGGACTTCCGAAGATCGCGGACCTCGATGAATTCATTCATACCTGAGGGCCTCCACCGGGTCCAGACGCGAAGCCTGCCAGGACGGATACACGGTAGCGAGGAAGCTGATGACCAGGCTTACCGTCACCACCGCGACCACGTCCGGGACATTCACCTGGTGCGGCAATTTATCCAGGAAATAGACGTCGCCGGGAAAGGCGTTGATCCCGAAGAGGCGCTCGATGAAGGGGACGATCGTGTCCAGATTGACCGTCACGGCGAGTCCGCCCAAGAGCCCGAGGAGGGTCCCGGCTGTCCCGATCACAATCCCCTCCACCATGAAGATCTTCATGATACCGGCCGCCGTGGCCCCCATCGACTTCAGGATAGCGATCTCCCTGGTCTTCTCCATCACCACCATCGTGAGCGTGCTGACAATGCCAAAGGCGGCCACCAAGACGATCATCACGAGGATGATAAACATCACCGTCTTCTCGAGCTTCAGGGCCGAGAAGAGGTTCTTGTGCATTTCCATCCAGGTCCGGGTGTAAAAGGGAAACCCGAGCTCCTCCTGGACCCGGCCGGCCACCCGAGCGGCCTCGTAGATATCGTCGATCTTGATCTCCACCCCGGTAACGGCGGTGCCCATCCGGAAGAAGGCCTGGGCGGCCGGAATGGGGATGTAGGCCAGCCCTGCGTCGTATTCGTACATCCCGGCCTCGAAAATCCCAGCCAGGGTAAACTGCTTGACCCGGGGAACCATCCCGAGGGGCGTCACGCCCCCCCCGACGGGAGAGACGACATTCACCGCATCTCCGATGCGGACCCCCAGGCTGGCCGCCAACGACTTGCCGAGGATGATCCCATCATCGACCCGACGGAGGGCATCCAGGGTCCCTTCTTTCATGTTTCGTGCCAGCTCGGTGACCTTCCCCTCCTGCTGGGGATCAATCCCCCGGAGGACGGCCCCCATCACCCCCTGGCGAGACGTGAGCATGACCTGATGGAGGGTGAAGGGAGCAGCCCCGATCACATGCGGGAGCGACTCGACACGGGGCAGGAGCTCACCCGCGTTAGTCACCCCTCCCTCGCCGAACTTGAGCAAGACTACATGGGCAGTGGTTCCCAGGATCTTGGCCCGGAGATCCCTCTCGAAGCCGCTCATAACCGAGAGGACGACGATGAGGGCCATGACGCCCAGGGCCACCCCGCCGCTTGAGATCAGCGTGATCAGGGAGATCACGGCTTCTCGCCGCTTCGACTTCAGATACCTGAACCCGATCAGAATCTCGTAAGGCATCTGTCGACGCAGGCTCATCCCTGCTCCTTCGGACGGAGCTGCGGAAACAGGACGACGTCGCGGATGGAGGGTGAATCGGTGACAAGCATGACCAGACGGTCGATCCCGATCCCCTCGCCCGCCGCCGGCGGCATCCCGTACTCGAGGGCGCGGACGAAATCCTCATCCATCCGGTGAGCCTCCTCATCTCCACCCTCTCGCGCCCGCAGCTGTTCCTCGAGGCGCTGACGCTGTTCCTGAGGATCGTTCAGCTCCGTATAGGCGTTCGCCAGCTCGAGCCCTGCTACGAAGAGCTCGAACCGCTGGGCCAGTCGAGGATCGTCCGGCCGACTCCTGGCCAGGGGGGAAAGCTCGAGGGGGAAGTCGAGGAGGAACGTCGGCTGGACCAAGTGGGGCTCCACCAAATGCGCCATCAACGCGTCGACAAGCTTGCCCCGTCCCCACCCCGCCTGTACCGGAACGCCGCGCTGGGCAGCCACGGCCCGCAGCCTCTCGGCACCTTCCAGATCCTCCTCCCGGATTCCGCCCACCTTCCGGAGCGCCTCCACGACCGTCAATCGGGGCCAGGGGGGAGAGAGATTGATCCGCGCGCCCTGGTACGTGAGCTCCTCCCCGCCGAGAAGAACCCGACAGAGATGAGGGAGAAGTTCCTCGGTCAGGGTCATCAAATCATGATAATCCGCGTACGCTTGATAGAACTCCAGCATGGTGAACTCGGGATTGTGGCGCGTATCGATCCCCTCGTTCCGAAAGTTGCGGTTGATTTCGTATACCCGCTCCAGCCCGCCCACCAACAGGCGTTTCAGGTAGAGCTCCGGGGCGATGCGCAGATAGAGATCCATGTCCAGCGCGTTATGGTGGGTGATGAAAGGCCGAGCAGCGGCACCCCCCGCCACGGCCTGCATCATGGGGGTCTCCACCTCGAGGAATCCCCGCTGGTCGAAGAACTGCCGGACCTCGCGGATCAGCAGCGAGCGACGCTGAAAGACCGTCGCCACCTCCGGGTTTGCCACCAAGTCGAGATACCGCTGCCGGTAGCGAGTCTCCACGTCGACGAGGCCATGCCACTTCTCTGGCAGAGGGCGGAGAGACTTGGTCAACAGACGGAACTCTTCAACTACCACGGTGAGCTCGCCGGTGCGGGTCCGAAAGAGGCGGCCCGTGACCCCCAGAAAATCGCCGATATCTGTCCATTTCAGGAGGCTGTACGCCTCGTTACCGAGCCGGTCCTCGCGCAAGTATATCTGGATCTGGCCGGTGCGGTCCTTGAGATCGGCGAAGGTCGTCTTGCCGTGGTCGCGCAGTGTCATCAGCCGACCGGCCAGGCTGACGGCCACCACCTCGGAATCGAAAAAGGCGGTCGATGCGTCGCGGTGCTGTTGCTGAAGGTCACCGGCCAGCGCGGTGACTTCCCAACGCAAGCCGTACGGGTCGATCCCCATCCGACGCAGCTTCTCGAGCTTCCCCTGCCGCTCCCGGATCAGCGGACTGCTCTCCTCCACTCCGACCTCCACTGTCCCGTGGTCGTATTCGCAAAAGTGTAAAGAGGAACCTTCAAGTCTGTCAAGGTGAAAGGCGGCGAGCGGGCTGAAACAGATAGGCGTTCACGAAAGGATCGATCGCCCCACTCAGCACCGCCTCGACGTTCCCCGTCTCCACGCCTGTGCGATGGTCCTTCACGAGCTGATACGGCGCGAGGATATAGGATCGAATCTGCGATCCCCAGGCGATCTCCTTTTTTTCACCGGCCAACGCCTGCATCTCCCGCTCCTGTTTCTCCCGGAAATGTTCATACAGTCGGGATCGGAGCACCTTCATGGCGAGGGCCTTGTTCTTGTGCTGGGAACGCTCATTCTGGCACGAGACTGTGGTCCCGGTCGGGAGGTGGGTGATCCGGACGGCCGAGTCGGTCACGTTCACGTGTTGTCCCCCATGCCCGCTCGCCCGGAAGGTCTCGATCTTCAGGTCCTTCTCGTTAATCACGACCTCGACCTCCTCCACCTCGGGCAGGACCGCCACCGAGGCAAAGGAGGTGTGCCGTCGGTGGCTGGCATCATAGGGTGAAATCCGCACGAGCCGATGAACCCCCACCTCGGCCTTGAGGGTGCCGTACGCATAGGGACCGACGACAGAAACGACCGCCCCCTTGATCCCCGCTTCCTCCCCCGGCTGGAGATCGAGGATCTGCGTCTTGAAGCCTCTGCCGTCGCACCAGCGCGCGTACATCCGCAGCAGCATCTGGGCCCAGTCCTGGGACTCGGTCCCGCCCGCCCCCGGATTGATCGAGAGGATGGCATTGCCCCGGTCGTGTGGGCCAGAGAGGACCGCGCGGAGCTCTAGATCGCTGATCCGTTGCTCCAACGTCTTGACCGCTCCCTCGACCTCCTTGAGGGCCTCCTCATCGTCCGCCTCCCGGGCCAGTTCCAACAGCGTTCGCTGATCTTCGACCTCACTCCTGAGCGCAGTGTGGAGTGACAGTGTCTCCTTCAGCTCCCCGAGCTCCCTGAGAAGCCGCTGGGCTCGATCCGGTTCCTTCCAAAAGTCAGGGCCCTGGGCGATCTGCTCTAACTGTGTAGCCCGCTGTGCCTTCGCCGGCAGGTCAAAGATAGGCCCAGAGGTTTTGGATTTTCGCCACCGCCGTCTCGAGTCGCTTACCGAGTTCGACCGTCATCGTGTCCTCCTTTCCTTGCGCCCCGTCCGCCTCCTAAAGGCCAGGAGGAAGAGGCTGATGAGAACAGAGCTCCAGGCGAGCAGATCCCCGCGTCTCGTATAGAACGTTCCCCCTGGCCGGGGAGCCATCGTTGCCGACAGGACGGCCTCGACAAAGAGGTCTGACTGCTCCAGGATCTGGCCCGACGGGGCGACCAGGGCGGAGATCCCGGTGTTCGCCGCCCGCACCAAGTAGACCCCGTTTTCCACCGCCCGCAGCGCAGCCATACTCAGATGCTGATACGGGGCGGCGGAGTCCCCGAACCAGGCGTCATTGGTGATATTCACCAGGAAGTCGGCCCCGGCGAGAACGTACCGGCGAACCTGATCGGGAAAGATGGTTTCAAAGCAGATCAGAACCCCAAAGCGTCCGCCCGGGGTCTCGAAGACCGTGAACGTCTCTCCGGCGCTAAAATCGCCGATCCCGGTCGCCATTTTGTGCACGAAAAAGAGGAGCGATGATAACGGAACGTATTCCCCAAAGGGGACCAGATGCATCTTATCATATTTCTGCACAATCTCCCCCGCCGGCGAGATGAGGAAGGCGCTGTTGTAGTAGCGAGGCGAGGCGTCGCTCTCGCGATCCGGGCTTCCGACCAAGAGATGCGCCTGCGCCTCCATCGCGAGGTCGAGGACCCGTCGTGTCAACGGCCCCCCCTCCCGGAGGAAAAAAGGAACGGCGGTCTCTGGCCACACGATGAGGTCCGACCCCCGGTCTGCCCTGCGGGTCAGACGATCATAAATGCCGATCGTCCGGCCCGCGAATCCCGGGTCCCACTTGATCCCCTGCTCGATATTCCCCTGGACGACCGATACCCGGATCTCCCTGCGGGGGATCTCTGCCGACACCCTCCGTCCCATGCCGAACACCACTGCCCCGATCAGGAGCACGCCCACCCCCAGCACAGGCATCAAGGCCTGCCGCGCGCTCTGTCGCACGTGAAGGCAGGCCAGCGCCACCGCGGCATTGACCAGGACCAAGAGAAATGAGACCCCGTATACGCCTGTGATTGATGCGATCTGGATGATCGAAAGGCTCCTGTACTGGGTATACCCCAGGAGATTCCAGGGAAAGCCGGTCAGGAGGAAGGTACGCAGATATTCGAGGCCGACCCATAGAGTCGCAGCGCCCACGAGATACACGAGACCGCTTTCGGGTGACAGTCGCGTGACCCCGAACGCAAAGACCCCCACGTAGAGCGCAAGGTAGAGGGAAAGCGCGACAAGAAGCACGACACCGAGAGGGACGGGGAGCCCTCCGTACGTGGTCATCGTATGAACGACCCAGGGGACGCTCATGAGCGAGAAGACTACCCCTGCGATGATCCCCAGATACATGCCCTGCAGGGCAGAGACGCCGTCCAGCCCCACCAGGAGGGGGATGAGGGCCACGAAGGCGAGAGGGGCCAAGTCAAACTTGGGAAAGCTCAGTGCAAGGAGAACGCCGCTCAAGGCGGCCAGGCCTCCCCGCGAGACCATCAGGCGCCAAGCGAGAGGGCTCTCTCGTACCGTCGCTAGATCCATCCCATCTTGACCCAGAGGTAGAATATAGGGAGTGCGAAGAGGAGGCTATCCATCCTGTCGAGCATCCCTCCATGCCCGGGGATGAGATCACCCGTGTCTTTCACATGGAAAGCGCGTTTGATGCCAGACTCGACCAAATCTCCCAGCTGTCCCGCACCCCCGATCACGGCCCCCAGAAGGAGACTGAAGAGAAAGGGGACCGGCATGCCCAAGGCGCGCGTACCCATCCAGGACGCGAGCATGCTCGCCACCAGTCCGGCCACACTCCCTTCGACAGATTTCTTGGGGCTGAGTCGCGGGGCTAAGGGCCGGCGCCCCAGGCGTGATCCGACGTAGAATGCGGCGGTATCTCCAATCCAGACGATGCTGCACGCGAGAAGGATGTATCGTACGCCCTCCGGCATCCCTCTGAGGGCCACGGCGGAGCTCAGGGGACCGGCGACATACAGGACCCCGACAATACAGAGGGTGGCGCGACGAAGGTTGGCCTCCATGTCCTCTCCACCTCCGACGACACGGGAAAGCTCCAGCAACAGCAAGAGGAGCATGCCCGGACCGAGCCATTCCATGCCACCCAATGAGGTCGCCCCGACAAGCCCCGCCGCCCCCAGCAGGGCCACCGCCCGCCAGGGAACGGAGGGATCCACCAGCCGGGTGAACTCCCACACGCTGATCACCGCGGCCACCATCGCCAGCAGGATAAATCCCCTTTCCCCGCCGTAGATGACGAGGAGGAGAAAGGGGAAAAGGAGGATCAGGGCGCTCAGGAGCCTTCTGCCGTGCACGGTCAGATCCCCACGAGAGACAACTCGGCCCACCGGAGGTCCCGGGAGGCATCTCTGCAACTGGGCAGGGGAAAAGAAAAAAGATCGTCGGGGGAGGGATGGATGAAAGCGTTCAAGAGCCACGCCTGGCCACTGGGAGACGTCTGTCAGAACTCAAGGATCTCCTTCTCCTTGGTGGTCAAGGCCATCTCGAGTTCCTTGATGTACTTGTCGGTGAGCTTCTGGACTGATTCGACACTCTTCTTGAGATCATCTTCGGTGATTTTCTTCTGCTTCTCGAGGGCCTTGAGCTTTTCGTTGGCGTCGCGCCGGACATTCCGAATGGCGACCCGCCCCTCTTCCGCGATGCGCCGCACCACCCGGACCAACTCCTTTCGCCGCTCTTCGGTGAGGGGTGGGATGGCGATCCGGATCACCCGCCCGTCGCTCGAGGGAGTGATCCCCAGGCCTGATTTCAGAATCGCTTTTTCGATGGCCGCGACCAGGTTCGGATCCCAGGGCTGGATGGTGATCAGACGGGTCTCGGGGGCCGCCACGGTGGCCACCTGCTGGAGCGGAGTCATGGTCCCATAACATTCCACGGTGATCCCTTGCAGGAGCGCCGCAGAGGCGCGACCGGTTCGGACCCCGGCAAAGTCTCGCCCTACCGACTCGACCCCCTTCTTCATGGTCGCTTCTGTCCGATCCAGCACATCCTTGACCATGGCCTATCGTTCCTTGACGATGGTCCCCACTCGCTCGCCCAACACCAGCCCCTTCAGGCGTCCCCGCTCAAGGAGGTTGAAGACCACGATGGGAAACTGGTTGTCCATGCAGAGCGAGATGGCCGTGGAATCCATCACCTTCAGCTTCTGACTGAGCACCTCGATATAGCTCAGCTCCTCGAACTTCTGGGCGGTCGCGTCCTGCAGCGGATCGGCCGTATACACCCCGTCAACCTTGGTGGCCTTAAAGACGATCTCTGCCCCGATCTCGATGGCCCTGAGCGCCGCCGCGGTGTCCGTCGAGAAGTACGGATTGCCGGTCCCGCCGACAAAGATCACTACCCGACCCTTCTCTAAATGCCGGATGGCCCGACGGCGAATGAACGGCTCCGCGACCTCTCGCATCTCCATGGCCGACTGTACGCGCGTGTCGACCCAGCGCTTCTCCAGCGCATCCTGCAGCGCCAGACCGTTCAGGACCGTCGCCAACATCCCCATGTAGTCGGCGGTGGCCCGATCCATGCCGGCCGCGGTCGCCGCCAGGCCGCGGAAGATATTGCCGCCCCCCACCACCACGGCGATCTGGACCCCCAAGGCGTGGACCGCCTCGATCTCCCCGGCGACAAAGCGAATCACCTCGGGGCTGATCCCATACCCCTGGTCTCCCGCCAACGCCTCCCCACTGACCTTGAGGACGATTCGCTTGTATTTAAGATCCATGACTGCAACCAGGTTCACGGTTCATGGTTCACGGTAAGATCTCGAAACCCAATCTGTGAACGGTGAACTGTGAACAGTGAACCCTCCGTAATGTTAACGGACATCGGACCTAGGACATCGGACTGTTGTCGTCGGACGCCTCGCCGAGTTGGTATCGGCAGAAGCGTCGGACCACGATGTTTTCCCCAATCGTGCTGATGGCCTCCTGGATGACCTGTTCGACTGTCCGCCCCGGGTCCTTGACAAAGGGCTGGTTCATCAAACACGTCTCGACGAAGAATTTCTCCAGCCGGCCCTGCACAATCCGCTCGACGACTTCGGGCACCTTGCTGCTGCCCGCTGCCTGCACTTGCAAGATTCGCCGCTCCTCGGCGAGCACCGTCTCGGGCACCTCCTCCCGCCGAAGGTAGAGGGGATTCATGGCCGCCACATGCATCGCCAGATCCTTGGTCAAGGCCTGGAATTGTTCGGTCCGGGCCACAAAATCGGTCTCGCAGTTCACCTCGATCAACACCCCGATCCGGCCGCCGGGATGGACGTAGGCGACGATCAGCCCATCGGTCGCCGTCCGCCCCGCCTTCCGGGCCGCGTTCGCCATCCCCCGCTCCCGGAGGATGGCGACTGCCCGTTCGAAATCTCCCCGAGCCTCCGCCAGGGCTGACTTGCACTCCATCACGCCCGCCCCGGTTTTGATTCGGAGCTCCTTGACCTGCGACGCCGCGATCTCCATCAGTGGTTTCCCATTCCGGCCGTCCAAGCCCTCGCAGACGGCCTGCCGTTACCTGTCGATACCTTACAGGACTTCGGCCTCCTCCTCAACGGCCGGCAGCGTCTCGACCGAGCCCTCATTGACCGCCTCGGCCCCCTCGAGCATCTCTCGTTCCAGACCCCGGTCAACGGCCCCCCGCCCCTCCAGAACCGCGTCGGCCAATCGAGACGTGATCAGCTTGATGGAGCGGATGGCATCATCATTGCCCGGGATCGGATAGTCAATCTCCTCCGGATCACAATTGGTGTCCACCAGGGCCACCACGGGGATACCAAGGCGTCGGGCCTCCCGAACGGCGATCCGCTCCCGCTTGGTATCGACGACCACGACGGCCCCGGGCAGCCGATTCATTTCCTTGATCCCCGCCAGCGTCCGGTTCAACTTTTCGATCTCGCGGCCGAGATGCAGCGCCTCCTTTTTCGGGAGGCTCTCGACGCTGCCATCCGACTGCATCTGCTCCAGTTGCTTGAGCCGGTTGATGCTCTTCCGGATGGTCTGGAAATTCGTCAAGGTCCCGCCGAGCCAGCGATGATGCACGTAAAACATCCCGCTCCGTTCCGCCCCTTCTTTGACAGAATCCGCCGCCTGCCGCTTGGTCCCCACAAAGAGCACCGAATCTCCGCGCCCGGCGAGTTCCCCGACGAACCGGCACGCCTCGTTGAACTTCTCGATGGTCTTCTGGAGGTCGATGATATAGATGCCGTTCCGCTCCCCGAAGAGATACTTCCTCATCTTCGGGTTCCAGCGCTTGGTCTGGTGTCCGAAGTGAACCCCCGCTTCCAAGAGCTCTTTCATTGTCACATCCGGCATAGATGCCTCCTCTCCACCGGTTCATCCGCCGCCCTCTTCACCTCTTCCGGGCCATTTGCCCAACGCAAACACCGGCCGGAAGATCCGAAGGCGTGTGTAGTGTGGCCTACCGTAACCCACTTTTTCATATCACATCCAGAGCCTATCTGACAAGCTACCGTTGGTGCTGGGCTAGAAACTCGGGCGGTTATCGGTGATCGCCCGTTAGCTGCGATAGGTAACGTTCGCCCGCACATACTCGTAGCCCAGATCGGTGGTCCAGATGACCGCCGCTCCCTCTCCCAGGTTGAGATCGATCGCCACGACAAACTCGCGCAGGGTCATAGCCTTGTGGGCTGCCTCCTCGGCCTCCAAGCCGAGACCGACCCCGCCTGAAACCACGGGCACCTCTCCGATCCTGATATTGATCGCCTCCGGGTCCACATCGACCCCGGAAGCCCCGATGGCTGCCATGATCCGTCCCCAGTTGCAGTCCTGAGCGAAAAAGGTGGTCTTCACCAGAGGGGAATTGGCGACCCCAAAGGCAATGCGCCGCGCCGCCGCGGAAGAGGGGGCCCCGGCCACCTGAACCGTCACGAGCTTGGTCGCCCCCTCGCCGTCGGCCACGATCTTCTTCGCCAGGGTCCGGGCGACCTCCACGAGAGCCTCTCGGAAGGCTGTCCATCCTGGCGCCCCCGGGTGAAGCGGGGGGCCGCCGGCTTTGCCGGTAGCAAAGCAGAGGACTGTATCGTTAGTACTGGTATCTCCATCCACCGTGATGCAGTGAAAGGACCGGTCAACCGCCTCGACGAGGAGCGCCTGAAGTTCAGGCGCCTGAAGGACGGCATCAGTGGCGAGAAAGCCGAGCATGGTGGCCATGCGGGGGGCGATCATCCCCGCGCCCTTTGTCATGCCCCCCACGTGGACTCGACGTCCCTCCACATCCACTGCAACCGCCGCCTCCTTCGGGACCGTGTCGGTCGTCATGATCGCCCGGGCAGCCTCGGGTCCCCCGTCCCCCCGAAGCCGAGCGGCCGCCTCGCGAATTCCCCAGGCGACGCGGTCTATCGGGAGTGTCCGGCCGATAATTCCCGTAGAGCACACAAAGGTTTCCTCCACCGGACACCCCACGGCGGCAGCGGTGAGCTGGGCCATCCTCTCGGCATCCTGGAGCCCCTGAAGGCCGGTGCAGGCGTTGGCATTGCCGCTGTTGACCACAATCGCCGACAGGCGCGTGCCCTCCTGTAGACGCCTTTGGCACCAGAGGACCGGAGCCGCCTTGACCCGGTTGGTGGTGAAGACCCCTGCCACCGGGCTCGGCTCCGCGGTCCGGATGAGGGCAAGGTCCGGCTTCGCCTTCTTGATGCCGCAGTGCACCCCCGCCGCCCGCACGCCACGGACGGCCGTGATCCCCCCCTCCAGCTCTACAAAGCGTTCACGGTTCATGGTTCAGGGTTCATACGTCGTGGTTAGCCACCAGTCACTATCGGTCATCCGTCGTCGGATTGCGTCCTACGGGAAGAGCGGGGGGGCGGCGATCCCGAGGGTCTCGTCCAGCCCGACCATCAGGTTCATCGCCTGGATCGCCTGGCCTGCCGCCCCCTTGACCAGATTATCGAGCGCCGTGATGATGATGGCCCTTCCTGCGCGCGAATCCACCGCAACCCCGATGTCGCAGTAATTCGAGCCCCAGACCTGCTTGGTCTCGGGAAAGGTCCCCGGAGGCAGGACCCTGAGGAAGGGCTCTCCCTTATACGCGTGGTGAAAGAGCTCGTGCAGGCTCTCCACTACCATCGGGGAGGTCAAGGTCGCGTAGATGGTGCTCAGGATGCCGCGGGTCATCGGGACCAGATGGGGCGTAAAAGAGAGAACCACCTCCTGTCCCGCGAGCCGCGAAAGCTCTTGCTCCATTTCGGGCGTGTGGCGGTGCGAGGCAACCGCATAGGCCTTGAAGTTCTCGTTCGCCTCGGAAAAATGAAGTGGCAGATCGAGCTTGCGCCCCGCTCCGGAGGTCCCAGAGGCCGCATTCACGATGATCGAGTCCAAGGCGATTTTTCTCGCACGCACGAGTGGCTGCAGACCCAGAAGGGCCGCTGTTGGATAACAACCGGGGACAGCGACCAATCGGGCCTGTCGGATACTGTCCCGGTAAAGCTCCGGCAGGCCACACACCGCCTCTGTAAGGAGGTGGGGCACCGGATGGGCCACCCGATACCACCGTTCGTAGACCCCAGGGTCCCGGAGCCGAAAGTCGGCGCTGAGATCGATTACGCGGCACCCGGCCTGGAGGAGAGCGGCGGCTGGCGTAGCCGAGGCAGTATGCGGCAAGGCCAGAAAGACGATCTCTGCGACCGAGGCGAGCCTCGTCGTATCCAGGGTGTCGAAGGAGAGGTCCACGAATCCAGAGAGGCCGGGCAGGGCCGCTCTTACCGGCTTGCCGGCGTAAGTCTCAGACGTCGCCGCCACTACGTCTACCGCCGGATGCCGAACCAAGAGCCTGAGGAGTTCCGCACCGGTGTACCCGCTGGCCCCGGCGACGGCCACCTTTTGCTTCATCCCGACAATCCTTTCCCTCTGAGACATCGAGGGATAAAAAAAGGAAGGTCACCCGGGTGACCCTCCTTTTTCGCACCCATGCTCCGGCTAGCGTTTGGAGAACTGGAATCGTGCGCGGGCCCCCCGTTGTCCGTACTTCTTGCGCTCTTTGACGCGGGGATCCCTAGTGAGCAGGCCCGCTTGCCGAAGGGGAGGACGGTGTCCCCCATCCAGTGCCAGCAGGGCCCGAGAGATCCCGTGTCGAATCGCCTCCGCCTGCCCCGTACTGCCGCCCCCCCGGACGTCGGCGATGACATCATACTTTCCCTCCACGCCGACGATCTTCAGGGGTTGGGCGATCACCATGCGAAGGGTGGCCCGGCCAAAATACTCGTCCATCGGCCGGCGGTTGACCACGATCCGGCCCTCCCCCGGTTTCAGTCGGACCCGGGCCACCGCGCTCTTCCGTCTTCCGGTCCCGTAATAGCCCCCTGTGGTATTGGCCACGACGCTCCTCACCGAACCGCTAAGGGAACAGGTTTCTGGGCCTCGTGCGGATGCTTCTCACCGGCGTACACCTTGAGCTTCCGGTAGAGGGCATCCCCTAACTTGCTCTTGGGAAGCATGCCCCGGACCGCACGCTGGATCAGGCGCTCAGGATGCTTCTTCAGCAGGTCACCCGCGGCTGTCGCCTTCAGCCCTCCGGGGTACCGCGAGGAATGGTAATAGATCTTCTGCCGTAATTTCTTGCCGGTGAGCAGGACCTTCTGGGCGTTGACGACGATCACAAAGTCGCCGGTGTCGACATGGGGGGTGAACTGGGGCTTCCGCTTGCCCCGAAGGACCATCGCCACCTCGCTGGCAAGCCGTCCCAAGACCTTGCCCTGCGCATCGACGACATACCAGTGCCGTTCGACCTCGCCCGGCTTCGCGCTATATGTCCGCCCCGCCAACATCCAAATGCCCCCTTTGGCCTCCTGGAAAACCCACTTATTCTAGCACTATTTCTTCCTCTGTCAACCCAATGCTTCAATCAAGATAGAGTTCCCACTTGACCTTGATAATGACACCACCCCTGACGACGAAGTGGACGGTATCAGCCTCACCGAAATACGAATAAACGTCCCCCTTGACTTCGTCTGGTTGCCCGAGCACGCGCTGCAGCTCGGTGACTGAGGCGCCCACGTTGAGACCGTGCTTGACTCGAAACCTCGCGCTTGTTATCTCAACCTCCTCAAGGAAGAGGCGCTTGTGATCCTTTGCTGGGAAATACGCCCTGACGTACAGCCCGTCGTAATATAGCTCACGAACCTCGTCGATTTGGTTTTCGTCATGCCGGTTCTTCACCGTTGAAACGACTTCACGCTGGACGTTTCCAACCGCCTTGAGATCCGTGAGAGACGTTCCTAAGTCAAAAGCCCAGCCCCGAGTCGCAAACTCATTAATCGTTTCGTAGGACTTCGCGTCCCGCTGCGCTGTCAACCCGATGACGGGAATCGCCAGAGCGACAAGAGCAGTCAGCGCCCCTAATGGTCCACCACGTCCAAATAAGAATATCAATGTCCGACCCTCGTCCCTCCCCCAACAAGAGTCAGGCGCGCGGGTCACGGCGTCGCCTGCACTCCTTGGTTCGACTTCTCTGTCCCGTACTTCTGGCAGAATCCCTCGACCACCCGCCACAAGTCTGGAGTGAGGCACTGCTGCACCCGGGTTGGGATGTCGGGGGGTATGCCGCCGTAGAATGCTTCCGCAATGCCACCCGTTATGCAGGCTAGGGTGTCGCTATCGCCGCCAAGTGAGATGGCATTGCGTACGGCATCCTCGTATGAGATGGAATCGAGGAACGCAATGATGGCCTCGGGTACTGTCCCCTGACAGGAGACATCAAAAGAGTACTTCGGACGGATGTCCTCAACGGTTCGGTTCAAGTCGTATCCGAACCGATCCGTAATCTCTTGTCTGATCTGCTGCTTGTCGCGGGATGTTCGGGCGAGAAACACTGCAAGAGCCGTCGCCTCCGCTCCTTTGATGCCTTCTGGGTGGCTGTGTGAGATCCGGGCGGTCTCGGCTGCTTGCTGCAGCACCTCGTTATCTGTCGAGAAGGCGAAGCCCACGGGACTAACGCGCATCGCTGCGCCGTTTCCCCAACTGCTGTAGGGCTGGGGATTCTCGGAATGTAGCCAGCGCCTGAATGTGCCGCTATACCCGGCGCCGGGATAACGCCGGCCAATCTCCAGGACCGAGCGCAAGTATGAGCGACCTGTGAGAATGGCATCGGCAACGGCCAGAGTCAGCACTGTGTCGTCGGTGAAGTGACAATCAGGGTGAAAAAGCGGGAAGTCCTTGGTCTTGATCGGGCAGCGCTCATATACCGATCCAATGATGTCTCCGGCAACGGCTCCGATCATGTCTCGTCTTCCTCAGTCGAACGGATCTGCCGCTCTGCTGCGCGACCACGATGCCGACCCGGACCGCGAGCTGCCAGGCGAGTGGTCCGGACCCCTCGCGTCCCCCACGTCAGCAGCAGGAAGGCGGAAAGGGCGGAAAAGGTGGGCGGAAAAGGTGCAGGCGGAAAAGGAGGCGGAAAAGGTGTCAGGAACCTTTTCGTGGCCCCCTACCCTCCCTTGTCGGGCGCCCGCGAGGGCGTAACGTCACTTCGAGGCCCAAGCGGAGCGCCGTGCGCCGCACCCATGCCTCCGAGCCGAAGGGCTGCCCCCGCGTGACACACCGGCGCAGTGCTTCAAGTTCCGTGCCCGTCTGCGGCTCGTTCACCCAGTTCACCCACCGCGCTGGCCGTGGAATAGGCCACTCGGCCAACCAGCGCCGCTTCGAAGCGGCGCCAGCCCTCCGCCACCACAGGCTTGACCACCGCCACTCTTCGGCTCTCACTACGAACCCCGCCCTCAAGGGATTCCGCTCCACATACCGGCATACTGCCAGGAAATGCTCATCCCTTTGCAGAGGAAATGCCTTGAACCGGCCCTGGTACACATGCCCCTGGCCCGTCGTCTTGCGGTGCGCATGCCAGCGTTGCGTGTGCGTCAGCGTCACCCACGCCAGAAACTGCGAGAGGTCGCCGTCACGCCGTGGCCACAGCACCAGATGCCAATGATTCGGCATGAGGCAATACGCTAGGGTCCGCATCGGGATCCGCTCGTGAGCCTCCTCGAAGACCCGCTCGAACGCCCCGTAGTCCCCGGCTTTCTCAAAGAGCTGCAGCCCGCCATTCGCCCGGTTCAACACGTGGTAGATCACGCCGCCGACAGCGGCACGTAACGGACGTCCCATGGGGCCCTAGCCTAGCTTCACCCACCCTCCCCGTCAATAAAAAAGGTTCCTGACACCTTTTTCCGCCCTCAAGTCCGAGCGCGAGCTTCAGTTCTCAAGCGACTCAAGCACACGCGTTCGCGCCTTGGCAGCACTCGCGACTACCTCGGTGAAGACCCAGAAGTTGTACAGGATGGCGTAGCCGACGATGAGCCAGAAGAGGCCGCCCAGAAGACCGAAAATCGAGAATCCAGAGAGCAAGCCGTAGAGCCGTATGCCGCCGAAAACGACCATCACGAAGAGCGCGAAGACGTATGGGATGAATCCGGTGATCGCCATCGATGCCGAGAGCCAGCTTCGGCCGTAGAACATTGCCATCGGGTAGAAGATGCAGGACAAGAGCGAGGCACCAGCACCGACGAGCGGGACGTACGTTTGCCAATAGTGTCTTGGGGCAGTCCCCAGGCTGACGAGGTTGACGATCCCATACCCGAAAACAAGGAGTAGCGCGGGCGCTATCCTGAAGGTGATTCGCCCGAAAACGCGGCCCATGTCGTGCGCCATCGACAGGCGGAGCGCGCGTTCGTGTTCGCTGATTGTCATCCGTCCTCCTACCGCACCAGCGCAGGCATAGCCGTTGCCAGTGCGCTTCGTTCCGAACCCAGGCTGATGCTGTCAGATGACCGGTAGTGCGCGTTGATTCCTAGAAGGACTTCGGCCAAGCGGGTGCAGTCGGTGTCGTTGAGGGCTCTCGCCAGCCCAAACGCTGCGATCAACGCTGAGGATGGGGCAAGGATTCGCACCTGTCCGAGCGCCATCTTCAAGTGAATTGCCAGCGAGCCGCCAGACGTTGACTGGAGCGTGGCCGTGTAGGTCCTAGCGTCGGTGACCCGCCCCGGCTCCGTGAGGACCCAAGGCCAGATCGAGAAGTCCTTGCCTGCGACGTGGAGCTTCCACGGTTCGAAAGTCAGATTGCCATCGCCTTGCAGTGCACGCCGCGCGGCGTGTGCCATGCGGTCGAACAGCTCACCACGGGTCTCTTGGTGGTTGACCAAGGTTCGCGCGTATAGCAATGCGACGAGTGCGATCCTGCTCTGTTCATCCGACAGTGAGGCGTGTGGCCGCGTGACGATCCAGCGAAGGGCCGCGACACCTTGCCCGCTCCCGATGTCGAACTTCATCAGAACGTCAAGTTTGAGGTGCTCAGTAAGCCCAGCGAGTCTGGACAACCAACCCATGTAGCCCTCATGCCTCCTGATGCCACCGCTGGTGCGCCGAACAATTAAGTGAACCGTCTGACATCCGGGATAGGCTGCGCAGTCTATCCCGTTCCCGGTGGTATCCCTTCCTACCGAAAACAGCCGTAATATCAGCCACTTGGGGCCTTTTGTCAAGCCCCTCGTCCCGCGGATATACCGTCTGGGGCGGCAGTATATCCAGATATTAGCCCGCTGTATATCCCGGCGTTGACGGAAGTGGGAGCCGCTCAGTTAATTCTCTATGCGTAGGGTTAGCGGTTGCGGTCGTAGACGATCTGGAGGCCCTTGAGGGTGAGGAAGGCGTCAATGTGCTGGACCGTCTCGGACTCGGCCAGGATCAAATGGGCCAGGCCGCCTGTGCCGATGACCACTGGCTCCCGCTCCATCTCCTTGACCATTCGGCGCACAATCCCGTCCACGAGACTGAGATATCCGTAGAACAGGCCCGACTGCATGCTACCCACGGTATTCTTCCCAATGACCGCTTTGGGGCGCACGATTTCAACCCGCGGCAACTTGGCGGCCCGCTCAAAGAGGGCCTCAGCCGATATCCCGATTCCGGGCGCGATCACGCCCCCGAGATACTCTCCCTTTGCGGAGATCGCATCGAACGTGGTGGCCGTGCCAAAATCGACCACGATCGCCGGGCCGCCGTACGTCTCATAGGCCGCGACCGCATTCACGATGCGGTCCGCCCCCACCTCGTGCGGATTGTCGTAGAGGATGGGCATCCCGGTCCGGATCCCGGGTCCCACCACGACCGGACCCACACGGAAGTGGGCGTTGGTCAATTCTTCAAAGACGGGCTGGAGCGGCGGGACCACCGATGCGATGATCACGCCGCTCACAGCGGAGGGATGGATCCCCACCACCTCGAAGAGATTCTTGAGAAGAATCCCGTACTCGTCGGCTGTGCCGTCCCGCCGCGTGCCGACGCGCCAATGGTGCAAGAGCTCCCGCTCCCGAAAGAGCCCGAGCACGATGTTGGTGTTGCCGATGTCGATCGCGAGCAACATAGCTACCATGAAGCTGTCGGCTGGCAGCTATCGGCAGTCCGCACGGATACCATTTACCCTCCGGAAATTGCTGACAGCCGACGGCTGACCGCTGACAGCTTAGCGTTAGCGCGGTTACCGTTCATCTCGCAGCACGCCGAGGTGCCTCGCGAGTTTCTCCGAGGCCTCCCCCAACTCCCGCTGGGTCTCCCGCTCCTTGGCCACCACCTCTGCCGGTGCCCGGGCGAGAAAGTCTCTGTTGCTGAGCTTGCGGTTCACCCGCTCGAGCTCCTGTGCTACCTTCTGGAGCTCTCGGTCGACGCGCTGCGCCTCCGCTGCGATATCGATCAGCCCCTCGAGGGGGATGTAGATCTCCATCCCGGCAGTTACGGCTACCGCTGAACGGCGGGGCCGCTCGAGGGTCCGCCCGACCCGCACCTCCCTCGCCCGGGCTAACTGCCGAACGTAGGTCTCAGCGCTTGCGAGGAGTGACGCATCCTCCTCTTGCCCGATCTTCACCAGTACCATCGGCGAGGCATTGGTTGGAATCCGCACCTCGGATCGGATGTTCCGGATGGCCCGGATCACTGCCATGACCCGGTCCATCTTTCGCACGGCCTCCGGATCAACACGGGACGGCTCTGCAACGGGCCAGGGGGCGATCATCACGCTCGAGGGAGCTCCCGACGGATGGGGCAGATGCTGCCAGATCTCCTCGGTGATAAAGGGCATGATGGGATGCAGCAGCCTGAGCGACACCTCCAACACATGGACCAGGAGGAGACGACCGGTCCTGGCCGCTGCTTGGTCTCCGTCCGTGGTGAGCCTGACCTTGACGAACTCCAGATACCAGTCGCAATACTCGTGCCAGAGGAACTGATAGAGGTGGGAGGCGGCATCGCTGAACCGGAAGGTCTCCAACGCCTGGGTCACCGACGCAATCACCTCCTGCAGGCGGCTCACGATCCACCGATCTGCAAGGTCCGCCGGGGGCGGCGGCCCTTCCCTCTTGAGGGCCTCGGCATCGTCCGGACTGAGATGGAGACCCACGAAGCGAAAGGCGTTCCAGATCTTGTTACAGAAGTGTTGATACCCCTCGATCCGTTCTTCCGAGAGCCTGACATCTCGTCCCTGGGCAATCAGGGCGGTGAGGGTACATCGCAGGGCGTCGGCGCCGTACCGCTCGATCACGACGAGCGGGTCGATGACGTTCCCCTTGGACTTGGACATCTTCTGCCCCTCCGGATCCCGGACCAGGGCATGGATATAGACCTGGTGGAAGGGGACGTCCTCCATGCATTTCAGCCCCATCATGATCATCCGCGCGACCCAAAAGAAGAGGATGTCAAACGCGGTGACCAGAACGGTCGTGGGGTAAAAGACCTGAAGCTCCTTAGTCTGCTCCGGCCAGCCGAGGGTCGAGAAGGGCCAGAGGGCGGAGCTGAACCAGGTGTCGAGGACGTCGGGATCTTGCACGAGCTCCTGGCCCCCGCAGCGCGGACACCCTGTCGGCCTCTCGCGGGCCACGATCGGCCGGGCGTCGCGGCCGATGGAATATCCTCCCTCTGCAGCCGGAACGATATTGCCGACATCGCACGACCCGCAGTACCAGGCCGGAATCTGGTGCCCCCACCAGATTTGCCGGGAGATGCACCAGTCCTTGATGTTTTGCATCCACTCGAAGTAGTTTTTTTCCCACTGCGGCGGGATGATGCGCACGCGGCCCTCTTCGACCACGCGGATGGCCGGCTCGGCCAGCGGCTTCGTCCGGATGAACCATTGCGGCGTGGGGAACGGCTCGACGACAGTCTGGCACCGATAGCACCGGCCCAATGCGTACCGGTACGGCTCCTCCTTGAGCAGGACGCCCTCTCGGCGGAGGTCATCAAGCACCCTCCGCCGGACTTCGAAGCGGTCCAGACCAATCAGCGGCTGCAGGCGTTGGCGCACCTCCCCGCTGGCGTCGGTGAGGAACTCTTCATTCAGCGTTCCGTCCGGCAAGAGGGTAGCGATGACGCGCAGACCGTGCCGTTGGCCCATCTCGGAGTCGTTGAAGTCGTGGCCGGGAGTGATCTTGAGGGCTCCGGTCCCGAACTCGCGCGACACATATGGATCCGCGATCACGGGCAGCTTCCGGCCCACCAGCGGGAGGATGACGTGCTTGCCGACAGCCTTCGCATAGCGGGGGTCCTCCGGGTGCACGGCGACGGCCGTGTCCGCCAGCATCGTCTCGGGCCGCGTGGTGGCGACCACCACTCCACTCTTGGGATCCGCCGCGAAGGGATACCGGATGTGCCACAGGGTGCCGTCGATCTCCTCATGCACGACCTCGATATCGGCCAGCGCGGTTTCGCAGCGCGGGCACCAGTTCACCAGCCGCTCCGCCCGGTACAAGAGCCCATCCTCCCAGAGACGGGCAAAGACTTCCAGCACCGCCTTCTGGCGTGGCCCATCCATGGTAAAGACTTCGCGGACCCAGTCGCAGGAGGCCCCCAGCTTCTTGAGCTGGTTGATGATCGTCCCTCCCGACTGCTCCCGCCACCGCCAGACCCGGGCGACGAAGGCCTCCCGTCCGATCTGCTGTCGGGTGAGTCCCTCGGCGAGCAGCTGACGCTCTACCACGTTCTGGGTCGCGATGCCCGCATGATCCGTCCCGGGCATCCACAGGGTGTTATCGCCCGCCATTCTGCGCCACCGGATGAGAACATCCTGGAGAGTATTGTTCAGCGCGTGCCCCATGTGGAGGGAGCCGGTGATATTCGGAGGGGGAATGACGATGGTATAGGGAGCCCGTGGGGAGCCAGGATCGGCGTGGAAGAAGCCCTGACGTTCCCAGAGGGCGTACCAGCGGGGCTCCACATCGCGAGGATCGTAGCCGTGGCCACTCCGCTCGCTCACTCGAGCCTCCAAATAAAAAATCGGGGTGCGAGGGGATCTCCCTCCCACCCCGGAACGGTCGCCCTGCTTACTGCTTCCCCTCGACGAGCTCCCGGATCCGTTGGAGTTCCTGACTGATTAACTGCTCGGCCAGGTCGGGGACCACCTCCCAAAGGACCTTATTCACCCGGTCGAGGAGGTCTGCCCTGAGCTCCCGGACCAAAAGGGTGGCGACCCGCTCCGCCACCTCGCGGGCTAACGTCTTGACCATGTCGGGCGGGACGGTCAGGGTCTGGTGGCCCGCTGGCACCGCCGGTGCTTCCCGGCCCGTCTGCGCCCTCCCCGCTGGTTCTCCCGTCCGCTCGTCTCGGGTGCGCGCCCCGGGTCTCCCGACCCCTACAGCGGCTGCCATATCCTCGAATCTGAGGTCCCTGACCCCGGAGGTGAACTGCGTATCCTCGTGGACCGGCTTCCCCAGCGCAAGCTCCTCCCCTTCTGTCACAGGCAGCTCGTACGTGGGGATGGACTCGTCCGACGGCGCCTGGACCTGGGTCATGACATCGGCCGGAAGCCTGATCTCCTCGCCCAACATTTCTGGAGGCTCGTCGCCAAGGGCTTCTGGTCCCGCGGCCCTCTCCGTCATCAGACCCGCCTCGTCCTGGGGAGCCGCGCCACGCAGGAATTGCTTTACCTTCCCAATGAGGGTCTGGGAGTCAAAGGGTTTGGTCACGACGTCACTGGCCCCGACCCGCTGGACCGCCGCCGCGTCGACGGGACTCGAGACCCCCGCCATCAAGATGATCGGAATGCCTTTCAATTTAGGGTCCTTCCTGAACGTCGCGCAGAGGTCCTGGCCTGACCGATCCGGCATGGAATGGTCAATCAGCATCAGGTCGGGCTTCACGTCTCTGACCTTGCGCATGGCTTCCTCAGCGCTTCGGGCCTGGACGAGCTCTACCCCAACGCGATTGAGGGCAAGCTCTACCACCCTTTGCATGGTGGCGCTATCGTCGGCAACGAGGATCCGGGCTTTCATGGGGCACTCCTTTTCGCGCCGTGGACGCTGATACGAATTTCCGTTGTACCCCTGCAAGCCGCGTTCCAACTTGCGGAATTTATTGAGGACACGCTAGCGTCCTCCCCCCCCTCTTGTCAAGGGCTTTTTGGCACTATCGGGCCCAAGAGACCTGCAGAGCGCCAAAATTCAGTTGACTTCCCCCCCGCACCCTCGCTACCTTGTTTGTTACGCTGTATCGCCGTTCGGAGGACCGAGGAGCCTGCCTATGGCGCCTTTTGCCTATTTCAACAATCAGTTCGTCCCGCTCGACGAAGCCAGGATCAGCATCCGCACCAATGCCCTCCACTATGGGACCGGGATCTTCGAAGGCATCCGCGCATACTGGAACGCCCGCCGGAAGCAACTCTTTGTCTTCAAGATGGCCGAGCACTACGAACGACTCCTCCGCAATTGTCGGGTCCTCCGCCTCCGGGTGGGAAGGGATGTCAAGGAGCTCTGCGACATCACGCTGGAACTGCTCCGGAAGAACCAGCATCGGGAGGATGCGTACATTCGACCCCTGGCGTACATCGGCTCGGAAGGCCTGGGACCCAAGCTCGTCGGGTACGAGACCGGTTTCGCTGTCTATACGATTCCCCTGGGGGATTATCTCGACACCTCCACGGGGATCAAGGTGGGCGTCAGCTCGTGGCGGCGGATCAGCGACAATAGCATTCCGGCCAGGTGCAAGGTGACCGGCGGGTACGTCAATTCCGCTCTGGCGAAGACGGAGGCAATCGAGCAGGGCTTCGATGAGGCCATCTTGTTGACCCAGGACGGGCATGTCTCCGAAGGATCGGCCGAGAACATCTTCCTGATCCGGGGCGGCACCCTGATCACGCCGGATCTCTCCGCCGATATCCTCGAGGGGATCACGCGGCAGACCCTCATCGAATTGTCCCGTGAGGAGCTCGGTCTGGAGGTGACTGAACGTTCGGTGGGACGATCAGAGCTCTATCTCTCTGACGAGGCGTTCCTCTGTGGAACCGGGGCCCAGGTCTCGCCCATCATCGAGGTGGATCGGCGCCCCCTGTCCGACGGCAAGATTGGTCCCCTCACGGCCAAGATCCAGCAGCTCTACTTTCAGGTCGTCAAGGCCGAGCACGAGAAATATCAGCACTGGTGCACGCCCGTCTACTAGCCTACCGTTCACAGCCCCAGTCAGCACTGATCCAAACATAACGGAAGTCCAGATTGCTGGTGGGTACCAGGTGGGTCGCGCCTCTTGGCTCTCCGGCTCTGCGGGTCCTGTCGGAGGCCTCGCCCGTCCGTCCTCGGACAATTAACGCGCCATTTATTGGGAAGTGTTGGTTGCGAAATTCTCCTGCGGGCGGCCGGGCCTCGGCCTCCGCCACCCGCGAGCCGCTGAGGGGAGAAAATCCTGAGGAAGGCGGAAACTGGTTTGGGTTCGGCCCGGGTCCTGCCACGGCAACAGCGCCTGCAGGCCCCGAGCGACATTGGCGGAAGCGGCGGGGTCCCTCGGCGGGCGACGGCCTGGGAAACCGAGGCGCGATCCGTGCCCGAGTTCGTTGCACGCATCGTGAACACGGAGGGACCCAGGCCGCAAGCCGCCGAACAGGGTCGCCGCGAGAGCCCTGGAGCGAGGGGCCAAGGGCGCTGCAGTGCGCCCGAGTCGGTGAGACGAGAAGGACACGACCCGCTGGCCGCTACTTGGTGGTGGAGGACCAGCCGGCCCAGAAGATCGTAAAGACCCCAGCCCAGAAGATGATGCCTCCCAGGGTGGGCGAGATGGGGATGAGGATCGTCCCCGCGACGAACCCGCCATACCCGATCAGCAGGGCCAGAACAGCCGCGCGCTCTCGCCGCCGATCCCGGGAGACCTCACCCCTCGCCACGGCCGACAATCCCCCGCTCGGTCATCCGCCAGGGATCCAGAATCCGGTTCAGCTCCGCCTCAGGGAGAATCCGGTGCTCGAGGGCCACCTGACGTATCGTCTTGCCGGTCTCATAGCTCTCTTTGGCGATCTTCGCGGCGCTGTCATAGCCGATGACCGGGGCCAGCGCCGTGCACATCGCGAGGGACTGCTCGATCAGCTCGGCACAGCGCGCCTCATCGGCACGGATTCCCACCAGGCACTTATCGACGAAGATCCGGGAGGCGCTCGAGAGCAGGGCGATGGACTGCAAGAGCGTATGGGCCATAACCGGCATCATCACGTTCAGCTCGAAGTACCCTCCCTGGCCCCCGATGGTGATGCAGGCGTCATTGCCGATCACCTGGGCCGCCACCTGGATGACAGCCTCGGGGATGACCGGATTGACCTTGCCCGGCATGATGGAGGAGCCCGGCTGAATGGCGGGAAGCACAATCTCGCCGAGGCCGCAACGGGGACCCGACCCGAGCCAGCGGATATCATTGGCGATCTTCGTCAGGCTCACCGCGACCGTCTTGAGGATCCCGCTCGTCTCCACGAGAGCATCTTGGCTCCCCTGGGCTTCGAAATGATTCTTGGCCTCACCCAGCGGGAGCTGGGTCATCTCGGCCAGGTACCGGATCACCCGACCGGGAAACTCGGGATGGGTGTTGATCCCGGTCCCCACGGCGGTGCCGCCCAACGCCAGTTCGTGGAGTGACGGGCGGATCCGTTCGATCCGCACGATGCCAAGCTCCACCTGCCTGGCATAGCCGCCGAATTCCTGTCCCAGCCGAACGGGGGTCGCATCCTGCAGATGCGTCCGGCCAATCTTGACCACCCGGTCAAACTCCCCCGCCTTGGCGAGGAGGACCTGGTGCAGCTTCCGCAGGGAAGGCAGGAGTTCCCGCTCGATCTCCTGGAGGGCCGCCACGTGGATGGCGGTCGGGATCACATCGTTCGACGACTGCCCCAGGTTCACATGGTCATTGGGATGGACTGGCTGTTTGCTACCGATCTGCCCCCCCAAAAGCTCGATGGCCCGATTCGCGATCACCTCGTTGGCATTCATGTTCGTCGAGGTGCCGGAGCCGGTTTGAAAGATGTCGACGACGAACTCCCCGTTCCACGTCCCGGCCACCACTTCCTGGGCGGCTTTGATCACGGCCTCGGCGATCCTCCGGTCTAGCAGCCCGAGGTCGAGGTTCGCCCTCGCCCCACACAGCTTGATCATCCCCAGGGCGTGGATAAAGCTCGGGGGGAAGCGGAGCCCGCTCACCGGAAAGTTCTCGACGGCGCGCTGCGTTTGCGCCCCATAATAGGCCTTGGCTGGAACCCGGACTTCTCCCATCGAGTCGCGTTCAATCCGATAGTCATCCCCGGCCATTGTTCCCCCTCCCAAGCTATTTCGAGGCTTCGACGACCTTCCTCCCTGACGCGGGTTGCTCCTTGGCGATAGAACCCCGCTTGGAGAATGCGACGGAGAAGCCGAGGATGAGCAGACAAACCAGAAAAATGATGAAGCGCGTTATGGGGGCGATATCCTGAATCGCCAGCGGCGCCACCAGGATCGCCACGAGGTTCATGACCTTGATCATCGGATTGATCGCCGGCCCCGCCGTATCCTTGAACGGATCGCCGACGGTGTCGCCGATGACCGCGGCCTTGTGGAATTCGGTCCCCTTCCCACCGAAGAGGCCCTCCTCGATCTTCTTCTTGGCGTTGTCCCAGGCCCCACCGGTATTGGACAGGAAGACCGCCATCAGCTGCCCGGTGAGGATCGCGCCGGCCAGGAATCCGCCCAGGGCAGGGGCGCCAAAGGCGAAGGCCACCAGGATGGGGCTTACGATCGAGAGGATGCCGGGCCCGAGTAGCTCTTTCTGGGCGGCGGCCGTCACGATCTCCACGCAGCGACCGTAGTCAGGCTTCTCCTTATACTCCATGATCCCGGGCTTCTCGCGGAACTGCCGTCGGACCTCTTCCACCAGGAGGAAGGCGGCCCGGCTCACCGCCTGGATGGCGAAGGAGGAGAAGAGGAACGGCACGGCCCCGCCGATGAGGAACCCGATGAACACCTCCGGGAGGTTCACTTGAATACCGATCTCATACAGGTGCGCCTCGTCAATGAACGAGCGAAAGAGGGAGACCGCGGCGATGACCGCCGTGGCAATGGCCAGTCCTTTGGTGAGCGCCTTGGTCGTGTTCCCCACCGCGTCCAGCTTGGCCACGATCCGGTGCGCCTCGATCCCGGACGGGGTTTTGGGGTTGTCCTTCAGCGCCCCGGACATTTCGAAGATGCCACTGGCGTTGTCCGAGATGGGACCGAACGTATCCTCGGCCAGGACGAAGCCGGTGGTGGCCAAGAGCCCCAGGCCGGCCAGGGCGATGCCGTAGGCGGACAGCGAGAAGCTCCCCCCAAAGATGCTGTACGAGCCGAAGATAGTGGCGGCGATGGCTAGGATGGCCCAGACGCTCGACTCCAGGCCATAGGCAACCCCGGAGAGGATCAGCGTGGCCGGACCCGTTTTGCTGGCGTGCGCAATCTCGTTCACCGGCTTTTTATCCGTCGCCGTGAAGTACTCCGTCATCCACTGGATCACCAGGGCCAGGACAATGCCCATGGTATTGGCCACGGACACGCGCAGCCAGAAGGGGAATCCCTCGCTGTGGTACTTCGTGGCGGTGATGCTCCCGAGGTACCACCAGCTCACCCCGAAGAACCCGACAACGGAGGTGAGGGCGGCCACCCAGAATCCGACGTTGATCGGCTTCATGGGATTCATGGCGGGGTCATCTTTCCCCCGCACGGCCCAGGTGCCGATGATCGAGCCGAAGACCCCCACGGCCCGGATGAGGAGGGGGTAGATGACCAGCGCTAATGTCACCTTGAGCGCAGTGGCCTCGCCTCCAAAGGCCTGAACGAAATCCTTGTCCAGCATGGCACCCGCACCCAGGATGATGGCGGCCACCAGCGTAACCTCGTAGGATTCGAAGACATCGGCCGCCATGCCGGCGCAGTCGCCCACGTTGTCACCCACGTTGTCCGCGATCGTGGCGGGATTGCGCGGGTCGTCCTCCGGGATTCCTTTCTCGATCTTGCCCACTAGGTCCGCTCCCACATCGGCCGCCTTGGTGAAAATGCCGCCACCCATGCGCATAAAGAGGGCGGCCAACGACCCGCCGAAGCCGAAGCCGATCAGGATCTTCATGGCATTTTCTCTGAACAAGAGGAAGATGATGGTGGCACCGAGGAGGCCGAGGCCGACGGTGAACATCCCGGACACCGTGCCGGCCCGGAAGGCGATCTCCAGCGATGTCTTGAAGCTTTTCAGGGCAGCGGCGGCTGTCCGGACGTTTCCCTTCACGGCCAACCACATGCCGACATAACCGGCGCCGTAGGACGCTGCCACCCCCATCAGGAAGGCGAGCGACACGCCGAGAGGAAGAACCAACCCCTCGTACATCCCGCGGTACATGAAAAAAAGACCGATCGTGATGGCGATGACAAACCAGATCATAGTCTTCACCTGACGCGCCAGGTAGGCAAAGGCCCCCTCCTCGATGGCGGCGGCTACCCGGACCATCGCTGGCGATCCCGGATCTTCCCGAAGGACCCGAAACGCCAGCAACAGACCATACCCCAGGGCGATAAAGGATGAGACAAGGACCACCCACAGGATGGTCCACTCCGTCGGCCCGAACTGGGGAAGGACAATACTGGCCTCGCTCATCGTCGTCTGCTCCTTTATTGAAGGTCAGTCATGCATGGCGGATGGTATCCCGTCGCAGGCGGGGAGAGTCTAGCAGGAGAGACCGGGGATTGCAATCTCTGTTGGGATAGAGCGCGGAAGGTCCCCCGGTTCGCGGAGACACGCGTGCCGTCCGTGGAAGAGATGCGGAACGTGAGTGCGGGAGACCCTTCCTACCAGATCTTGGACGGGATGTCCTGCCTTCCCTTGACCAGGACATCCACGAGGGCCAGGTCGAAGTAATTCGCCTCCCGGGCCACGGCAGCGTCCACATGCTTTTCGTAGTACCGGCGGGCGACTTCGATATCCTCTGCGAGGAGATCAAAGAGAGTATCATTCTTGATCCCCTCATCGATCTTGGCCTGATTGTAGAGGATGATATCGGCCACGATGAGCCGCGCGAGCCGCCTCGCCCGCTCGTGAGGATCCGTAGAAGCCGTTGTCATCTTTCTCTCCTATGCGCGTTCGCGATGCTCGAAGAGGTTCAACTGCCGCACCCCCTGGCCCGGAAACTCCACGGGATATCGGCCGGTCCAGCAGGCTGCACAGTACCCGTCATCCTTGCCCACGGCTTCCAGGAGGCCCTTGAGGCTGAGGTACGCCAAGGAATCGGCCCCGACGTACCTCCGAATCTCATCCACCGTGTGTGACGAAGCAATGAGCTCCCGGCGGGTCGGGGTATCGATGCCGTAGTAGCATGGCCAGCTCGTGGGCGGAGAGCTGACCCGCATATGGACCTCCCGGGCCCCGGCCGCCCGGAGCATGGCGACGATCTTTCGGCTCGTCGTTCCGCGGATGATGGAGTCATCCACCACCACGACCCGCTTCCCCTCCAGGACCTCGCGCACGGCGTTGAGCTTGACCTTGACACCGAAGTGCCGGATGGAGCCCTTGGGCTCGATGAAGGTCCGGCCCACGTAGTGGTTTCGCACCATCCCCTGCTCATAGGAAAGACCCGCCTCCTGGGCATAGCCCAGGGCGGCGTACATCCCGGAATCGGGGACGGGAACGACGATATCCGCGTCGGCGGGGGCCTCCTGCGCCAGGCGGCGTCCCAGCTCTTTCCGGACTCGAGAGACGTGCTGGCCAAAGACCAGGCTGTCGGGGCGTGCAAAGTACACGTGCTCAAAGATGCACATGGCGGGGGAGGTCACCGGCAGCGGGAAATACGAGTGCAGTCCGCTCTGATCGATCAAGAGAAACTCTCCGGGATCCACATCCCGCACGAAGGTCGCCCCGATCAGGTCAAAGGCGCAGGATTCTGACGCAAGCACATAGCCCTCCTTGATCCGGCCCAGGGAGAGGGGACGGAAGCCTCGGGGGTCGCGGATCCCGAGAAGCTGTCCCTCGTTCATCAGGACCAAGGAGTAGGCCCCGTGGAGGTCTGATAGCGCCGCGGCGGCCGCATCGATCAAGCTATCGGCCTGAGAGCGGGCGATCAGATGCAGGATGACCTCGGTGTCGGATGTCGAGCTGAAGACGGATCCCCGAGCCTCGAGTTCGGCCCGGACCCTCATGGCGTTGACCAGGTTGCCGTTGTGACCGAGCGCCAGGGAGCCCCGATGGGTGCCCGCGAAAAAGGGCTGGGCATTCTTGAGTTGGCTCGACCCGGTGGTGGAATAGCGGACGTGTCCGATGGCGATATCACCCGGCAGCCGCCGGAGGCGCGCCTCGGTGAAGACGTCGGCCACCAGGCCCATCGCCTTTTCCACATGGATCGTCTTCCCGTCCGAACAGGCGATCCCCGCCGATTCCTGGCCGCGGTGCTGCAAGGCGTAGAGGCCCAAATAGGTGAGATTAGCCGCCTCCGGATGCCCGTAGATGCCGAAGACGCCGCACTCGTCCCGGAACTTGTCTCGCTCAACGCTCATGTCTTCACTATACCGAACGTCCCTGCGCCTGGCAAGGGGCAAAGGCCGTCCTCCGCTCAGAGCGCCCGCCTGATCCCCTGGAGCGCCTGACGGGTCCGGTGTTGATTCTCCACCAGGGCAAAGCGCACATACTCGTCCCCCAGGTTGCCGAACCCGATCCCGGGTGAGACCGCCACCTTGGCCTTTTCTAGCAGGAACTTCGAAAACTCCAGGGAGCCCATGGCCCGGTAGGCCTCCGGGATCTTGGCCCAGACAAACATGGTCCCCAGCGGCTTTTCACAGGGCCAACCGAGCCGGTTCAGCCCGGTCACCAGCACGTCCCGTCGGGCCCTGTACATCGCCACGATGTCGTCCACGCAATCCTGCGGACCGTTCAGCGCAATGATGGAGGCAATCTGTATCGGCTGGAAATGGCCGTAATCCAGATAGCTCTTGATCTGGGCTAACGCGGCGATGATCTGTCGGTTCCCGACGGCGAAGCCGACCCGCCACCCCGGCATGTTGTAACTCTTCGAGAGGCTGAAGAACTCTACCCCGACCTCGCGCGCTCCCGGCACCCCGAGAAAGCTCGGGGCCCGGTATCCGTCGAAGGTGAGGTCGGCGTAGGCAAAGTCGTGGATCACGATCAAACCGTGCGCTTTGGCGAACTCGACCAGCTTGGTGAAGAAGGCGAGGTCCACCACCTGGGTCGTGGGGTTGTGGGGAAAGCTCACCATGAGGAGCTTGGGCGGCGGCCAGCACCCCTTGTAGGCCTCCTGCAGCTTCTCGAAGAAGTCGATCCCCGGTCCCAGGGGGACGTTCCGGACATCGCCGCCCGCAATCACCACCGAATAGGCATGAATGGGATAGGTCGGACTCGGGACCAACGCCACATCTCCCCGTTCCACGATCGCCAGGGCAAGATGGGAAATCCCCTCCTTGACTCCGATAGTGGCGATCGCCTCGGTGTCGGGATCGATCTCCACGCTGTACCGGCGGCGGTACCAGTCGGCGATCGCCTTCCGGAGCTTGGTGATTCCTCGCGAGGCGGAGTAGCGATGGTTTCTCGGATTCCGGGCCGCATCACACAGCTTGTCGACGATATGCTTCGGTGTCGGCTGATCCGGGTTCCCCATGCCGAAATCGATGATGTCCTCTCCCCGCGCCCGCGCCTTGG
>Ga0209342_10000250_pt1 | contig 60383 bp, 48 predicted proteins | sample RifCSP16_2_FD_184023 | JGI IMG/M metagenome (GOLD analysis project Ga0209342, IMG submission 184023) | Soil microbial communities from Rifle, Colorado - Rifle CSP2_sed 16_2 (SPAdes) (version 2) | ecosystem: Environmental > Terrestrial > Deep subsurface > Rock core/Sediment | place: Rifle... | reverse complement strand
CCTCTCAGAACGCGCTACAAGCGATTTTTAGTAACTGGTGAAGGGTAGAAGCACCCCCAAAAATGTTCATTTTTCGACGCGAGTTGATAAATTCAACAGACTGCTAATATTGTTTCGGGGGGGGGATTATGTCGCGCAAGCATCCAATCATCGCAGTTACCGGTTCGTCCGGCGCAGGTACTCCCGCAGTAAGGCACGCTTTTGAAAATCTCTTCCGTCGCGAAATAAATGTCCGGGCAGCGTTCATCGAAGGCGCCAGCCTGCACAGCCTGGATCGCACGGCGTTTCGCGCGGCGGCAGCCGAGGCAGCCAAGGCCGGCAATAATACCTTCAGCCATTTTGGCACGGAAGCCAATCACTTCGACAAGATTGAAGAAATGTTCAGGAACTACGGCGAAACCGGCATGTGCAAGCGGCGTTACTATGCGCATAGCGAGGCTGAGGCCGAGAGGCACAACAAGCACTTCGGCCTGACCGGCCTGAAACCGGGTATATTTACGCCGTGGGAAGATATTGAGGCGAATTCAGACCTGTTGATCTATGAAGGCCTGCATGGTTTGGTAACTGACGAAGCCAACAATATTGACGTTGGAAAATATGTGGATTTTGGCGTTGGGGTAGTGCCGGTAGTGAATCTGGAATGGATCCAGAAGATTCATCGCGACAAGGCGGAGCGCGGTTATTCCACTGAAGCGACTGTGGATACCATCATGCGTCGCATGCCTGACTACATCAAGTTCATCACCCCGCAGTTTTCCAGAACCCATATCAATTTTCAACGTGTGGCAACGGTTGATACCTCGAACCCGTTCATCGCGCGCGACGTTCCGACGCTGGATGAGAGCTTTGTAATAGTTCGCTTCCGCGATCCAAAAGGTGTGAACTTCCGGTACATGCTGACCATGATTCCTGATTCGTTTATGTCGCGCGCCAACACACTGGTTGTGCCCGGCGGAATGATGAGTGTTGCGATGGAAGTAATTTCTCTCGCCGATCATACAAGAGATGATTGAGAACAAGAATAGGTAAATGTTTTGCAAAAAGGCAAATGGGGAATCAAACGGCAAGTTTGGTTCCCCGTTTTCTCATATACCGTCTCTATACAGGCAGCTTTGGGTGCGATCAAAAGGAGCTTATCCTCCGTTCGCCCCGAGCCAAGCAAGCCCCGTCTGAGTGAGAGGGACTTTGTTAGCCGTTTGCTATTACTCCTGTCATTGTGCAGCGCAGGCTGACGTGTTGATCTGACTTAACACAAAATGCTGTTTCTTGAGAGCCCCTCGATAAGCTCAGAGAGCCTTGTTGAAGGGCAGTTTTAAGCCCCGTTCATGGTTCGACAAGCTCACCATGAACGGGGAACTCCCAGCACTTTTGTTTGCACCAGGCAGTTTTGGGCTAACAGACAAAACGCAGAATGATGTGTAATATTGCGTTAGTCGTTACCAATTGCGGTTTGAATATAGTTATTTTCGGACAGCCACATTAATACTGATTGAAGGAGTTTTTTGATGCACCAAACACAAATGGTTACGATCGATGGCAATGAAGCTGCCGCTTATATTGCCCACCTGACCAACGAGGTGATCGCAATTTATCCGATTACCCCCTCTTCGCCGATGGGTGAGTATTCCGATACATGGTCGGCAGCCGGCACACCCAACCTGTGGGGCACGGTTCCCGAGGTGATCACCATGCAGAGCGAGGGTGGCGCTGCCGGCACGGTACACGGGGCATTGCAGAGCGGTTCTCTGACGACCACTTTCACCGCCTCGCAGGGGCTGCTGCTGATGATCCCCAACATGTACAAGATCGCTGGCGAGTTGACGCCATTCGTCATGCATGTGGCGGCGCGTTCGTTGGCGGCGCAGGGACTGTCGATTTTCGGCGACCATAGCGATGTGATGTCGGCGCGTTCGACCGGTTTTGCCTTCCTCGCCTCCAATTCGGTGCAGGAAGCGATGGACATGGCGCTGATCGCCCAGGCCGCGACGCTCGAATCGCGTGTGCCGATATTGCATTTCTTCGATGGTTTCCGCACTTCCCATGAGGTGGCCAAGGTTGAGCAGGTACCGCTCGGAGTCGTGCGCGAGATGATCGACGACAAGCTGGTGTTCGCGCATCGCGCCCGCGCGCTGACCCCCGACCATCCGGTGCTGCGCGGCACGTCGCAGAACCCGGATGTGTATTTCCAGGCGCGCGAGACGGTCAATTCCTATTACGACGCGATGCCCGGTATCGTGCAGAAAGCGATGGACAAATTCGCCAAGCTAACCGGCCGCCAGTACAAGCTGTATGAATATGTCGGCGCACCGGATGCCGAGCGTGTGGCGATCCTGATGGGCTCGGGCGCGGATGCGGCGGAGGAAACGGTCGAGCACCTGACCGCAAGCGGCGAGAAGGTGGGTATCGTGAAAGTGCGCCTGTACCGCCCCTTTGTCGCCGCTGAATTGCTCAAAGCTATTCCGGTCACGGCGAAGCGTATCGCCGTTCTCGACCGCACCAAGGAACCTGGTGCGGATGGTGAGCCGCTGTATAAGGATGTGGTGACGGCGATTGCAGAAGCCTTCACTGCCGGGATAGGCAGTGGAGCGACCATGCCGCGCGTGGTCGGCGGGCGCTATGGCCTGTCCTCCAAGGAATTTACGCCGGGCATGATCAAGAGCGTGTTCGACGAACTGAAAAAGAAACAGCCGAAAAACCATTTCACCATCGGCATCATCGACGACCTCACCCACACCAGCCTCGAATGGGATGAGCATTTCCGCAACGATGCCAGCCGTGGTGTGAACCGCTGCATGTTTTACGGCCTGGGCTCGGACGGCACCGTGGGTGCCAACAAGAACACCATCAAGATCATGGGCGAGGAAACCGAGCTCTACGGCCAAGGCTATTTCGTTTATGACTCGAAAAAAGCGGGTGCGGTGACAATTTCCCACCTGCGTTTTTCGCCCAAGCCGATTCATTCTCCCTATCTGATCGGAAAAAATGAAGCGAACTTCATCGGCTGCCATCAGCCGGTGTTTCTGGATCGTTACGAGATGCTGGATGCCGCTGCCGAAAGCGCGGTGTTCCTGCTCAACACGCAGACATCGCCGGACAAGGTGTGGAATCTGCTGACGCGCAAAATGCAGCAGCAGATCATCGACAAGAAAATCGAGTTCTACGCGATCGACGCTTATGCCATCGCCAAGGCAACCGGCATGGGCAGCCGCATCAACACCATCATGCAGACCTGCTTCTTCGCCATTTCCGGCGTGCTGCCGCGCGAACTGGCGATCGAGAAGATCAAGTCCGCCGCCGAAAAATCCTACAGCAAGAAGGGTAAGGATGTCGTGGAAGCCAACTGGAAAGCAATCGACGAAACTCTCGCCAACCTGCACAAGATAACAATCCCCGCTGCCGCTACCAGTAAATTCGAGATGCCCGATCCGGTGGGCACCCATGCGCCGGAATTCGTCAAGCGCGTGACCGCCGAGATGATGGCCGGCCGCGGAGACCGTCTGCCGGTATCGGCGTTCCCCGCCGACGGCACATGGCCTACCGGCACCGCGATCTGGGACAAGCGCAACCTGGCGCTGGAAATCCCGGTATGGGATGCGGAGTTGTGCATCTACTGCGGCAAGTGCCCGTTCGTCTGTCCGCACACCGCCATCCGCTCCAAGGTGTTTCCCGCCGAACTGGCCAAGGACGCACCGCCCACCTTCAAGCATATCCAGATCAAGGGCAAGGAATTCGAGCAGGGCATGCACGTCAGCTACCAGGTGGCGCCGGAGGACTGCACCGGATGCGGGCTGTGCGTGGATATCTGCCCCGCAGTATCCAAGACCGATCCGACCTACAAGGCGCTCAACATGCGCGACATAGCGCCGCTGGGCAAACAGGAAAAGGAGAACTTCGAGTTTTTCCTCAAGCTGCCGGAATTTGACCGCACCAAGTTGCGCACCTCCACGATCAAGGGCGCGATGATGATGCAGCCGCTGTTCGAGTTCCCCACCGCCTGCGTCGGCTGCGGCGAAACGCCCTATATCCGCCTTGCCAGCCAGCTGTTCGGCGACCGCATGGTGATCGCCAACGCCACCGGCTGTTCCTCGATCTACGGCGGCAACTTGCCGACCACGCCCTACAGCAAGAACGCCGAAGGACGCGGCCCGGCCTGGTCAAACTCGCTGTTCGAGGACAACGCCGAATTCGGCCTGGGCTTCCGCGTCAGCATCGACAAGCACGCCGAACATGCCGCCGAATTGCTGGCGCAGATGAAAGATAAAGTCGGCGCCGCGCTGGCGGATGCCATCCTCACTGCCGACCAGTCCGCAGAAGCAGGCATCTTCGCCCAGCGTGAGCGCATCGAGCAACTGCTCAAGGCGCTGGCCGGCATCGATACCGCCGAGGCGCGCCAGCTGGCAAGCATCGCCGAGTATCTGGTGAAGAAGAACGTGTGGATCTTCGGCGGCGATGGCTGGGCCTACGACATCGGCTTCGGCGGCGTGGATCACGTGCTGGCTTCCGGTCGCAACGTCAACATCCTGGTGATGGATACCGAAGTCTATTCCAACACCGGCGGTCAATGTTCCAAGGCCACACCGCGCGGCGCGATTGCTAAATTCGCCGCCGACGGCAAGGTTACCGGCAAGAAGGACCTGGGGCTGATCGCGATGAGCTACGGCCATGTCTACGTCGCCCATGTCGCCTACGGTGCGAAAGACACCCACACGCTGAAGACCTTCATCGAAGCGGAATCTTTCGACGGCCCGTCGCTGATCATTGCCTACAGCCCCTGCGTCGAGCATGGCTACGACATGGGCAAGCAGCATCAGCAGCAGGAGCTGGCGGTCAATACCGGCCATTGGCCGCTGTATCGATACGACCCGCGCCGCGAGCAGGAAGGCAAGAATCCGCTCTCGCTGGATTCGCAGAAACCATCCGTGGCTTACCGTGAGTTCATCCAGAACGAACCGCGCTTCCGCGGTCTGGTGAAGAGCATGAATGGTGAAAATGGGGAAGCGCTCACGGCGTCCTACGAAAACGAACTACAAAAGCGCTACGCGATTTACGAGCAGATGGCGAGTGGCGGTACCGAGGCGGGTGCAAAGAAGAATCCGGCGGACGCATAATCGTATGTGTAGGGTGGGCACGTTCCTTGTGCCCACCGTTCTTCCGCGTGGGCACAAAGAACGTGCCCACCCTACGCAGCCAAATCAAATTTGAAATAGGGGAGTGTCATGGCAAGTGGCAATAAATACATATACACATTTGAGCAGGGAGATGGCAAGAACAAGATGCTGCTGGGCGGCAAGGGCGCGAACCTGTGCGAGATGACGCAGATTGGTTTGAATGTTCCCCCCGGTTTCACCATCACTACCGATGCATGCACTGCCTACCTGGAAAAGAACAAATTGCCGGATGGCTTGATGGCAGAAATCAAGGTTTCCATGCTGGAGCTTGAAAAGAAAACCGGCAAGGGTTTTGGCAGTGGCACGAATCCACTGCTCATTTCGGTGCGTTCCGGCTCGTCCATGTCCATGCCGGGCATGATGGACACCATTCTCAATCTTGGCCTTAACGAAACTTCGCTCAAGGGGCTGATCAAGCAAACCGGCAATGCACGCTTTGCCTATGACGCTTATCGCCGCTTCATCCAGCTATTCGGCAAGATCGCGCTCAACATCAGCGACGAACATTTTGACGAGCGCATGGCCGCAATCAAGCGCAAATATGGCGCGCCTTTGGACGTGGATTTAAGCGTCGAGCATCTTAAAGAGTTGTCGGGTGAATTTCTTGCCATTGTTGAGCACCACACCGGTAAACCGTTTCCGCAAGACCCATACGAACAGTTGGAGATCTCGGTGGGTGCGGTGTTCCGTTCCTGGATGGGCAAACGTGCGGTGGATTACCGCAAGCAGTTCAGGATCACCAAAGACCAGGCCAATGGCACGGCAGTCAATATCTGCACCATGGTGTTCGGCAATATGGGCAATGATTCCGGCACCGGCGTGGGTTTCACGCGCAACCCCGGCACCGGTGAGAACGTGATTTACGGCGAATATCTAGTCAACGCGCAAGGCGAGGACGTGGTGGCGGGGATACGCACCCCCAAGGCCATCGCAGAAATGGAACAGGAAATGCCGGAGATTTACCTTCAGTTGATGACGCTGCATAACCGGCTGGAGTCGCATTATCATGAAGTGCAGGATTTCGAGTTCACCATCGAAAAGGGGATCCTCTATTGCCTGCAAACGCGCAACGGAAAAATGAACGCCCGCGCGATGGTGCGCACTTCAGTGGAGATGTTTAAAGAGGAGTTGATTTCCAAAGAGCGTGCCTTGCTGCGCATTGAGCCGGCGATATTGGAACAGTTGCTGGTTCCTCAATTGGCGCCGGATTTCCATGGCAAGTCATTGGCACAGGGGCTGCCGGCTTCGCCCGGTGCGGCCTCCGGCAAGATCGTGTTCGACGCAGATACCGCCGAGGCGCGCGGCCGCGCCGGCGAAAAGATCATCCTGGTTCGCGAGGAAACCAAGCCGGAAGATATTCACGGCTTTTTCCAGGCGCAGGGCATACTCACCAGTCGCGGCGGCAAGACATCCCATGCCGCTGTGGTCGCACGCGGCATGGGCAAGCCTTGTGTCTCGGGTTGCGACCAGATCGTGATTAACGACCATTTACGCAACGCCCGTATCGGCGAAACCACGTTGCAGGAAGGCGATGTCATTACCATTGATGGCGGCACCGGCCATGTTTACGCCGGTGAAGTGCCGACGGTGGAGGCTGAGTTTTCCGAGGAAATGGGCACGCTGCTGGCTTGGGCGGACGAAGTGGCGCAACTGAAGGTAATGGCGAACGCCGACACGCCTGATGATGCCCTGCGCGCGCGCGAATTTGGCGCAATGGGTATCGGCCTGTGCCGCACCGAGCGCATGTTCAATAGCACTGACAGGTTGCCCATCGTGCAGGAAATGATCCTGGCCGAAACCCAGGAAAGCCGGCAGGCAGCACTGGATCGCCTGCTGCCGATCCAGCGCTCCGACTTCAAGGGCATCTTCAAGGCGATGAAGGGGCTGCCGGTCACGGTGCGCCTGCTCGATCCGCCGATGCACGAGTTCTTGCCCACTGCCGCGCAACTTGAACTGGAGATAGCGCACCTGCACCAGTTGCGCGACACCATCAAGGGTCTGGAAGATCTGCCGGACACACTTCAACTGCTCAATCCAAAACTTTACCAGCAATATGCCGACGGGCTGACGAAGTTGATGGGTAGCCTGGATACCTTCAAGGAATCGCATCTGGAGGAGGATGTGATCGGCAAGAAGGAAAAAATCCTGAAGAAGGTGCGTGCCCTGTCCGAAGTCAATCCGATGTTGGGTCATCGCGGCGTGAGGTTAGGCATTACGTATCCTGAGATTTACTCGATGCAGATACGGGCGATCATCGAAGCCGCCGCCCTGTGCGCCAACGAGGGCATTGAAATTTATCCCGAGATCATGGTGCCACAGGTGGCTACGGTGGAAGAACTCAAACGCATTCACAGTTATGTCCAGCGCATTCGCCAGGAAGTGAAAGCAACCCACGGCATCGATGTGCAATTCAAGTTTGGCTCCATGCTGGAAGTGGTGCGAGCCTGCATACGCGCCGGGCGCATGGCGGAAACCGCCGAGTTTTTCTCCTTCGGCACCAACGATCTGACCCAGGCCACGTTCTCATTCAGCCGCGAAGATGCGGAGAACAAGTTTCTTCCCGCTTACACCGAGTCCGGCATTCTGGAAGACAACCCATTCGAAGTGCTGGACATTAAAGGCGTGGGGCAGTTGATGAAGATGGCGGTGGCAAAAGGCCGCTTGACCAACCCGGATCTAAAAATCGGGATCTGCGGCGAACATGGCGGGCATCCAGGCTCCATCCATTTTTGCCATCACATCAAACTTAACTATGTTTCATGCTCCGGCCCGCGTGTTCCCATCGCGCGCCTGGCAGCGGCGCAAGCCAAGTTGCTGGAAGAGCAATACCGGGAGCCGAACTGATCAGCCTGCGCCACAGATCACGCTTGCAGCTGATGCAAGCCAGGATGGCAGGCGTAATCAGGGTAAATTTGTTCTCGGCGAAAAATGTAGGGTGGATAAGCGTAGCGCATCCACCATGCCAACTCAAAAAGGTGGATGCGCTGCGCTTATCCACCCTACTACTACTTTTTGATTGCACAAGGTTCATAAAAAATCAGTCATCGTTGATTTTTAGAACAAATTTGCAAGGACAAATTTACCTTGCAGGCGTAATAATCTGGCCTGTGCGGGGCAGGCTAGAAATGCAAGCAGTGCCATGGTAAGCAGTTAACATGCGAAAGGGGAACGAGATGTCATTAGTGATGGATACGCTGCGCACCTCAATGATTACCGAGGAGTTGAGTGATGCTGAAATGGGTATTCTTGAGGGATTATTTGATGTTCAGGGCTATAAGGCAGGTGACGTGATCATTCAGCCAGGCGATAAACAACCTGATAATCTGAACATTCTCGCGCATGGCGAGATACAGGTGAAGATTCAAAGCAGCGATGGGGAGGCCGCGATTCACATACTCAAGCCAGGTGATTTGGCCGGCATCATTACGTTTGTGGGCGGGTCATCTGCCCATATCAGCGCGACCCAATGCGCGGTCGGCGACACCAAAGTATTGAGCTTGCCAAGGGTCAAGTTTGAGACGCTTCTCAACTCCCATCCGATGATTGTGTACAAAGTAATGCGCGGTGCCATGCGCTATGTGCATGGCATCGTGCGTAGTATGAACGCCAAGTCATCGGATCTGAATAATTACATTTATCGTAATAGCGGCGGATACTAGCAACCTGTCTGACTTAAAGGGAATCGGCTGCAAATCCGCCTGAGCGGTTCATATTTCACCGCTTTCTTGGTCAATAGAACGACTATTGACCTGCAAAACCGGCAAAATCTGTCCTCGCTCAGCCGAATTTTCGCTTCGATTCTTCAAGTCAGACAGGCTGCTAGCGTCTGATACTCCGCTGCTTGTTGCGGGGTTGTCAATTCTTGCCTGCACGAGACCCACGGATCACACTGCTGACGGTATTCAGGATGAACAATACCAGTGCCGCCGCATTCAACAACCCGCCGAGACTGCGCAGTTCCGGCAGCATCAGCCCGTCGCCGGCGAGGCGCATCAGCAATGACGCATGCAGTACCAGCAACGGCAGGTAGAAAGTCCAGTGATAAGGCATCCTGACCCGCACCACGGCAGGGAAAATTATGGGTGCGTGGCCGAATACCATCGAAAACACGAAACCGATCAGGATGGCATGCAGCACCGCATCGTAGGCCACCCCAGCCAGGCCGCCGGCGGCAAGCAGCATAACGCTGCCGATAGCGAGCCATACATAGCCGGAGAGCAGGCAGACGGCGATGAAACGGGTCAACCCCTGCTCCTTTACCGTGCGGCGCGCGATGTCCTGGCGCAGCAGCCACACTGCCAATCCGAGCAGGCCGATACCATACATGACGATGCCGGCACCCGTTCCGCTCAGGATGCCGCCTGCCATAAGCACTGCAAGGATGCCCGCAAAGATTTGCTTGGCAGCGGGTGACGGGGGCAGGAAGCGCGATAGCTCCAGCCGCTCGCCGGCAATGGTCAGCACCAGGAAGTTCATCCACAATGCCACGACACCCGATACTCCGGTGCCGGTCAACCACAGCAGATTACCCGCCAGCCAACTGGCTGCGCCGAGCACCATAGTGACCATGAACAGCTCGCGCTGGCGCAGCATGATCAGGGTGGTTCCGGTGAATAGCACGGCACTGCCGAGCACCATGGCTGATGCGCCTGCGGAGGATGGAAAGCCGAGCAGGAGAGCGACACCGCCCAAGCCGGTGAACAGCGGGCCGGCATAGGCCCAGCGGTAACCCAATGCAACTGCCCGTTCCAGGCCGATGACGGTGCCGAGGAAACCGCATACCATCAGCGGTCCATGCAGCAAGGCCAGTTGCGCCGATGGAAGCGGCACCGCCCAGCCCAGACGTGCCAGGCCGGCCAATACGCCCGATACCAGGGAAGCGAATCCCAGGATCAGAAGCGGCAGACGGAATGGAACGCCCAAGTCCCCGGATCGCACAGCCATTTGAGGTTCCCTTAACTCCAGCCGAAATGTTCGCGCGCCTGCTCGCTCATTTTGTCAGGGCTCCACGGGGGTTCCCACACCAGGTTAATGTCGATTTCGGCGTTGGCTGGCAGCAGTCCTGCCAGTGCTTGCCGTGCATCATCGAGAATCATGTCACCCATCGGACAAGCCGGTGTGGTCATGGTCAGATCGATATGCAGCTTGTTGCCCGAAATTTCCACACCGTATACCAGACCCAGATCGACGATATTAATACCGACTTCCGGGTCGATGACGTTATGCAGAATATTCCGAACATCTTTCTCGGATGGCATTTCCGATTGCATGGATATCGCGCGCTCCATTGTTAACGTGAAATTCGCGAGGCTGGCCATTTGCAAGATTTCTCCCCGCGGTAGAAATGACAAGGCGGGTGTCATTCCGAACGATGTGAGGGATCTTCGATGTGCTGTTTCATTACCCGGGGCGGCGATTCGCCATGCCCGTCAGGCAGCAGATGCAACACCCCGCGAGTGTGTGTTCGTGGATTTTAGCACCCTTCCGCCAACGGACGTAGCGGCCTTGGGAAAATTTGCGGCAGGAGCTTCCCTAAGTTCGCGCACTACAATATAATTTGCACCGTATTTTGGTTGAACTCCTCATGCATCGTGTTGTCAGCCCCAAGCGGTTCAGCATAGCGCTCTTATCCCCCTTTGCAAAAGGGGGGAGGGGGATTTGCGGACGATGGCGTGAGATTCCGGCGTTTTCAAATCCCCCTCATTCCCCCTTTGTTAAATGGGGAGGCGAAGATTGCAGCCGCCTTGGGCGGCTCACGGTTTATTGGCCCCTTTGAGGGACTCACCCAAATATAAGCCTCCGGCTTTGCCGGAGGTAATTTAACTGAGGTCGTACATTATGTCTACCGTGATATCACGCCGCCGCTTTATCACTTTCCTGGCCGTTGCCGCCGGCCTGCCGATGTTGCTGAAGACTGGTGGTGCCCAGGCCAGGCCGGTACGCTGGGATGGCACCGCGCTGGGCGCACCAGCTTCGATCCAGCTTTACCACACCGACGAAGCTTTGGCGCGCGCTGCCATCGCTGCCGGATTGGACGAGTTGAAACGCCTTGAGACGATCTTCAGCGTTTATCGCGCGGACAGTTCCATCTCGAAACTCAATCGCGAGGGTGTGCTCGAAAACGCACCGGACGATTTCATCGCCATGCTCACGCGCGCCTTGTCGCTAGCCAAAATCAGCGACGGTGTCTATGACCCCACCGTGCAACCGTTATGGCAAACCTATTTCCGCCACTTCACCGCAAGCAACCCCGACCCTGCCGGACCGTCACCGCGCGATCTCGCCGCCGCGCTTGCGCTGGTGGACTGGCGCGCAGTCGAGGTGGATACCGGACGCAACCGGGTCTCCTTCGCCCGTCCCGGCATGGGGTTGACGCTGAATAGCGGCGCCCAGGGCTATATCACCGACCGTGTCACCGATGTGCTGCGCGCCCATGGTTTTGACCGCATGCTGGTGGACATGGGAGAACCGCGCGCGCTCTCAGCCAAGCCGGACGGCTCCGCTTGGCGCATAGCCATCGCCAATCCCGCCGATCCGGGCAGTACGGTCACGACGCTGGAAGTAGTGGACAAATGCGTTTCCACCTCGGGTGGTTACGGCACTTTATTTGATAACGCGGGCACGTTTACCCACCTGATCGACACCCGCACCGGCCGCACCGCACCGGCGTTACTGGGGGTCTCGGTGGTGGCAGACACCGGCAGTATTGCCGACGGCCTTTCCACCGCGATGCTGATGGCGCCGGTCGAGCGCCGCCAAACTATCCTCAGGGCTGCCGGAGGGCAAAAGGCGATCTACGTCACGCCAGAGGGCGTGATCTCCACGGTAGATGCATGACCATGGGCGAAACTGTGGACAATATGACGGATTTCAGCGCTCCCACGATGACCGAGGGTATCGCCCAAGTGGTGGAGGTGGACGGCAACACGGCATGGCTGGTGCCCGAGCCTGGCTCCAGTTGCGGCGGTTGCTCCTCCGCAGCGGCATGCGGCTCCAAGGGCATCGGCACCGTGTCCAGCCGTCTGGAGGCACGCCGCTTTCAGCTCGTCAACGATGCCGGGCTCAGGATCGGTGATCGGGTGGTGGTGGGTATCCGCGAAAATGCGCTGCTCAGGGCTTCGATCACCGCCTATGTCATCCCGCTTGCCATCTTGCTGACCGCCGGCGCGCTGGCGCAGTGGGTTGCCGGCAGCGATATGGTTACGATGGCGGCGATGCTGGCTGGCCTCGTGCTTGGGCTGTGGCTGGCGCGCGTGAGGGCAGGACATTTGATGACCAAGGGCGAACTCGCCCCCCGTTTTCTTCGCCGCGCCAGTATGGGCGAAACGTGTAATCTTGAGTAGGTAAGGAATAGCAGAGGTGTCCGAATGAAAGAATATGCACTTTTGATTGTAAGCGCGGCGCTGGTCAACAACGTCATTCTGGCCCGTTTCCTCGGCCTGTGCTCGTTCATGGGGGTCACCACGCGCATCGACACCGCCGTCGGCATGGGCATGGCGACCACCTTCGTGATCACCGTTTCGTCGATGGCCGACTGGGCGGTCGGAGCTTATCTGCTGGAACCCTATAACCTGTGGTACCTGCGCACGGTGACTTTCATCATGGTGATCGCCGCCGCCGTGCAATTCACCGAACTGACCGTGAAAAAAGTATCGCCGCCACTGTTCCAGATGCTGGGCATTTACCTGCCGCTGATTACCACCAACTGCGCGGTGCTGGGGATTGCCATCCTGCTGGTTGAGCAAAAGATGAATTTTATCGAGGCCACACTGTTCGGTTTTGCGTCTTCCGTCGGCTATAGCCTGGTGATGGTGATGTTCGCCGGGCTGCGCGAACGGATGGCGCTGGCCGATATCCCGCGCCTGTTCGCCGGCCCGCCGATCGGTTTTATCGTCGCCAGCCTGCTGGCGCTGGCGTTCATGGGTTTCTCCGGCATGACGAGTTGAGGATATAGATTATGTGGATCGCTGTCGGCAGTCTTACAACAATGGGCCTCATTCTGGGTGCCTTGCTCGGCGTGGCGGCAAAATTTCTTGCCGTTAAAGAAAACCCGCTGGAAGAGGAATTGAAGGAAATGCTGCCCGGCTCGCAATGCGGCCAGTGCGGCTATGTCGGTTGCAGCCAGTATGCGGCGGCGCTGGCCAAGGGCGAGGCTCCGGTGACCCTGTGCCCGCCCGGCGGCAAAGCGGTGATCGAGGCGCTGGCCAAGAAGCTGGGTGTCACCGCCGATACCTCCGGGCATGAAGAGAAGGTGCCGGAACACGCTTTCATCGTCGAGGATATTTGCATCGGTTGCACGCGCTGCATCAGGGAATGCTCGACGGATGCCATCATGGGCGGCAACAAGCTGATGCACACGATTATTATCGAAGCGTGTCACGGTTGCGCCAAATGCGTCCCGGTCTGCCCTACCGATGCCATCATAATGGTTCCGGTGCTTGTGACGTTGCGCAACTGGCATTGGCCCAAGCCGGAAATTGATAGCGCGCAGCCCAAGCACGAGGTTGCGCATGCGTAGGCGCGATTCACGAATCGCCCCTATGTGATCCATGATATCCCATATGCATCCGTGGCTAATTACGGTTTTCAGATTGATTGAAGGAACATGAAAAAATGAAACTTTTCCCGATTCGCGGCGGCATACACCCCGACTACCGCAAGGAACTGGCCAGCGAGAAAGCCATCGTCGTCATGCCATTGCCGGCCGCGCTCTATATTCCGCTGCAACAGCACATTGGCGCGCCTGCCGAGGTTCTGGTTAACGAGGGCGACCTGGTCAAAAAAGGGCAGATGATCGCGCGCAACCAGGGGGCTGTGTCGGCATCGCAACATGCACCCACGTCGGGTCGCATCAAGACGGTGACCGATGTAACTGCGCCCCATCCTTCGGGGTTGCCGCAGACCACGATCATCCTCGAGCCCGATGGCAGGGACGAATGGGGCGAGCTGCCTGAACCGATCTCCGATCCCTTTACTGCCGATGCGCATACGATCAACGACCGCGTCGCGCAGTCGGGCATCGTCGGCATGGGCGGCGCCGCCTTCCCGTCAGCGATCAAACTGAACCTCGGCGAGCAGAAGAAGCTGGATATCCTGCTGTTGAACGGGGCGGAGTGCGAACCTTACCTGACCTGCGACGACCGTGTGATGCGCGAATATGCCGATGAAATAATCGACGGCGCCCGCATCATGGCGCATGCGCTTGGCACTCCCAGGGTGGTCATCGGCATCGAACAGAACAAACCGCAGGCGATAGCCATCATGACCAGGGCGGCTTCCGCTTTTCCCAATGTCGAAGTGATCGCCGTGCCGGTGCAGTACCCGATGGGTTCCGAGCGCCATCTGGTGCAGGCGATCACCGGACGCGAGACTCCGGCGCGCAAGCTCACCGCCGATCTCGGTATTGTGGTGCACAATGTCTCCACCGCCCGCGCCGTGCATCAGGCGGTTCGCTTCGGGCGCCCGCTGGTCGCACGCGTGGTGACGGTGAGCGGCGGCGCGATACGCGAACCCAACAACGTCTTGACGCCCATTGGCACCTTGGTGGCTGACCTGGTCGCGTTTTGCGGTGGCTTTTCGGCACGCCCCGAGCGTGTAGTCAATGGCGGGCCGATGATGGGCCAGCCGCTGCCCAGCCTGGATGTGCCGGTGGTCAAGGGCACCTCGGGCATCCTGGCGCTTACCGCCGAAGAGATCAATGATCGCCCCGCCGACGCCTGCATCCGCTGCGGCAGTTGTGTCACCGTCTGTCCGTGCGGCTTGTCGCCGGTGGAAATGTCCGCCTTCATTCGCAAGGATAAGCTGGAAGTCGCCGCCAAACTGGGCGTGATGGATTGTTTCTCCTGCGGCAGTTGCTCGTATGTTTGCCCTTCGCATATCCCGCTGGTGCATTACTTCAACTACGCCAAGGGAATGCTGAACGATCTGGAGCGCGAGCGCAGCAAGAGCGAACGTATCAAGACACTGGCGGAGGTGCGCACGATCCGCATTGAAAAAGCCACCGAGGCCAAGCGCGCCGCCCTGGCCGCGCGCAAACCGGCTGCAGAAAACACCTCGCCGGTCAAAACAGGCGAGGCCGAGGCTACAACCGAAGAAAAGGCCAACGCATGAGTATCGCAAGCATAAGCAAGAGCGGGCCGTATGCGCACGGAGACAGCAGCGTCCAGAAAACCATGTTCACGGTGCTGCTGGCGCTGACACCGGCCACTTTATTCAACCTCTACCTGTTTGGCTGGCCGGCGATCCTGCTGTTCACCGTCACGGTCGGCGCCTGTCTGGCGGTCGAGGCGGGCTGCCTGTCGCTGGCGGGCAAGCCGGTGAGGGCGACGCTGGCCGACTGTTCGGCGCTGTTGACCGGCTGGCTGCTGGCGATGAGCCTGCCGCCCTGGGCGCCGTGGTGGCTCGGCGTGCTGGGGGCGATTTTCTCCATCGCCATGGCCAAACACTCTTTTGGCGGCATCGGCCAGAATGTGTTCAATCCCGCCATGGTAGGGCGTACCGTACTGCTGATATCGTTCCCGGTGGTGATGACCACCTGGATCGCACCGCACCCGCTATTCTCGGCTGGCGCACCGGGCTTATTCGAGGCCATTGCCATCACCTTCGGCGGCCAGATGCCCGATGCGGTGAGTTCCGCCTCTGCGCTTGGCCATATCAAGACCGAGCTGTCGCGCCATATTCCGGTGACCGAGTCGATGGCGCAGGTTCCCGGCTTGATGGACATGCTGCTCGGCTACCGCGCCGGCAGCATGGGTGAGACCTCGGCGATACTGATCCTTGCCGGCGGGCTGTTCCTGATGGCCAAGCGCATCATTTCATGGCATATCCCGCTGAGCGTGATGGGCGGGCTGTTCCTGATGGCTGCGATATTCCACGCAGTCGATCCTGCACGCTACGCCTCCGGAACTTTCCATCTGGTATCCGGCGCCACCTTCCTCGGGGCATTCTTCATCGCCACCGATTACGTCACTTCCCCGGTTACGAGAAAGGGACAATTGATATTCGGCCTCGGTTGCGGCGTGCTGATCTGGCTGATCCGCAACTTCGCGGGCTATCCTGAGGGCGTAGCCTTCGCGGTGCTGCTGATGAACGGGCTGGCTCCGATCATCGACCAATACACTCGCCCGCGCGCGTTCGGACGCACCAGCAAGGGTGAACCGTTGCCGCTGAAGGAAAAGCCATGAAAACACAGCTTACATGGGGACACGGGCTGATTCTGGGCGCGTTTTGCCTGGGCTTCGGGATCGTGCTCGCCGCCAGTGACCGCATTACCGTGGAAGATATCGCCGCGCGAGCCATGGAAGACAGGCTGAATTCTCTCGGACAGGTGATTCCGGACAGCATACACGACAACAATCTGGTTGAGGATGCCATCACCATGAAAAACGAGCGCGACAAGGAAATCACCGTCTATCGCGCTACCAAGGAAGGCAAGGTAACCGGCTTGGCCTATGAGATATTCGGCGTCGGCTATGCCGGCCAGATGAAGCTCATGCTGGGCATCGACGCACAGGGGAAAATACTCGGCGTGCGCGTTCTCGCCCACAAGGAGACTCCCGGCCTGGGCGACAAGATGGAAGTCAAGAAAGGCAACTGGATACTGCGCTTCGATGGCTTGTCCCTGGGCAACCCGCCGCCGGACAAGTGGAAGGTAAAGAAAGACGGCGGCCAGTTCGACCAGTTCACCGGCGCCACCATCACGCCGCGCGGCATCGTTAACGCCATCCGTAGCGGGCTCGAACTGTTCGCCGCCCACAAGGAGCAAATGATGGACATGAACGCCCCCAAAGCACAAATGAACAAGGAGGGACATTAATATGGCAGCGCAATATAAAACCATCGTCAAGGATGGTCTGTGGGAAAACAACGGCGTGCTCGCCATGCTGCTGGGCCTGTGTCCCGCCATGGCCATGACGGGCACCGCCACCAATGCGCTGGGCATGGGGCTGGCAACCGCGGCAGTGATGGCCGCATCGAGCATGCTGGTGGGTATGTTCCGCAACCAGATCACCCAGGAGGTGCGCATCCCGGTATTCATCCTGGTCGTCGCCTCGATGGTGACGCTGGTGGATCTGTTCATGAATGCATGGCTGCACGAGCTTTACAAGGTGCTGGGCATGTTCATTCCGCTGATCGTGTCCAACTGCCTGCCGCTGGCACGCCTCGAGGCTTTCGCCGGCAAGAATTCGACGATGCCCTCGCTGATGGATGGCCTGTTCATGGGTATCGGCTTTACCATTGCGCTTACCATGATCGGTACGGTGCGCGAGATCGTTGGCTCCGGCACTTTGTTCGCAGACGCTTCACTGTTGTTTGGCCCGGCCTTCAAGTTCATGGAAATGCGCTTGCTGCCGGAAGATACCGGTATATTAATGATGATCCTGCCGCCGGGCGGATTCCTGACTCTCGGCCTGCTGGTAGTCGGCAAACGCATGCTGGATGTGCGCGCCGGCAAGGCTATCCAGATGGGCGGCGCCCACAGCGCAGCTTGAGGTGAGAGCGATGAAAATCGGAATCGCCTACGCCCTGCCGCAACGCCAAGCCTGGTTCGACATCGAAATACCCGATGGCACCACCATCCAGGACGCCATCAATCGATCGGGAATCCTCAAACAATTTCCCGAGATCAATCTGGAGCAACAAAAAGTCGGCGTGTTCGGCAAGGTCAGCAAGCTGGATGCCGTGCTGAACGATGGCGACCGCGTCGAAATCTATCGCCCGATCACTTGCGACCCCAAGACCGTGCCCCGCAAGGCCAAGGGCGGAGATGCAGCATCCGATGCTGACGCGGGCTAAACGGATAAATCTTGCAGCGGGATCGCATTAGTGATATGCGATTCCTTAACTCTTCAATTACGGTACCGTAAGAATTCTGCGAACACTGCTCGCCTGCGTTGAGCCGCTTTACTATCCGGTTCGGGAATAGGATGCCGCAGCATTATCTAATTCCGTTTCACAAAATTCAGAACGCCCCCACGCTGCGCAACGCCTCGCCACTAGCATGAAATATTTCATGAGCAAAAATCGGCGGACACGTTAATAGAACAAAATCCGATTTCATGGCAAACTTGGCAATGTTGACCGGTCACAACCGTAAGACAGCATTACGCAACCTGAAGCAAGCAGCTTGGTAAGCTCGTTTACTGCCTAGAAATTCAGTTCTCATTCACTCAAAAGGAATCTACGAAAAAATGAGACTTTCACTACGCTTCGTTTTGCCCCTGATGCTGGTTCTGTCAGGAATCGCCTACGTCGTCGCGCCGCTGGTTGACCAATTGACGCTTCGCTGGTTCGTGCGAGACTTGGACATGCGCTCTACGCTGATTGCCAACACTATCCAGGAACCGCTACTGGAACAGCTTGTGGCAGGCAAGAAAGCCAAGATCGTGGATTATTTCAACCGTATTTCCAAGGACGAGCGGCTGTATGCCATCGGCTACTGTGCTTCGCCAACAGAAAAAGCATTGGTCAGCCGCCCCCTTCCCCCGGATATCAAGTGTGCAAATCTGGAGCAATGGGAGAGTTCGAAGGATCACCTGTTGCCTAGCGCCCAAGGGCCCTTGCACGTGGCAGTGCACCCAATGCCCAGCGAGGCGACGCCAGCCGGCCAGCTAGTTCTGGTGCATGACATGAGCTTCGTCACCCGCCGCAGCGAAGAAACCAAGCTCTACGTGTTCTACTTTTTTCTGGGACTGGCAGTCGTGATCTCGTTGATAACGGTGATCATCGCCCAGCTTTCGTTGCGCGGCTGGACGGCTGGCGTGCGTTCCCTGCTGCGTGGCGAGGGATTGCTGCAGCAGCTTGCGATGAACCCGCAATCCTCCCCACCCGAGCTCAAGCCTATCGCCCGCGATCTGCAGCGGCTGATCAGCGAACTGGAGGCTGAGACTCGTGCACGGGATGAAGGTCAGATCACCTGGACACCGGAGTCCTTGCGCGCCATTCTCCACGGCGAACTGCGCGGCGAGGATGTGATCGTGGTTTCCAACCGCGAACCCTACATCCACCAGCGCCATGGTGAGCAGATCGAGGTGCAGCAACCGGCCAGCGGTCTGGTCACGGCATTGGAACCCATCATGCGCGCCTGCTCGGGTACCTGGATCGCTCACGGCAGCGGCTCGGCCGACCGCGATGTGGTCGACAAGCATGACCGCATCGCGGTGCCGCCGGATCATCCCGCCTACCAGATTCGCCGCGTCTGGCTGACCAAGGAGGAAGAGGCCGGCTACTACTACGGCTTCTCGAACGAGGGACTGTGGCCGCTCTGCCATATTGCGCACGTGCGTCCCACTTTCCGTTCAAGCGACTGGGAGCAGTATGTCGCGGTGAATCGCAAGTTTGCCGAGGCGGTGGTAAGCGAGTCCAAGACGAAAGCACCCATAGTCCTCGTGCAGGACTACCATTTCGCCCTGTTGCCGAAGATGATACGCGAGGCGCTCCCGGATGCCACGATCATCACCTTCTGGCACATACCATGGCCGAATCCGGAATCGTTCGCCATCTGCCCGTGGAGAAACGAAGTGCTTGAGGGGATGCTGGGCAGCAGCATTCTCGGTTTTCATACGCAGTTCCATTGCAACAATTTCGTCGATACGGTGGATCGCTTTCTCGAGGCACGGGTTGACCGTGAGTCCTTCACCGTCTCTTTCGGCGGCAAGCTCACCGCCGTGCGCCGCTACCCGATTTCCATCGCCTGGCCGCCGGAAGCAGAGATGGTGCAAAAGTCCGTGCCGGACTGCCGCAGCAGCATACGGCAGATGAACAGCCTCCCGCCGGAACACAAGCTCGGTATCGGTGTCGATCGGCTCGATTACACCAAGGGCATCATGGAGCGCTTCCGTGCCATCGAGCGCCTGCTGGAACTGAATCCCGAGTGGATCGGCCGCTTCACCTTTGTTCAAGTCGCTGCGCCGACGCGATCGGGCATTGAGGAATACCAGCATCACGAGACGCAGGTGCGGGACATGGCCGCGCGCATCAACGCCCGCTTCGAGGGCAACGGGTCTCCGCCCATCGTGCTCAAGGTCGAGCACCACGAGCCGCGCGAGGTGTACGAGTATTTCCGCGCCGCCGATCTGTGTTTTGTCAGCAGCTTGCACGACGGCATGAATCTGGTTGCCAAGGAATTCGTCGCGGCGCGCGACGATGATCGCGGCGTCCTCATCCTTTCTCAATTCACCGGCGCCGCACGCGAATTGGCAGAGGCCTTGATCGTCAATCCCTACGATGCCGACCAGTGCGCTGCCGCTCTGCATATGGCGCTGACCATGCCGGCGGAGGAACAACGAGATCGCATGCGCCTGATGCGCGGGCTGGTGGCAGAATTCAACGTCTTCCGCTGGGCAGGTCGAATGCTGCTGGATGCGGCCTCGATGCGCCGCCGTAGTCGCCTGACCGACAAGACCGGCAGCAGGAAGGCGTGAAGTTGCGCTCCAGTCACCCACCTGCGCCCAGCGTTGATTGGGCCTATTTTCTGGATGTCGATGGTACCCTGATCGATATCGCCGATACACCGGACGCCGTCTGTGTTGATACGGCGCTGCTCGACCTGATCGCGCGCCTGTACCGGGAAAGTGGCGGTGCAATGGCGCTGGTCAGCGGCCGCTCTATATCCGATCTGGAGAAACTCCTCGGTACGCTACACATGCCGCTGGCAGGGCAACACGGGCTGGAGAGACGCGATGCCGCCGGACGGTTGTGGATGCACGCCGCCCTTCCGGCGGCCAAATGCGCGATCAAACAGGCGCTGGCACCGGTTCTGGCGCGCCATCCCGGTTTGCTGATCGAGGACAAGGGGCTGACACTGGCGCTGCATTATCGCAAGGCACCTCACTTGGCGTCTTACGTGCACCGCTTGATGGACCGGCTGGCGAGTGATGCCGATGCAGGACTCGAGGTGCAGCGCGGCAAACGCGTGGCTGAAGTCAAACCCTCCGGCATCGACAAGGGCACGGCGGTGGCGGAATATCTTGCCGAGTCGCCATTCAAGGGGCGGCGTGCGGTATTCATCGGCGACGATCTTAACGACGAGCACGGCTTTGCCGAAGTGAATAAGCTGGAGGGAATTTCCATCAAGGTGGGCAAGGGTGGCAGTTGCGCCCGCTACCGCCTGCCCGATGTGGCGGCAGTCAGAAGCTGGCTTTGCGAAGCATTGGAAGGAGACAAATGAGCAATCTGGATCTGGCCTTGATAGGCAACTGCACTATCGGCGCGCTGGTCGATGCGAGGGCGAATATCACCTGGGGCTGCTTCCCGCGCTTCGATGGCGACCCGGTGTTCTGCTCCCTGCTCAAGGAGGCCGACGACTATGGATTCTTCGCAATCGAGCTTGCGGATTGCGAACGAACCGAGCAGTATTATCTGGAGAACACGGCGATTCTGGTGACACGTCTTTATGATCGTCATGGTGGCGCCATCGAGATCACGGACTTTGCGCCGCGTTTCGGACAATACGGCCGCATGTTCCGTCCCATGATGCTGGTGCGCCGGGTCAAACGTCTCGCCGGCAGCCCGCGTATCACCCTGCGCCTGCGCCTTACCTGCGATGACGGCGCCGGACGCCCTGAAGTCACTTGGGGCAGCAATCACATCCGGTATGTAGCGCCGACGCTCACGCTCAGGTTGACCACCGATGCCTCCCTGACCGCGCTGCTGCAGGAAACCACCTTCCTCCTTGAAGACACGGTCACGCTGTTGCTCGGTGCGGACGAGACCGTGCATGAGGCTGCCGGAGAAGTAAGCCGCCGTTTCCTTGAAGAGACCATTCAATACTGGCACGAGTGGGTGCGTTTCCTCGGGATTCCCTACGAATGGCAGGAGGCCGTGATCCGCGCCGCGATCACGCTCAAGTTGAACGCTTACGACGATACCGGCGCCATTGTTGCCGCCATGACTACCTCCATACCCGAGGCAGCCGGCAGCGGACGCAATTGGGATTACCGCTACTGCTGGCTGCGCGATGGCTATTTTGTGGTCAATGCCCTGAACCGGCTGGGGGCGACCCGCACCATGGAGCGCTATCTCGGCTACATCGTCAATATTGCCGCCAATTCCGGCGGCGCGCCGCTGCAGCCTGTCTACGGAATCGACGGCAGGGCGGAATTGCACGAACGCGAGATACCGGCGCTGACCGGGTATCGCGGCATGGGACCGGTCCGCATCGGCAATCTGGCCTATCGCCAGGTCCAGCATGATGTCTATGGTTCGGCCATCCTTGCCGCCACTCACATTTTTTTCGACCAGCGCCTGATCCGGCGCGGGGACGAAGCTTTGTTTCGCCGTCTGGAACTGCTGGGAGAGCAGGCTATACGCTGCTATGACCAGCCGGATGCCGGCCTCTGGGAATTGCGCGGCAGTGCGCGCGTGCATACCTTCTCCGCCGTGATGTGCTGGGCGGCCTGCAATCGCCTGGCGCTGATAGCCGACCGGCTTGGGCTGGCCGAACGCGCATCCTGGTGGCACGACCAGTCGAGACAGATCCATGAAACCATCAGCCAACGCGCGTGGAACAAGCAACGCGGCGCTTTCGTCTCCACCTTCGATGGGGATTCGATGGATGCCAGCCTGTTGCTGTTGGCAGAGGTGGGCTTCCTGGATGCGGACGACCCTCGCTTTGCCGCTACAGTCAATGCAGTCGAGAAGGAGTTGCGTCGCGGTGATTTCATCTTTCGCTATGTCGAGAAGGACGATTTCGGCGAACCGGAGAACGCTTTTCTCGTTTGCACGTTCTGGTATGTCAATGCGCTGGCCGCCCTGAATCGCCGCGACGAAGCGCGTGAACTTTTCGAAAAGTTGTTGGCCCGCCGCAACCGGCATGGCTTGCTGGCGGAACACATCGATCCCGACAGCGGCGAACAATGGGGCAACTTTGTGCAGACTTACAGTATGGTTGGGTTGATCAACGCCGCCATCAGATTATCGTTACGCTGGGATCAGGCATTTTAGGTGTCAATTGGTGAGGCGAGCGGAGCTGCCGCATACCGTCTCGGCTATAATCAACACCGGTTCGTATCGTGGTATTCCAAATGTCTGCAACAATCCTGGTCATTGGGCTGATGGTGTTCTTCGCCCATTTCCTGTCCCTGCAATTCAGCAAGACCAACATCCCCGATGTGCTGGTATTGATGCTGGTCGGCATCGTGATCGGCCCCATGCTGGGCATCGTCATGCTGGAAGATTTCGGCAAGATCGGCTCGCTGATCGCCACCATCGCCTTGGTGGTGATTCTGTTCGAGAGCGGCACTTCGCTTAATTTCGGCACGCTGAGCAATTCATTAGCGACAACGGGAGTGCTGACATTTACTTGCTTCGCATTGACTGCATTGATTGTGGGTGGGGTCGGTTTCGCCATACTGGGGTTGTCGTTGTTACCAGCCGTCCTGCTTGGTGTTACATTGGGTGGCACTTCGTCTGCTGTTGTCATCCCGATGGTGAATTCTCTGCATTTGTCAGACAAGCCCGCCACCGTCTTGGTGCTGGAGTCAGCATTGACGGATGTCTTGTGTATTGTTGGCGTTTTCGCCATTTTACAGGTACATACGCAAGGAGGAATTGAGCCGGGAAGGGTGATTGGGAGCGTGGCGGCCGCTTTGTTCTTTGCAGCAGTCATCGGCGTACTGGGTGGCATAGGCTGGTTGCTGGTGCTGGGCAAGATTCGCGACTTCCCCAACACCATCTCCTCAACGCTTGCTTATGTTTTTATCGTCTATGGAATTACCGAGCTCCTGGGATTCTCAGGTGCAATCGCTGCCTTGGCGCTTGGCGTCACACTGACTAACTATGAAAAGTTCGGCCTGCATCGTATCCAGCAGCTCGACAGCAAGATCGAGCCGCTTAGCGAGATTGATCGCATTTTCTATCGCGAGTCCGTGTTCTTGCTGAAGACATTCTTCTTTGTTTATCTCGGCATTTCAATCCAATTCGGTGCTGTACACCTTACCTTTGCTGCCATTGCCATAGTCTTGTTGGTATATGCGATGCGGCTGGGTCTCATGCGCGCGCTTTACCGCGATCCAGAATATAGCCTGCGCGATACGGCCATCACTTCAATGTTGGCACCCAAAGGATTAGCTTCTGCCGTGCTAGCCACTCTTCCGCTGCAGTTCGGAGTAGCGGGTGGCGAGATAATCCGTGACATGACTTATATGGTGATACTGGTCAGCATTACGTTGAGCGCATTGCTTGTGCTAGCGTATCCGTCTGGCTTTGCCCAACGTTTCTACTCGCGCGTACTAAGCAAGCAAACAGAATTAAATGGCAAGGATGAATAACATGGAACTCCATCAATTTTTCCTGTTCCTCGCCATCATCCTGATCGCCGCGCGCTTGCTGTCCGAAACGGTGGCGCGCTTCGGCATCCCGTCGGTCATCGGCGAATTGCTCGCCGGCCTGCTGATCGGGCCTTCTCTGCTCGGCTGGGTATCGCCCGACACGACGATGAAACTGCTGGCCGAGATCGGCATCATCCTGCTGCTGTTCGAGGTCGGCATGGATACCGACTTGAGCCGCTTGGCGCGCTCCGGGACCAAACCATACATCGTGGCGATGATGGGTTTTTTTCTGCCATTCGCGCTGGGTTACGGAGTAGGCGCGTGGATATTTGACTTGCCCGGACTCACTGCGCTGTTCATCGGCGGTACGCTGACCGCGACCAGCATAGGCATCACCGTGCGTGTGTTGAACGACCTCGGCAAGCGGCAGGCCGATGAAGCGCAGATTGTGATCGGGGCGGCTGTGCTCGACGATATCCTCGGCGTGATGGCACTCGCGTTCCTGTATCAATTCGCGGTCGAAAAACAGGTTTCGTTCGATGCGCTTAGCGTAGTGGGCTTGTACATACTGTTGTTCATGTTGCTCACGCCTTTGGTCACCAAGCTGGCCTCGGCGGTGATAGATCATTTTGATCAGCGCGCCGCCACGCCAGGGTTGCTGCTGACCATGGCTTTGTCGCTGATCCTGCTGTTCTCCTGGCTCGCGCACGCAGTGGGAGCGCCGGAGATCATGGGCGGTTTTGCGGCGGGATTGGCATTCAGCCAGCACTTCGGTTTCAGGCTCTGGCTGGGGAAAGGTCCGGCACTTGAATTCAATCCCAGTCCAAAACTGGCGCACCGACTCGAAGAGCAGATGCGTCCGCTGATCCATACTTTTTCTCCGATGTTCTTCGTGATGGTGGGCGTGTCGCTCAATCTCAAGGCGATCGATTGGAGTTCGGCCTTCATCTGGGAGCTCGCTGCAGCGCTGCTGCTGGTTGCATTTGTTGGCAAATTTGCCGCAGGTTTCTTCATCAGAGAGCCGCGTCGCAACCGGATCGCGATCGGCCTGTCGATGGTCCCGCGCGGCGAGGTCGGGTTGATCTTCGCGCAGCTCGGTTTCAGTCAAGGCACGCTGAATGGCGAGTTGTATGCCGCGCTGTTGATCGTCATCGCTTTCACTACCATGGCGCCGCCCTTCATGCTTAAATGGTTCTATGGCAGTAAGCCGGATTTGTAGGCCTTAAGGATACTTTTGATGAATCGTCTTGTCGCATTGATCGCTGCGTTATGCATGCCGTTTGCGGTCTTTGCTTCGGAAGGCGCGGAGCGCCTCGACCTGACCAATAGCTGGGTCGGCATCACCTCGGTACTGCTGTTTTTTGTCGCCTATCTCGCCGTGATGGCCGAGGAATTCACCCTGTTGCGCAAGTCCAAGCCGGTGATGCTGGCAGCCGGCATCATCTGGGCATTGATAGCCTGGTATTACCAGTCGCATGACATCCCGCATCTGGTCGAGAGCGCGCTACGCCATAACCTGGAGGAATACGCGGAGCTGATGCTGTTCCTGCTGGTCGCGATGACGTTCATCAACGCGATGGACGAGCGCAACGTGTTCGAGGCGCTGCGCTCGTGGCTGATCCGCAAGGGCTTCGGCTATCGCGCATTGTTCTGGTTGACCGGCCTGCTGGCGTTCTTTATTTCGGCGGTGGCCGACAATCTGACCACGGCTCTGCTGATGGTGGCAGTGGTGATGGCGGTCGGCGCCGGCAATAAAAAATTCGTCGCGCTTTCGTGCATCAACCTGGTCGTCGCCGCGAACGCCGGTGGCGCTTTCAGCCCGTTTGGCGACATCACCACACTGATGGTCTGGCAGAAGAACGTTCAGGCGACCAATGGAGCCGTGGATTTCTGGTCGTTCTTTGCGCTGTTCTTTCCCTCGCTGGTCAATTGGCTGGTACCGGCGGCCATCATGCATTTTTCGGTGCCAAACTTGAAACCCAGGGGAGGCGGCGCAATGGTCGCGATGAAGCGCGGCGCGTTGACCATCATGGCGCTGTTCCTGTTCACCATTGCGCTGGCGGTGAGCTTCCATAGTGTCCTGCATCTCCCGCCGGTGATCGGCATGCTCACCGGCCTGAGCCTGCTGAAGTTCTACGCCTATTACCTGAAAGTCGCCGAGGAGCGGCATCGCTCCGGCAGTGAAGGCGAAGAGAACATCGGCAGTCCGGTGCCCTTCGATATCTATCGCGAAGTGGCGCGCTCCGAATGGGACACGCTGTTCTTTTTCTACGGTGTCGTGATGTGCGTGGGCGGGCTCGGCTTTATCGGCTATCTCGGGATGATCTCTCAGGCGATCTACGGCGGCTGGGGCGCGACCAATGCCAACATCGCCATCGGTCTGATCTCGGCGGTGGTCGACAACATCCCGGTGATGTTCGCGGTGCTGACGATGATGCCCGATATGCCGGTCGGCCAGTGGCTGCTGGTGACGCTGACTGCAGGGGTCGGCGGCTCGCTGCTGTCGATCGGCTCGGCGGCAGGCGTCGCGCTGATGGGCCAGGCGCGCGGCGTCTATACCTTCTTTGGTCACCTCAAATGGACACCGGCGATCGCGCTGGGTTATGCGGTGAGTATCGGGGTGCATATGGTGATAAACCGCAGTCTGTTCTGAGATGCCTGACTGCGACTCTGTTTTTTTCGCGCAATCTGAAAAAACGCTCCGGCACTTTGTTTGCCGATGCGTTGCGGCTGCTTGGCCTCGCCTTCAAATTCATGGAGGTACGCATACTGCTGGTATTCGGCATCATCCTTTCCGTGTGAACCTACTCCGGCCTGTTCGCCAGATTGGTTCGGGTGCCCGAAGTGGTAGTGTTCCTGCTGGCGGTGCTGGTCGGCATGAAAGCCCCAGGCGCGCAGATCATCGCCTCAGTGACTTTCATTGCGATCCTGGTGACCATCCTGATCCAGGCGACCACCACCAAGTGGTTGGCGAAAAAACTGGATTTGCTGGCAGAAGAGTAGTCGCTGCCCTGGTCAAGGCGGCGCATAATGACCTTGTGTTCTTCCACAGTATTGTTTGCCACCTTTTTTGGCGGGATTCCATTGTTGCCGGACACTTGACAGGCCTTTGCTACCCAAACTGCTGAGGGCCCCCGTATTGCGGGGTGACTTTGTACCACCGGAAGCAGTTCCTCGCCGTGCTTGACGTGTGTCCTGCGGTCTGAGAATCCATGTTTGGTTTGCGACTTTTATATAATTCACTTGTCAACTTTTTGCAAACATATCTATAATCTACATGATTCTAGAGAGCAGGAGTGTTGGAGCCATCTGGTTTGCCTCACTCAAGAAGCTTCCCCCTGATTCAGAAATGTTTGCCCTGGCTGCAGTGCGGCTGGGGCTTCCGATGCGGGAACAAGATAATCAAAGGTATTCATGATGGCGAGCGAGACGGCAGGAACAACGAAGAATTTGTCGACTTCACAGGTTGACGGGAATCATAGCGTGGCGGAGCAAAGCCTGATCACGATCTATATCATGGGCAAGGCCTATGAGGTGCCAGCCGATGCGACGATCATGGGCGCCATCGAATATGCCGGGCATCAGATTATCCGTGGCGCCGGTTGCCGCGAAGGTTATTGCGGCGCTTGCGCCACCATCTACCGTCTGCCCGGCGACTACAAAATCCAAACCGGACTGGCCTGCATGACCATGGTCGAGGAAGGTATGTCGCTGGCCCAGGTACCCTATGTTCCGGCCGAGAAGGCAATCTACGACATCGAGAAACTCAAGCCCAACGTCAGTGCCATCCAGCAGATGTACCCGACAGTTTTCCGCTGTGTCGCGTGCAACACCTGCACCAAATCCTGCCCGCAGGGGCTTCAGGTCATGGACTATATTCAGGCCGCCAAACGGGGTGACATTGCGACGGTGATGGATCTGTCTTTCGATTGCGTCGTCTGCGGGTTGTGCATGTTGCGTTGCCCCGCCGAAATCACGCAACCCCTGGTGGGCATCCTGGCGAAGCGCCTGTATGGCCGCTATCTGCGCAAGGATAGTCCGGAATTAGCGGTGCGGGTCAAGGCGGTGGAGGATGGCGCTTACGATGCCGAATACGCCGAACTGATGTCGATGAGCCGCGAGGCTTTGTCAAAACTTTACTACGCACGAGATTCGGAATAGAGGGTAGGGTGGCGGTTTCATCTGCCCACGCGGTAAACGGTGGGCAGATGAAGCCTGCCCACCCTACGCCCTTGCATGACTCGGAATTAGAGAGGATTTAAGATGTATCCAGATTACATGGCGGAGTCGCTCCGCAAAGTGACTCAGACGCGTCCCGCACGTTTGGAACTCGCACGCAAGCCGGATCCCGTCTATCCGCCGATGAACGCGGAGGAACGCCGTGCTGTGCTGGAGGGCTTCCACCCCGATTTCGAGGCCAGCGCCCGCCGTCCGGTGCGCGTCGGCCCCAACCGGGACGAGTCGCTGACCACCGAGGTATCCGATCTTCTGGAATCGCACTCCTGGCTGCGCAGCGATCAGGTAAATCTCAAGAACCCGGATTTTGAAACCGACCTGCTGATCATCGGCGGCGGCGGCGCCGGTTGCAACGCCGCGCTGGTGGCGATGAAAGAGCACGGGATACGCTCGATCATCGCCACCAAGTTGCGCATGGGCGATGCCAATTCGATGATGTCGCAGGGCGGCATGCAGGCCGCCGTGTCGCGCACCGATTCGCCGACGCGCCACTACCTGGATGCCATCGGCGGCGGCCATTTCGAGAACAAGCCCGAGCTGGTCAGGGCGCTCACCGAAGACGGCCCCGGTGTGGTCAAGTGGCTCGAAGACCTGGGTGTGGTATGGGACAAGCAGCAGGACGGTTCGCTGAAGACCATGCACGGCGGCGGCACATCGAGGAAGCGCATGCTTTCCTGCCGCGACTATACCGGCGCGATGATCATGCGCACGCTGATGGACGAGGTGCGCAACCACCCGGACATGATCGCCGTGAAGGAATTCATGCCGGCCGTGGAACTGATCATGGACGACAAGGGGCGCTGTGCCGGTGCGGTTCTCTACGACATGGAAAGCGAGGAGTTCTTCACCGTCAAGGCGAAATCCACGCTGATCGCCACCGGCGGCTACGGCCGCCTGCATATCCGCGGTTATGACACCACCAACCACTACGGCGCGACCGGCGACGGGCTGGTGATGGCCTACCGCGCGGGTGCGAAGCTGATGTACATGGACTCTGTCCAGTATCACCCGACGGGTGTCTCGTTCCCCGAGCAGATCGCCGGCTTCCTGGTCACTGAGGCGATCCGCGGCGCGGGTGGACAGCCGCTTAACAAGGAAGGCGAGCTGTTCGTCTACCCGCGCGAGCCGCGCGACATCGAGGCTTCGGCCATCATCCGCGAGTGCGTGCAGAATGGCGGCGGCGTTCCGACACCCTCCGGTCGCGTCGGCGTGTGGCTGGATTCGCCGCTGATCGACATGCTGCACGGCGAGGGTTACACCGACAAGCACTTTCCGGCGATGTATCGCCAGTTCATCCGCTACGGCATCGACATCACGAAGCTGCCGATGCTGATCTATCCGTCGCTGCATTACCAGAACGGCGGCATCGAGATCAACGAGCGTTGCGAGACAGACATACCCGGCCTGTATGTGGCTGGCGAAGCCACCGGTGGCCTGCATGGCCGCAACCGCCTGATGGGCAACTCGGTGCTTGACTACAACGTGTTTGGCCGTCGCGCCGGACGGTATGCCGGTGAATACGCCAAGACGGTCAAACTCGGGAAGTTGAGCCTGGCGCATCTCGATGCTTACGAGAAGGAATTGGCAGATGCCGGCGTGAAAACCGATCTGGTAACCCCGGTACTGTTGCCGTCCTATGCGCCCAAGGATGTCAAGAAGCGCCAGTTGTTGCGCGGCGGCAATACGCTGCCAGGCTCATCGGTGCTGCAAAACCGCCTGTTTGATGAAAGGTCAGACGCCTGAGGCGCCGGAATCAAACTGATGACGCACATTGACGACAAGATAATCGAGCTGGCTCGCACTGCACTCAGTTTCGAGTACGGCGAAGAGCACTTCTATCGCCATGCCGCCGAGATGACGAAAAATCCAAGCGGCAAAGCCATGTTCCTGCGCCTCGCGGAAGAAGAATCAGGGTACATGGAAGACATGCACACGCTGTTCAGCGCCATCATCGGCAAGGAAGAGTGGCAGCGTCTTGCTGCCGAAGAAGCCGCGAACGCCCATCCGTCAAAGGTGATCGCTGAGATGGAAGCCGCCGTCGCCCATCGCGGACAGGCGTCAATCGCCGACGATGCGCAGGCGTTGCGCATGGCGATGGAACTGGAGCGCCGCATCATTCATCTGCTGAAGGATATGTCCGAACATATCAGCGATCCCGCCATTCTCAAGCTGGCCGGAAAAATGATCCTGGAAGAAACCTCCCAATATGATGCCCTGCAGGCGCAACTGGATAGCTTGCAGAACGTCGGGTTATGGCTGGACACCCCCGAGTTCCGCATGGATGGAAGGTTCTGAAAGGGCAATCTATGGATACTACCCTACGCATTACCTCGGCCCGTGACGGCAGTTCTTTTGTGGCCAGTATTGAAAAAATCAGCGGCCAGAAGTTGCTGGCTTGCTACCAGTGCGGCAAGTGTTCCGCCGGTTGCCCGATGGCGGCCCACATGGATGTGCTGCCCAACCAGATGATCCGCATGGCGCAACTGGGAATGCAGAAGCAACTGCTGGCGACGCGCTCTATCTGGATGTGCGTGTCCTGCCTGACCTGCAACTCGCGTTGCCCGAAAGGCATAAAAATCGCCGAGGTCTTCGAAGCGTTGCGCCGGACAGCACTGCGCGCCGGACAGCGTGACGACCACCTCAAAATCATGGAACTGACTCCCGAGGCGCGCAGCGTATTGCCGCCGATTGCCACGATCAGCGCCATGCGTAAATTGACCTCCTGATGAGAAGCCCTTAATGGGAAATGAGAACAAACCGATGAAGCTTGCCTACTATCCCGGCTGCACGTTGAAAAACCAAGCCACCAACTTCGATGTTTCCACCGTTTCGTCGATGGCGAAACTGGACGTGGAGGTCGAGGAGTTGGATCGCTGGAACTGTTGCGGCACGGTGCATGCGCTGGATTCAGACAATGTCATGAACCGGGTGGCACCAATAACCAACATGATTCGCGTCAAGGAAGCCCAAGCCAGGACAGAAGGCATGGCCAGCGAATTCATGACCGGCTGCGCGATGTGTTACAACACGCTCAAGCGCGCCAACATCGATGTGAAGTCCCGTTCCGATGCGCTGGAAACTATCAACAATTTCCTGTCCCTCGAAAAAACCAAATATGAAGGCGACGTTGAGGTACTCCATCTGCTCGAATACCTGCGCGACCGTGTCGGCTTCGATAATCTCGCCAAGAAGGTAACCAAACCACTAAAAGGGTTGCGCGTGGCCTGCTACTACGGTTGCCTGTTGTTGCGCCCGAAAGAGGTCGCCTTCGACGATGTCGAGAACCCGACGATCATGGAAAACCTGATTCGCGCCCTCGGTGCAACACCCGTGGAATTTTCGCACAAGGCCGAATGCTGCGGCGCCCACCTGACGGTCGGCAAGCCGGAAGTCATCGCCGACCGCACCGACAAAATCATGGGTTCGGCGCATGAGGAACGAGCCGATCTGGTGGTGGTGAGCTGCCCGCTGTGCGCCTTCAATCTGGATTTCCGCCAGGATGATGCCAAGCGCCTCAACCCGGACTTTCACAATATGCCGGTGCTTTACTTTACCCAATTGATGGCGCTGGCATTCGGCTGCGACAAGCCGGCGTTGCGTTTCGATTTGCAGCATATCGATCCGCTGCCGGTATTGAAGGCTCGCGGGCTGGATTAAGGAGGAGAGCATGTTTTTCAACGACCTTAAACAGACGCGTGGCAAAGTTTACATCAGCAATGATTGGTGCAAGGGTTGCGCTTTTTGTGTGCAATTTTGTCCCACCAAAGTATTGGAGATGTCCGATGATTATAACGCCAAGGGTTATCACCCGCCTTACGTGAAGAACCCGGATGCGTGCAACGATTGCAAGTTTTGCCAGCTTATCTGCCCTGAATTTTCCATCTACGTGACACTGGAAGAAGTAACCAACAAAGGAGAAACAAATAAGTGAAGACTGTCGCAGCGGATCCCAAAGGAGTCGATTCCGGACCACATTTCATGGATGGCGACCACGCGCTGGCCGAAGGCGCGCTGGCCGCAGGCTGCCGTTTTTTTGCCGGTTATCCGATCACGCCCTCGACAGAAGCTGCCGAGCGTTTCGCCGAACGGGCGCCGGAGGTGGGCGCGCTGTTCATCCAGATGGAAGACGAACTCGCCTCCATCGCCGCACTGATCGGCGCGGCATGGGCCGGACAAAAATGCATGACCGTGACCTGCGGTCCCGGCTTTTCCCTGATGACAGAAAATCTTGGCCTTGCTTGCATGACCGAAACTCCGATGGTGATTGCAAATGTGCAGCGCGGCGGCCCATCTACCGGCCTGCCCACGCTGACCGCACAGCAGGACATGATGCAGGCGCGCTACGGCCCGCATGGCGACAACATGATCATCGCCCTGTGCCCGGACAGCCCGCAGGAATGTTTCGACCTCACCATCGAGGCCTTCAACCTGTCGGAGTTCTACCGGGTTCCTGTCATCATCCTGACCGACGAGACCGTCGGCCACATGCATGAAAAAGTGGTTATCCCGCCAGCCGACCAGATCAAGGTCGTTCCGCGCAATAACTACAGCGGCCCCAAGGAAGACTGCCGCCCCTACAAGTTCGACAGCCAGGGCGGCCATCCCATGGTGCGTGCGGGCGATGGGTACAACTTCCACATCACCGGCCTGACCCACAACGAGAAGGGGTATCCGGTCATGACCGCCGGGCAGAACAAGATCGTCGTGACTCACCTGATGGAAAAGATCAACGGCAATGCCGACCAGATCATCCGCCTCGACGAGGATCAGATCGACGGCGCCGATGTCGTGGTGGTGTCTTATGGCATCACCTCCCGCATCGCTGTCAAGGCTATTCAGGATGCGCGCAAGGAAGGTATCAAGGTCGGTTCCCTGCGCCTGATCACCATCTGGCCGTTCTGCGAGAAACGCATCCGTGAAATATCCGCCAAGGTCAAGGCCATCGTAGTACCCGAGATCAACTATGGGCAGATGGTGCTCGAAGTGGAACGCAACGCAGGTGGCCGCTGCAAGGTAATCAGCGTCAATCACTGCGGAGGCGCGGTGCATGATCCCCAGGTGATCCTGGACGCCATCAGAAAGGCAATGCTATGAGTACCGATATCGAAAAATTCAAGGCAGGCAGCCCCATGGCCGACACTTTGCGCATGGACCGGATGCCGCATATCTGGTGTCCCGGCTGTGGCATCGGCTCCGAAGTGAATTCCTTTGCCGAAGCTGTCAAGCGTAGCGGCATCGACCCCAAGAAACTAGTCGTGGTGTCGGGCATCGGCTGCACCGGGCGTGTGGCGGGTTATGTCAATTTCGATTCGATGCACACGACCCACGGCCGCGCCATTCCTGTCGCTACCGGCATCAAGCTGGCCAACCCCGAACTGACGGTGGTGGTGTTCAGCGGCGAGGGCGACCTGGCCGGTATCGGCGGCAATCACCTGATCCATGCCGCACGGCGCAACATGGACCTGGTGGTCATCTGCAACAACAATTTCACCTATGGCATGACCGGCGGCCAAGTGACGCCGACCACGCCAGGATCGGCCATCGCCTCGACTACGCCCTACGGCAACTATGAATACCCGTTCAGCCTGCCGTTCCTGATGGACGCCGCCGGAGCCACCTACATCGCACGCTGGACATCGATGCATTCGCGCAACGTCACCCAGTCAATCGAGGAAGCGTTGCTGCGCAAGGGCTTCTCCTTCATCGAGGTCATTTCGCCATGCCCGACGCTTTATTTGCGCCGCAACCGCCTCGGCGACGGTGTCGACCAGTTGCAGAATTATCAGGACAACTCGATTCTCAAGCATGGTGCCGATACCCGTGAGACGAATATCGACTTTCAGGGCAAGATCGTCGTCGGCAAGTTCGTCGAAAAGAACAAGCCCACCTACCTGGAGGCCGTCGACAAATGCTGTGTCAAGCTGGTAGGAGACGATTATCAGCTCTACGGCAAGACCATACCCGAACGGGAGGCCGAGGAAAAAGCCGAGAAGGAGAAGATTGCCGCCCGCCGTGCCGCCATGCAGGCTGAGGCGGAAGCGCAGGCTGAGGCGGATGCTGAACCTCCGAAGGCCGGGACCAAGGCTGCTGCGAAGAAAGCTGCTGTACCCAAGGCAGCAAAGAAAGCTTCCGCGAAGAAAGCTGCGGCTCCGGCCAAAAAAGCCTCTGCCAAGCCCGTGAAAAAGGTTGCTGCAAAGGCTCCGGCCAAGAAGGCCGCACCCAAGGCAGCCGTCAAGGCCAAGGCTGTAGCCAAGGCTGCGCCTAAAAAGACCCGTAAGTAGGAATTGAGCGCATGAGCACACAAGAAATCAGGTTTTCGGGATTTGGTGGCCAGGGGATCATTCGCTGCGCCCTGATCACTGGCAAGGCGCTGGCCCTGTACGACGACAAATTCGCCACCATGACCCAGGCCTTCGGGCCAGAGGCGCGCGGCAGCGCCTGTGCTGCGCAACTCGTGGTTTCCGACGAGCGTGTCCTGTATCCATACATCACACACCCCGGAATTCTCATGGCGCTGTCCCAGGAGGCTTACGAAAAGTATTATGGCGAACTGCCCAAAGGTGGGACGCTGATCGTCGAACAGGAGCTGGTGAAACTGCGCGGTGAGCATCCGGATCTCAGATTGCTGCGGGTGCCGGCAACCCGCTATGCCGAAGAACTGGGCAACCGCCTGTTCACCAATCTCGTGGCACTGGGCTTTTTCACTGCGGTCACCAAAGTGGTTTCCGCCGATGCCATGAAGAAGGCGCTGCCGGGCCTGGTCCCCGATCGTTTCCTGAAAATCAACATCAAGGCATTCGACAAGGGCTATGAGCACGGCCTCCAGATGATGAGCCAAAACGGAGAAGCCGCGTCATGACGAAGAAGCGCACCGGCGTTTTTGTCTGCCATTGCGGCACCAACATCGCCGCCACCGTCGATGTGGCGAAGGTGGCCAAGGAGATGGCCGGTGAGAACACCGTTGCCTTTACCCAGGAATACGTTTACATGTGTTCTGAACCGGGTCAGGAATCCGTGGTTCAGGCGATCAAGGACAACAAGCTGGACAGTGTCGTCGTCACCTGCTGTTCGCCGAACCTGCATGAAAAGACTTTCCGCGATAATGCCCAGCGGGCCGGCATCAATAATTTCACCTGCGAAATTGCTAATATCCGCGAGCAGTGCAGCTGGGTTCATAGCGACAAGGCCAAGGGAACCGAGAAGGCGATCAAGATTTCGCGCAGTATTGTGCGGCGGGTTAACCGCAACAAGCCTATGGATGCGATTGCGGTCAATGTCACACGGCGCGCAATGGTCATCGGTGGGGGCATCGCCGGTATTCAGGCTGCCCTCGATATCGCCAATGCCGGCATCGAGGTGATCATGGTCGAGAAGCAGGCCACCATCGGCGGCCGCATGCTCCAGCTCTCCGAGACCTTCCCCACGCTGGACTGTTCGCAGTGTGTTCTGTCGCCCAAGATGGTCGAGGTAAAGCGCCATCCCAAGGTCAAGCTGATGACCTATAGCGAAGTGCAGGAAGTTGCGGGCTCCGTGGGTAACTTCCGCGTCAAGGTACTCAAGAAATCCACTTTTGTGGATCCGGACAAGTGCAAACTTTGCGACGAATGTACCGTAGTCTGCCCGGTAGTGGTGCCGAACGAATACGAGCTTAACCTGACCGCGCGGCGCGCGATCTACATTCCTTATGCGCAGGCCATCCCGGCCAGCTTCACGCTGGACATCAATGCCTGTCTGGGTCTGAACCCCGTTGTTTGCGGCAAGTGCAAGGACGTTTGCGAGGCGGGTGCCATCGACTACGACATGCAGCCACAGACGGTGACCGAGGATGTGGGTGCCATCGTGGTGGCGACCGGCTTCGATCTCTACGATCAGGAGAATATGCCGGAAATGGGCGGCGGCAAAATCGAGGATGTGCTCGACGGCTTGCAGTTCGAGCGCCTGTGCTCTGCCTCGGGCGCGACCCAGGGACATGTGCTGCGGCCTTCCGATCACAAAGAGCCAAAAGATGTGGTGTTTATTCAGTGCGTGGGATCGCGCGACCCCGCGAAGCATTGCGCCTATTGCTCCAAGATATGCTGCATGTACACCGCCAAGCACGCGCGCCTCTACAAGAAACATTGCCCGGACGGACGTGCCTACGTGTTCTACATCGACATCCGCTCCGGCGGCAAGGGCTACGAAGAATTTGTGCAGCGCACCATGGAGGACGACGATACCCTCTACCTGCGTGGCCGCGTCTCCAAACTCTACCGGCATAACGGCAAGATTCGCGTACTCGGCACCGACACCCTATCCGGCCAAAACGTGGAAATCGATGCCGATATGGTAGTGCTGGCGCTCGCCATGGTTCCGTCGAAGGGCACCATAGATATTGCCAAGATACTCAAGATCGGCCGCGACAAGGATGGTTTCCTGGCCGAGGCTCACCCCAAGTTGCGGCCGGTCGAGAGCGTTACGGGAGGTATCTATCTGGCAGGCGCAGCCCAGGCTCCCAAGGATATCCCGGAGACCGTCGCCCAGGCGGGCGCGGCAGCCGCCAAAGTAATCGCGTTGCTCTCGCAGTCTACCCTCAGCCGCTCGCCGCTGATCGCCAAGGTACGCCGTTCACACTGTACCGGTTGCGGGATGTGCGTTGACGCGTGCCCCTTCACGGCGATCCGGCTGGAAGGCAGCAAGGCGGTGGTGAACGAAGCACTTTGCGAGGGCTGCGGCAGTTGCTCGGCCACCTGTCTGCGTGCCGCCATCGATGTCAAGAATGTCACGCAGTTGCAGATACACGAAATGATAGAGGCGTGTTTGGCTTGAGAGACGTGAAGAGAGAAGGGTAAAGGGAGAAGGGTAACAGCAGCGTGGAGGGTTCGCCCTTCCCACTTCCCTCTTCCCCCTTCCCGGAATTTAAAGAAGGAAAACAGATGTCTGATCAACAAAATTATGAGCCAAGAATCGTCGCCTTTCTGTGCAAATGGTGCTCGTCGGCGGGCAGCGATCTGGCCGGTGTCTCGCGTATCCAGTACCCGGCCAACGCGACACCGATCACAGTCCCATGCACCGGCGCCATATCGCCGATGTACATTCTGTCTGCGTTCAATAAGGGAGCGGATGGTGTGCTGGTATCGGGCTGCCATATCGGCGATTGCCACTACATCGAGGGCAACTACCTGGCACGGCGCAAGATGCATTTGATCATGCAGCTGATCGAATTCATCGGTGTCGAGCCGAACCGCTTCCGCATGTCCTGGGTGTCGGCCGCCGAGGGCGCCAAATTTGCCCAGGTCATCACGAATTTCGTTGATGACCTCCAGCCGCTCGGTCCGCAGGACAAGCTGAAGAAGGCTGAGCGAGTATGATCAATATTCAGGACATCCGCGATACTGCGCGGGACATGCTCGCGAAAGGCGAAGTCCGCGCCGTCATCGGCTATCGGCGGGGCTCTCGCGGTATGCTCGCCGAGCCGGCCTTCATCACCGACCCCGCACAAGCCGACGACCTGGTGTGGGATCCGACCTGTTTCCACAACCTGTCCCTGTATCTGGTCGAAGACCGCAAGTTCCTGACGCACGTCCGTAAAACTGCGAACGCACCTATCGCCATTGTCACCAAGGGATGTGATGCGCGTTCTATTGTCGTGTTGCTGCAGGAGCACTATTTCAAGCGCGAGGATGTCTATATCATCGGCGTGTCCTGCGAGGGCACCGGGGTGGTGGATGAGCGCAAGCTGGCTCCCCACCTGAACGGATTTCAGGCTTCAAACGCTGCTTTCGACGGTGACGATTTCGTATTTATCACTGCGGAAGGCGAGAAACGTTTGCCGGCCCGCGAGGTGATGGCAGACCGTTGCCTGGAATGCCGCATACCTTTCCCCAAGGAACACAACGCAGTGTTCGGCGAGGACAAGACCGGACGCCAACTGGCAGAGCCGTTCGCCGCGCTGACCCGTTTCGAAACGCAGGGAACCGCCGAACGCTGGGACTTCTGGAGCCACCATTTTGACCGCTGCATCCGTTGCTTTGCGTGCCGCTCGGTGTGCCCGATGTGCTATTGCGAAGAGTGCGTGGTGGACAGCATTACCTTCCCGGTAACTACGGAAACCACGGCAGAAGACAAAGCCAACCGCATCCGCTGGATCGAGCGTTCGGCGGTGCGTTCCGAAAACATTACCTATCTCATGACGCGCGCCATGCATCTGGCCGGCCGCTGCACCGATTGCGGCGAATGTGAGCGCGCCTGCCCGGTCAACGTTCCGATCCGGCTGCTCAACAACAAAATGGAGCGGGAAGCCCGCGAACAGTTCGGCTTCGAGCCTGGAGCAAGCATAGGAGGGCCGTCGCTGGTGGCCTCCTTCCTCGATAACGACCCCGGCGATTTCATCAGGTAACAGCATGGAAAAGATTTTAGACAAGAAGCAGATTGACGACTGGATTGCCGCGCTGACAGACTGGGATGTCCATACGCCGGTGCTGGAAGACGGCATCTGGACGTATCAGCCGGTCAATAGCGCAGTCCGGGGCGCAGTCCGGCTCGACCACCCCAACACCAACCAGTCGCCCAAGGGATTCGCTTTTCCCCAGCGCGAGATATTCTTCTCGTTCGAACAGATCAAGGGCGAACCTCCGCGACTGACGCAGATACTGCCGAAAGAGCAGCGCCATGCCGTATTCGGCGTGCGCCCTTGCGATGGCCGCGGAGTGCCGCGCATGGACAAGGTATTCACCGATCATGTCGAGGATCCTTATTACAATGCGCGCCGCAAGAACGTGGCCTACGTGGGACTGGCCTGCAACAAGCCGCCCAGCCCCAATTGTTTCTGCCTGTCGGTCGGCGGCTCACCGGTTTCCACCGACGGCCTCGACGTTCAGATGACCGATATGGGCGACCGCTACTTCGTGAAAGCAATCACCGAAACAGGCAAGGCGCTGATGTCGGTGGCGGGCAGTTTTTTTGCCGAGCCGGCAGCGGCTGACCAGAAACAAGTGAAGCAGGTGCATGCCGAGGCGGTGGCTTATCCGCAACGCAAGATCAACGATCCGGATGGGGCACCGGCCAAACTGAAGGCGAGTTTCAACTCTCCGCTTTGGGAGGAAATGGCGCGCGCTTGCATCGGCTGCGGCATTTGCACATTCCTGTGCCCGACCTGCCATTGTTTTGATATCAACGACGAGGTTCAAAGCAAGGCACCGCTGAAGGGGCAGCGGGTGCGTACCTGGGACAACTGCCAGTTCCCGGATTTCACGATGCACTCGTCCGGCCACAATCCGCGCGAAAACACCGGCGCACGGCTGCGGCAGCGGGTAAACCACAAATTCCAGTATTTCCACGAAAATTTCGGGATGCATCAATGCACCGGTTGCGGACGCTGCATCAGCGGATGCCCGGTGGGGATCGATATTGTCACCGTTGTCAATAAGGTAACCGAACATGCCGGATAACATCTATCTTCCGCAACTGGCCAGGGTCGCCTCCATCAAGGAAGAGGTGGCCGGCGAACGCTCCATTAAAACCTTCCGCGTCGAGCCTGTGGACGGCAAACTTTTCGATCACGAGTGCGGCCAATGCGCGATGCTCTCCATCTTCGGCCGCGGCGAATCGATGATCTCGATCGCCTCTTCGCCGCTGATCAGGGAATACAAGCAATTCAGCATCATGCGGGTGGGGCGGGTCAGCTCCGCCTTCCATGAACTGGAGGTGGGCGATGTCGTCGGCATCCGCGGCCCTTACGGCAACAGCTTTCCGGTTGATGACTGGCGCGGCAAGAATCTATACTTCATCGGCGGCGGTTGCGGTCTGGCGCCGATCTGGCCGGTGATCACCACTGCGGTGGCGCAGCGCGCCAGCTTCAAGAACATCACCGTGTTCTACGGCGGGCGCACCTCGCGCGACATCATGTACCGGGCGGAGCTCGAGAAGCTGCGCGAGTCTGTCGATGTGCATCTGTCCATAGACAAGGCGGAGGAGGGCTGGGAGGGCTATTGCGGCTTCGTGCCGGCGGCCGTGATGGACAAGGATCCTGTCCCCGACAACGCCATTGCAATCACTTGCGGGCCGCCGATCATGATCAAATTCGTGATCCAAAACCTGAACAAGCTCGGATTCAAGGACGAACAGATATACACGACCATCGAGAACAAGATGAAATGCGGCTTGGGTAAATGCGGCCGCTGTAACGTAGGCAAGGACTATGTATGCGTCATGGGGCCGGTCTATTCGTGGGCGGTGCTGAAGAATCTGCCTGAGGAATATTAGCAATGTAGGGTGGGCACGTTTTTTGTGCCCACGCGGTCAGCGAAGGTTATTTCTACGTGGGCACAAAGCCGTGCCCACCCTACGACCAGCCACATAGAATTTGATTATTAAGGGGTAAGAAGTTATGAACATCAGTGGCATGCTCTACGGAGCGCAGTTGCTCAAAATCGCCGACTTTCCGGCCTCCGAGGTACTCGGGCCGGAAGCCAGCGAACATGAAATCCACAGCATGATCGAGCGTTGCGGTTCGGTCTTCGTCAAACCCATCTTCAAGGGTGGCATAGGCAAGAAGGGCAAGTCCGGGCTGATCGGGCGTGCCAGCGACCTGAAGTCGGCGTTGGTCGAGAAAGAGCGCCTCTACTTTGCCGAATATAGAGTTGGGAATGTCATGTACAAGTCGCGGGGAGTTACCTTCGAGGGAGCCATCCCGGCCAAGCATGAGGTTTACTTCTCGATCACCGATTCGACCCGCTACCGCGCGCCGGTCATGACGCTCACCCATCACGGCGGCATGGACATCGAGGAACTGGACAAGACCCAGATCATCGAAGTCCCGTTCGATCCCCTGACCGGGCTCAAGTCTTTCATCGTTTCCAATGCGCTGTCCGATCTCGGCGCGCCGCGCGAGATCGTGTCGCCGTTGGTGCAGCACCTGCCAAAGCTGTGGGATCTGTATCATCATTACGGCATGTCAGCACTGGAACTCAATCCCATCCGCATGATGGAAGGCAAATCCGGCTCACTGGTGCCGGTGGCCTGCGACTTCAAGTGCGGCTTCGACCGCGATGACCCGCGCGTGAACCGCTTGAACCTGCCCGTCGACCTCTTCGTTACCGAGGCCAACGACTTCGAGCAGGAGATCAACGAGCTGCGCACCTACCAGGGGCAAAGCGATGTTTACGTGATCAACGAAAAGGGCACCATCCTGGCACCAACATTCGGTGGCGGTGCAAATTCTCTGGTCACCGAGGTGCTGGGCAACGATGCCATAATCTCCTCCGACTTTGGTGGCAATCCACCCTACGAGAAGATGAACCAAGTGATGCGCATTTGCCTCAAGTATTACCTCAAGCAGTCTAATGTCCTGTTCATCATTGGCGGCAAAGCCAACAACACGGACATCTTCGTCACGTTCCGGGCGATGGCCGATGCGCTGCGCGATTACTTCAGCGAACACGGACCGACGCCGCTCTATGTAGTGATCGGTCGCGGTGGTCCCAATGTGATACGCGGCATGGGCGCTTTCAAGGATGTGCTCGACGCGCTGCGGATACCGTATAAAATTTTCGGCTTCGACTCCGCGATGACCGACGTGGTGAATTACGCCCAGGAGGCGGATCGCTGGATGAAGAGCGGCGGTCGCGCTGAAGTGGCGAAAATGCTGGGCTTGCCAGCCGACGCCTGATATGCGTAGGGTGGGCACGTTTCTGTGCCCACGCAGACAGCAATAATCGTTGGTAGGCGCGTGGGCACAGAAATGTGCCCACCCTACGAAATTGAATAATTAGCAAAGGTAAAAAGCAATGAGAAAGCCTGGTATTGAAGATTTCAAATATTTCGTCGGCATCCGCTCGCTGGCCGAGATTGCGACCAAAGAAGACCGCATCTGCGTATTGAACATCACGGGAAATGAATCCCGCGCCGTGACGCCGGTCAGCCACGCCTATTCCGGCGGCAACGTCGTGTTCGGCACTTCGCCGGGCCGCCGCGGACAGGTCGTTGAGACGCCTGCGGGCAATATTCCGGTTTACAACAACGTGCGCGAAGGCATGGAAGCCGGGCACAAGTTCAATGTCGGGGTTGTCTATCTGCCGCCCTCGGCAGTGCGCGATGGCGTCGCCGAGTTGATCCGCATCAATCCCGATGTCGAAAAAGTCATCATTCTCACCGAGAAGGTGGCGGTGCATGATGCTCGCGAAATACGCGCACTGGGACAGCAGCGCGGCGTGGATATTTTCGGCGCCAATTGCCTGGGCGTGGCGGACTCGTGGAATAACGTGCGCATCGGTGGCGCGCTGGGCGGCGACAACCCTGCCGAGACTTTGCGCAAAGGCTCGATCGCCATCTATTCCAATTCCGGCAATTTCACCACCACGATCGCCAACTACCTGTCGATAGGCGGATGGGGGACGACGACGCTGATTTCCAGCGGCAAGGACGTCTATATCAATTACGCCACTCCGGAGTTTGCCTACGGCATGGCTAACGACGCGCGCACCAAGGCCGCGGTGATGTACTCCGAACCGGGCGGCTATTACGAAGAAACCGTAACATTTGAAAAACCGGTGGTGGCCTGCGTGGTTGGCCGCTGGAAGGCGAACCTGACGCGGGCTGTCGGCCATGCCGGCGCCATTGCCGGATCGGGCGATGATGCTCGTGCAAAAGAAGGCTGGTTCATGAAAAAATTTGGCGTGACCGATCTGTTCACGCCCGAAAACCAGGTGTGCTCGAAAAAGGGCGCGGTGGTCACCAACATTTCGCATATCCCGCTGGCGCTGACTGCGGTGATGAAACTGAACGGCATCGACCGCGACTTCCCGCCGGAAGGCAATCTTGAGTTGAAGCCGTGGTTTGGCGACGATCAAGGTTTGAAACTTCCGCCTGCGTTGAATATTCCCGTAGTCAAGGCGATGTCGCCCTATGACGAACAAATCGCCGAACTGCTCAAACATGTGGGCGCCATTTTCCCGCGCCAGCCGATGAAAGACTGTTCTGGAAGTTCGGTGATGGATCCGAAGACCCAGGTCACCAAGGTCAACAACATATCCATCCTGGACACTGCCAAGCAGCCGCTGGAATCCAACCTGTGCATGGCACTGGTGCGCGAGCTCAACGATGACAACGATAACGCCCTGTTCAATATCGCAATTGCGGCGCGAGTTAATCTCCATGGTGAAGCCATGCTGGCTGCCGCCGATGCAGCACGCGAGGCCGGCAACGCCCCCAACACGGTGATCAGCGCGGCAGTCGCACTGCTCGGTCCGAAGCGCGTCGACGGCGCACGCAATGCCGCCGATACGTTGACCGAACTGTTCGCCTACTCCGGCCTGCCTACGGGCGACGACGAGCAGGCAAAAATTACGCCTGCCACGGCCAGCCCAGAACAACTCGCAGCCCTGCTGGGCAAAGCACCGGATGCGCAAGCCGAAGCGATGCTCAAAGCATTCGACAAACGCAAAGGCAAATCGGTCTTCGTGCGCTATCTGCGCAGCCTGAAAGGCCACCCGACAGCGGATGCAGTGATCGCCGCGCTCACCACCACCATCGCGTGGGAGCCCTTGATCCGCAAGCGTATCTCGCGCCTGACTGTGCGTAATTTGCCCTGGTATGCCAACCTGTTCTCAGCCATTATCGGAGCCGCAGCCGAGGGCAAGCACCACCAGCCGGGCAAGTTCTGCGGTATCAGCACCGAAGAAATGCTGGAGTCCTGGACCGCTACCCAGATGGCCTATCTCTCTCTGCTCGGCGAGAAGCCAACACCGTCAAATCTGTTCCCGTTCCAGGTCATGCTTGGATTGATTATTTCCAACGGTGTCGGCACCATCTCTGCCCAGGGCTGCAAGGGCGCGGTATCGGCTGACGGCCCGGAATCGCCGGAGCGGGTGCAGATCAACAAAGGCATGATCGGCTTCCTCACGCACACCGGCTTCGCCCACGGCGGCAACGGCTACGAGGGCATCCAGTTCCTGATCGAGAGCTTCAAGAACACCTCGCTGGCCGATGCCAGCGCCGCCAACCCCGGCATTGACCTCAAGGCAATGGCAACCGAATTCGCACTGGCATTCAACAAGGAGAAGAAGGCCGGCAAGGCACTCGGCCTGCCGGTACGCAACATTCCCGGTGTCAATCACCCGGTATTCAAGGGGCACCTGGTCAACAAAGACCCGCGCGAAGTCTACATCGCAAGCTTGTTCGAAGAACGTGGCGAGAAAAACATTTTCCACGATTACTACAGGACGCTGGTTCAGGCCCTGTTCGACAACGGCGTGACAGCCAATGTGTTCTGCGTAAACATCGATGCCATCATCGCCGCGATGCTGCTGAAACTCCTGTGGGCGCGCTACCGCAAGGGCGAATTCAGCGAGAGCTCTATGGAAATGGCGGCATTCACCGCATTCCTGTTTGGCCGCATGGCAGGATGTGCAGGCGAAATCGACGACCACATCAACCGCGGACGCAATATGGATACCCGCACTCCGGCTTCGCAGTGCAGCCACGTTTCATAGGAAGCTGAGACAGCTCCCTCCCCTTCAAGGGGAGGGGTGGAGATGGATTTAATATGCCATCCCCATTTTTCATCCAAGAAAAGTCATTACCGTTCGCGGTGATAACCAGCGGCTTTGCTGTCGTGTTTTGACAGTTTAGTCGAATGGCTAGTTGTTCCATCAGCCTGTCGAACCGCCACTCACCTCACCCGCAACCGTTGCAACTTCTTCCCTGCTCGATAGAGTGTTACTCTGCCTCCGTTATTGCTATGATTAACATGTTTAACAGTTTGAGGAGATCAAGATGAACGCAATAGCCCCCACGCTGATTCAGAAGCTACAAGAACTGCCGCCGCAGCGGCTGGCCGAGGTGGAAGATTTCGTGGAGTTTTTGGCGGTGCGCGAGATGCGTAGCGCTGCCGGAGCGCGGCTGGGTGAATCGCTCGCCAAGCTTGATGCACTGAACCTGCCTCAGATCTCCGATGATGAGATCAACGTTGAGATTCAGGCAGCACGCCAAGAACGCACAACGCAACGAACCTGATCGTGCGGGTTGTGCTCGACACTAACACGTTGGTCTCTGGCGTGATCTCCGCAGGCGGCCCGCCGCGTCGCCTGCTTGACGGAGCAAGAACACAAACATTTGAAATGTGTAGCAGCACCATGTTGCTGGCGGAACTACTCGATGTGCTCACGCGCGATAAATTCGCCGCGCGCTTGGCTCAAGCTGGTTTGACGTCGTTGAGCATCGTCAGTGAATTGCGACGCATGGCGCACATGGTCGCGCCAGACAATGTGCCGCGTGTGATCGAGAACGATCCGGACGATGATCATGTCATTGCCTGCGCCGTGGCAGCACAAGCGGATTTGATTGTCTCGGGCGACAAACATTTGCACAGCCTTGGCGGTCAATACAAGGGCATTCGTATCGTCAGCCCCACCGAGGCACTGGAATTCATCAAATCGCTGTGAATACAGGTAAGCGGGCGTGCTTCCATTGCCGTTGCAACTTCTCCCCGGCTCATTTAAGGTGCATCCCACTTGCGCAACCGCCGCAACATAACCGCGCCGCAAAGCACTGAGCGAACACGGCGGGTAATCAGAACAGGAGCTTGCGCGAGTTCCCGCACCAGCGGGAACGACTAACCAGCAAGTTTGTTATTTAAGGGAATAACATGATTGCAAGCTTCACTATCTATTCCTTGCGCCATACATGCAAGATACGCCACGCATTGGAAGGGGACTGATTTGGACTTTAGACTGACCCGCCTGATTCTGATCGACTCATACTGCCGGAATCGGATTGCCGAACTAGACGTAAGCGGACACATAACCATTAACGGCGAAAACGGAGCAGGTAAAACTACGCTCCTGCGACTCATCCCGATGTTCCTTGGTGAGAGCCCATCCAGAATCATTCGCGGCGATGCTGTTATGGAGAAGTTTAGCCGATACTACTTTCCATCCACCGCCTCTTACGTCATCTTTGAGTACCTGCGGCGGAATCAAAAAGTCTTGGCTGTCATTCACCCTGATGGGCAAAGCGATGGTGTGGTTTATCGCTTTATCGATAGCGAGTACAAGCCAGAGCTTTTCAAGGATGGGAACTCATTGGTGCAAACGAGTAACCTGTATCGGCATCTCGATAAGATGGGTGTCTATGATTCAAAACCGCTCACGTTGCATGCCTATCGCCAAATCATTCAGAACACTGCCGGGCGTGAACACAAGAATCTTGCGGGACGATTTTCCTTTACTGGCGGCACTGGAAAACTTACCCATATGGAGCGGATCGTCACTGGCATCCTTCAACGGGCAACGACATTCCATGACCTGAAACGCATGATCGTTTCGTCCATCCTGGACAACGATGAGGGGTTCTCGCTTAGGACTGGCAAGAAAGACCTGCTGCATTGGGTGAGCGAATATGAAGCACACCATGCGCTGATGGAGAAGGCTCCGGCCATGGCTGAGCTCGAACAGTCTGATCATCATCGCCGTATGGCTGAGACAGAGTTTTCGAAACTCCATGCACGATTCAAACTGTTGCATGACCACTTTGAGCAGCAGGCACTTCTTGCCGAGCAAGCTGTAATTGCTGCCAAGGAAGACAAGTCTGCAACCGAGAAAGTCTATGAAAAACGACTGCAAGAAGTCGTCGATAAGAAGATCGAAGCTGCGTCCAAAGCAAAACAGGCAAAAGAACTCGTCGATCAGATTGACGGTCGCAAGAGCCAGTATGTCAAGAATGGTGCCGATGATAAAGCTGCTAAGGTTGATTCCTTGCCTAGCTTACTTGCTGAACTTGCTCCCCTCAAGAAGCAGTTAAATGACCTTGAGGAGGAGGTCAAATCCGTCACCGAAATTTTTGACGACATGGAGACCGAAGCTAAGAACTACGCTAGGGAGGAGAAATCGAAACTGGATGCTGCTCGTGGCGATGCCTATCAAGCTAGCTCAAAGCGGAAGGATGAGCTTGCTGAACTCTATCAGGCGAACACCAAGACTATCAGAAGCCGCCAGGAATCCGAATTGGGGGCGATTTCCGCCAAAGCTTCTGAGCTTCGTACCGTAGAAGCCGGGTTGGTGGTTGAAGTTCGTAATGCCTTGCCAGACCCGGACATTCAAGCAACTTTGGATGCAGAACGACAGGTGCAGATAGAGGCTAATGATAACCTAGAAAATCTACGCAATGGAACGGAGACTCTGCACAAGGCCCACCAGAATATCAAGCGTGCCTTTGATGATTTTGAACTTCAGGTCAGCAGTGGCGAAGTTGCAATTGAAAAAATCCAGGAAGAACTGGATAAATTGTTGGCTGCCGACAATGCGGGGGAAGACACATTGCTTGGCTTTCTTCGTTGCAATAAGCCTAACTGGGCTGCAAGCATTGGACGTCTGGTTTCGGAAGAAACCCTGTTGCGTACAGACCTGTCCCCTGTTGTTGGTGATGGAGATGATTTCTATGGGATTGGCATCGAACTCGATAGATTAAAGTCTGGACGATTTACTTCCGAAGAAATCCTTCAGCAGGAAATCAAGCTAGCGCGTAATCGACTTGAGAGCCGTGCCAGTGAGGTCGAGGAAGACAAAAAGAATTTGGCAGAGACAAAGGCTAAGTTCGACAAGGCAAAAGATGCAGTCGCAATGCACGATGCGGTTATCGCAGTCGCCAAAAATGCCAAGTCAACGGCAGATCAGAATGTTTTGGGTGCTGAAAAGCGACTGATCGAAAGCAAACGAATGGCGATTGCCAGGGCGGAAGAAAAACTGAAAGTATGCCGAGTAAAACTAGTGCAAGCGGAACAAGCTGTCGAGGCCACCAAGAAGGATCACAAAGAAGAGTTGTCTCGTGCGGAGAATGCTCACAAAGAATCACTGACACAAGAAAAGGCAGATGAAGACACCAAGTTGGCCGAAATCGAAACAAAGAGAAAATTTGTTGATGCCGATCTATCCAAAAAGCTTGAGAAAATTTCCAAGGATCGAGATGAGTGCCTACTAAACAAAGGTGTTTCGACAGACGTGCTCACAGGAATCAGAACACGAATTAGCGGCCTGAATTCCTGCATTGAAGGAGCGGAAAGTTTTCGGTCATACGTCAGCCAATATCGCGATTGGCTGGGAAACATTTGGTCTCAGAAAACCGTTAAACAGCAAGAATGGCAGGCAGCATATGCAGAGGAAAGTAGTTGCAAGCGTGAAAATGAAGAGCTCCTCAAAGAACGGTATGCTGTTTTGCAGCAAAAGCAAAAAGCCATTGATGAGGCTATACGACTGGCGGACACGTGCGCCGCTATTCAGCGAAACGCCAAGAATAATTTGAAGGGACTCTCGCATTGGCCAATCGACAATGACACGTTGAGTGCTGGTTTTGAGCAGGGTATTGGGATTGAGACTTTGGGCGCTGACCGCAAGCGATTGCAAGCGATTCTCGATGAGAGCCACGAAAATATTCGGAAGTTTGTAGAAGATATTCGTCGTCAGATGTGCTCAGTTGTTGGTACCGGCCCGGAAAAATTCTACGCAACATCATTGCGAGCGATGGGGGCTCCGCGCCACGGTAAGGAGCATGAATGGATTGAGATATTCCGTAACTGGTTCAACAACGAACATGCCACCAATCGAACTTCCTTGCTGCAACTTGGCAAGACGATGGCCCAAAATATTTCGCACTTTTGGAAGAGCTTGGAAGATTTCAAGCGGAACGTTTCTATCTTTGCCTCCGATCTGAAAGCAAATCTTGAAGAGGGAAAGGTTTTTGACAGCATTGCTGATGTGACAACAGATATTCGAGCTTATGTTGATACCCAGAATTATTGGGAAGCAGTCGAGAATTTGCACCATGAGTACGATGCCTGGCACACCCAAGGGGACTCGGCCTTGCCGCCTGCAAGCTTTGTTGCTGCTGCAAAAGAAGTCTCTATGGTACTCAGTGAGGAAAAAGGCTTGATCGCCGATCCAGTTGACCTGATCAGTTTGAAGATCAGTGCGAATGTGAATGACCAAGGCACCAGAACAGCCAGTAACGAACACGAACTGGCCAATATGAGTAGTAACGGTTTGTCCTACGTCATTCTCTGTGTGGTGTTGATTGGTTTTGTGAATCGAATTCGACGCAAGGAGCCAGTGGTAGTGCCTTTCGTGGTCGACGAGCTAAAGGATTTAAGCTACGTAAATGCCAAGACATTGCTTGATCTTCTGACGCGCAACAACATCGTTATGATTTCGGCATTCCCGGATGTCGATCTTGATCTGGCAGAACTGTTTGAGCGGAACTACAAGATTCTTCCGGGACGTAAAGTCGGGCTAATTGATCTCGACAAAGAAGAGTCTGAAGACGATACCGAAGAAGAGGTGTCCAATGTTTGAACAAGTCGCGCTTCGCCTGCTTGAGGGCGCATTCATTTGCGAATCGTCATCCCCAGAGGCCTTTCGTTGGTTGAGCACCGAAAACGCTCAAGAGGATATTTCCGAATTTCTGGACAAGATTGGTCGGTGTCTGGCAAAAACTCAAAATGACCAAGCCTACTATGTGACGTGGAAGCGCATTGGTCAGAATGAACGTACTGAGGTTAAGCGTATCTTTGCGAGTATCAAGCAGACTTTTCGCCCATTGATCCATTTTATTACGCTCTGCATGGAGGCGGAGAAAAAGGATATCAGCCCGGCTCCCGGAGATCGGCTTGAATACGCTATGTTGCTCAAGGCTGTTACTGAAAATGCCCATCTCCTTGAAGTGCTGCGCGAGTTTGGAATGATGGGTAAAGAATTTACGGTAACCGAAGCCTCTGCAAAAGGCATGTTGGACAAAGTCATCCAACAAATGGAGCGCTGGGGATATCTGGTGCTTGTCAACAGGGAGCAGGAATCTTATCGCTTCACTGGCAAGCTTGATTACTACTATCAGATAATCGATTTTCTGATGGAAAACGAAGGGATCACAGACCCATCTTCTCAGGAGCAAGAGGATATGCCTGAACAGAGGAGGCTCGTTTGAGCAACCAAGATCCTGTCGCCATGTTGCTCGCAAAACTTGCTGCGAGTAGTGACATAATCTCTGCCGCGTATTACCAAGGGCGAATCCATAAATCAGATGAAAATGTCCGTGGTATTGAGCGGCTGAGACAACTCAGACTTTTGTCTCCAGATATTCGGGATGCTTTCCAGCTTCGGGCTAGCTTCCGTCACTTCCTTAACGCTGCACTGAACACTGAGCGCCTGTTTTCTATGGGCGCAAACATTGGTGGTTACTTTCAGCGTCTAGCAAATCTAGTTGAGGAACATTCTATTGCATTTCAGGAAGGCCGCGATGCTGATTGCGAACGCTACGAGGTGGAAATCAGAGAAGCCATCAGTGATATTGCAGATGCTATCGATGACGAACTGATCATTCTCCAAGCCCAAGTTGCCACTCGTTTTGCGGCAGTCTCAACCATTGCCGAGAAGAAGCGACAAAACCTTCACTACCAGCAAAGAACCCAGGAGTTGGTGAATCTGTTGGAGAGTTTTCACTTCTCGGACATCGGGGAGCAATTGGAAGGACATGAAGAACTCGCTCTATCGTTTAGAGCGTTGTTGGCGGATCGTATTCCGGCATTTCGGGAATCCCTGCTGTCCACCCTAGAACTTTTGAACCAGTATCTTTTTGAGTTTCGTAAGATTGAGGAACGGGCAAAGCGTGTACGGGCTTTCGCACTGCATTTGAATCGCAATCCTGATTGGGAACCGAAAGCTTGGGATGAAGTTGCTGACCCGGAAGATTGGTTGAAGTGTGCTAGCCCCCTATCTATACAGTCCAGCCCTGATGTATCTGCACCAGAGGCGGAGGAAACGCTTGCAGCAATCGCACGCACGATTCCCGCAACAGCAGGCACGAGGAATAAGAAGACTAGGCCCGCAGGACAAATTGAAGATGCTTCAGGGAATACAGTTGTAGAGCCTCCTGAATCGCCAATCCGTAGAGCGGTTCGCATCTATTTCAAGGAAGCCGGAAAATCTGTTCAGGGCATATCGGCAAGGGATTGGTGGGCTTCCAATCCGGTTATCCTCGATGGTATCAAGGAAGAAATCTGGTTGCTTCGTGTACTGTCTGAACATGACAACAAAGGGAAAGCAGGCAAATGGTTTCTCCGCTTGGAGGCCAAACAACATCCCGTATTTGATGGGAACGTTTTGGTCAAAGATGTGATTGCGTCGAAAAAGGCTGCGTGATGCTCGATCAAAAACTCGCCGAAGCAATGCAACGAATTCTGTCCAAAGATGACAAACGGACTCTGTTGACAGCAACATCTCAAAGACTCGTTGATGCAGGCATAGGAACCAAGCGTGGCAAATCAGTTTATTTCACAGAAACAGACAAGGCCGAAATGCGTGCTTGGCTACAGGCCAAAGGATTTTCAGTTGGGCAGGTTGACCTCGCAGGAATGCCACGAAGCGAAAGGCTTGAAGTTACCCCAAACGAGAAGGCCGGTGGTGCACCGATCAAGCAAAACAGGGTTTCGATAAAATCCCTGGTGGGGCAACCGCTAATGATTGGTGGTGAGTCCATTCGACTACCAGTCGAGAGCCACCTTGATGTGGATTGGACAAAGATTGCTGAGCAGATAGAACACTCATGCGTCATGGTGGTTGAGAACTACGAAAACTTCAATCGGATACATGAAACGAAGTTTGATCTACCTGAAGCATTTTGTTCGCCGTTGGTTATCTATCACGGCGACCCTAATGAAAGTCGGCTTGATAACGTCCAGCACTTTTTGAATCACATAAACCTTTCCGTCTTGGCTTTTATGGATATAGACCCTGCCGGAATTTTTATGGCAAACAAGCTTCCAAAGCTGGTTGCCATGATTGCGCCTATCAAGGACACACTGGAGATACAACTTAGTTCGCCGCAAACTGGAAGGCGAGATCTTTTTCAGTCTCAGTATCTAAACTATGGCAACGCGCTGAATGATCTACCTATCAATAGTCCATGTTTATCTTTGTGGCATCTTGTTGAGAAGCATAGAGCCGGGATTGTTCAAGAGCACTGGATTGGGTGTTCTGAATCTTGCGTACCTTGGGTTAAGTGCTAAATAGGGTCAACAAAAACAAAAAATAAATACCACAATAGATTCACAGCTAAAGGAGGATGGGGACGGATTAAATCCATGGACAGAGCCAAAAGAGTCGGGTTCGCATTAAATTCGTGGAAAGGAGTTGGCCACGGTTTCATTGTTGTTCCTGCCTAACCCAAAGCCACTACAGCGAATTTCTCCCGCCAGTTCCGGATGCTTATCCAGAATGCGAAACAGGAGGTTATATTAAGGCCTGCGAGATTGACTACAAACCATTGGAAAACCCACAACTTTTACGCGATAATCTTATTTTTATTAATGCGGCTATTTGGAGAGGAACGCAGAATGGGTGGAGCACAGCGCGTAACCCATCATACAGTTCATCAATCTCCGAGGGGTTGCACTGCTTTATCACCCGTCCTGTGACGACTACTGATTTTTATTTGAAGCAATAATTCTGGAGAGCTTTTATGACTGCATTTAATGTTGCACAAAAAATCCTGCTGGCCAATGCGGCCGGAGGGTTGAAACAACTCCCCGCACCGGGGCAACCGCTGGAGATCCAGTTCACCCATACCCTTTATCAGGATGCCACCGGCACGGCTGCCGCGCTTGCCTTCGAGAAAATGGGCGTGGATCGGGTGAAGACCATCTCTGTCATCGTGGTGGATCACAAGACCCTGCAAGTCGGCTACATCGACGGCGACGATCATCGTTACCTCGAAACCTTCAGCAAGAGATACGGCTGCTGGTTCTCGCGCGGTGGCAACGGCATCTGCCATAGCGTGTTCCTTGAGGACTTCGCGGTTCCCGGTAAATCGGTGATCGGCTCCGACTCGCACACCACCAACGCCGGCGGCATGGGCATGCTGGCTCTGGGGGCGGGCGGCACGGACGTGAGCTTTGCGATGGCGGGCACTTCCTACAAGATTGAAATGCCGCAAGTGGTGGAAGTGCGCCTCACCGGCGCGCTGCATCCGGGTGTGCTCGCCAAGGACGTGATCCTGAACGTGCTCAAGGTGATCGGCATCAAGGGCAACAAGGACATCTGCCTGGAATACACCGGGCCGGGACTGAAGAGCCTGAATGTCACCGATCGCGCCACCATCTGCAACATGGGAACCGAGGGCGGCGTCGCCTTTTCGATCTTCCCCTCCGACGAGATCACCAAGGCATACCTCGAAGGCAGAAAGCGCGCGGGCGACTACAAGCCGCTGGCCGCCGATGCGGGCGCAACCTATACCCGTACTGTCGAGATCGACCTGTCGTCGCTGGAGCCCACCATCGCGCTCTATCCGCGCCTGAAGTCCATGGAACCCGTATCCAAGCATGCCGGGTTGCCCATCGATACCGTGTTCATCGGCAGTTGCACCAATTCCAACTACGAAAATCTGGCCCGCGTCGGCGAAATTCTGCGCGGACGGAAAGTCAAGGTTGACACCGCCATCGCGCCCGGTTCGCAAGCCATCGCACGCCAACTGGCGGCAGCCGGCTACATTGAAATCTTCTACGCCGCCGGCGTTCGCGTTTTGGAAAATGCCTGCAGCGCCTGTATCGGTCAAGGCTTCAGCCCGCCCAGCAATGGCGTGATGCTATCCACCGCCAACCGCAACTTCGCCGGACGTTCGGGAACCGAGAGCGCTGCCGTGCATCTGGTCAGCCCGGTTACCGCCGCAGCCAGCGCCGTGATGGGCTGTATTACAGACCCGCGCGATCTATTCAAAGGCGACCTTGCCTTCAAGCAAGTTCCGCCGGTGGTCGATATGGGTGCCTATCAGGCGCCATTGCCGCCTGCTGAAGCCGCCAAGGTGGTGATGCGCTACGGCCCCGACATTGCGCCACTGCCGACGCTGGATCCATTGCCGGCGAAGCTGGCAGGCGAAGTCATGCTCAAGCTCGGCGACGAAGTCACCACCGACCTGATCCAGCCAGCGGGCAAATATCTGTCCCTGCGCTCCAATGCTGACGAGTACGCCAAGCAGGCTACTTTCATCCAGGCCGACAAGACTTTCAGCGCCAGGGCTGCGGCAGTACGCGATGCAGGCGGTCATGGCTTCATCGTGGCGGGCGATGGCTACGGCATGGGCAGTTCGCGCGAGCACGCCGGGCTGTGTCCGCGCATCCTGGGGATACGTGCCATCGTGGCCAAGGGCTTCGAGCGCATCCACCTGGCCAACCTCGCCAACTTCGGCATCCTGGGGCTGACATTCGAAAATCCGGCCGATCTTGAGCGCATCCAACAAGGCGCAAAAGTGGCTCTCGACACTTCCGGTCTGGAAAGCGGCAAGCTCAAACTGGTGGTTAGCGGCGTCGGCGATATTCCTCTCAAGCTTGCGCAGGGTAAGGAAGATATCCCGATGATCCGGGCAGGCGGAGCGCTTTCGTTGTTCGCCAGTCAGATGAAGGCGGCCTGAACCCAGATTGTAGGTCGGGCTTTGCCCGACATGTCGGGCAGAGCCCGACCTACATTACATAACTGAAGAGGAATAAATTATGACAACCGCAAAAATTATTTACACGATGGTCGATGAGGCACCTGCACTGGCAACCTATTCATTGCTCCCTATCGTTCAAGCCTTCACCAAGGCAGCAGGTGTTGCCGTCGAAACCAGGGATATTTCCCTGGCAGGACGGATACTCGCGAACTTTCCCGAAAACCTGACCCCGAGCCAAAAAATCGGTGATGAACTGACCGAACTGGGCGAGCTGACACTGAAGCCGGAAGCCAATATCATCAAGCTGCCGAATGTCAGCGCATCGGCTCCCCAGTTGAAAGCGGCGATCAAGGAATTGCAGTCACAGGGTTACAACGTTCCGGACTACCCGGAAAATCCGCAGAACGATGCCGAGAAGGAAATCAAGGCGCGTTACGGCAAGGTGCTCGGCAGCGCCGTCAATCCCGTGCTGCGTGAGGGTAACTCGGATCGCCGCGCGGCGCTTTCGGTCAAAAATTATGCGCGAAAGAATCCGCACAAGATGGGTGTCTGGAACCCGGATTCGAAGACCCATGTGGCGCACATGAATAGTGGGGATTTCTACGGCAGTGAAAAATCCGTCACCGTTTCCGAAGCCGGCCCCGTGCGCATCGAGTTCATTGGTGCAGACGGCAAGACTATGGTGCTGAAGGAAAAGACCACATTGAAGGCAGGCGAGGTGATCGATGCGGCAGTCATGAGCCGCCGCGCGTTGCGCGCGTTCTACGAAGAGCAGATCGCGGACGCGAAAAAGAAAGGTGTGTTGCTGTCATTGCACCTCAAGGCCACGATGATGAAGATTTCCGACCCGATCATGTTCGGCCATGCTGTTTCTGTCTATTTCAAGGATGTTTTCGAGAAGAACGCCGCGACCATCAAGGAGCTGGGTGTCAACGTCAACAACGGCTTCGGCGACCTGCTCGCAAAAATCGCCACGCTGGCGGAAACCAAGCGCGCCGAGATCGAAGCCGACATCCAGGCTTGCTACAAAAAACAGCCACAACTGGCGATGGTCAATTCCGACAAGGGCATCACCAACCTGCACGTGCCCAGCGACGTGATCATCGACGCCTCCATGCCACCAATGATCCGCGATGGCGGCAAGATGTGGGGTGTCGATGGCAAGCCTTACGACACCAAGGCGATGATTCCCGACCGCTGTTATGCCGGCGTATTTGAGGCGACCGTCGAAGATTGCCGGAAGAACGGTGCTCTCGATCCGGTGACGATGGGCAGCGTGCCCAATGTCGGCCTGATGGCGCAGAAGGCCGAGGAATACGGTTCGCACGACAAGACGTTCGAGATGGCTGGCAACGGCGCGGTGCGCGTTGTTGACGCATCGGGCAAGGTGTTGCTGGAGCAGAAAGTAGAGCAGGGCGACATCTTCCGCATGTGCCAGACCAAGGATGCGCCGATTCAGGACTGGGTCAAACTGGCCGTTACCCGCGCACGACTCTCCAATACACCGGCGATCTTCTGGTTGGACAAAAACCGCGCACACGATGCGCAGATCATCGCGAAGGTCGAAAAGTATCTCAAGGATCACGACACCAGCGGTCTGGACATCAAAATCATGACGCCGGTGGAAGCAGTGCGTGTCTCGCTGGAGCGCATCCGTCAGGGCAAGGATACGATCTCCGTCACCGGCAACGTGCTGCGCGATTACCTCACCGACCTGTTCCCGATCCTTGAACTGAACACCAGCGCCAAGATGCTGTCCATCGTTCCGCTGATGAGCGGCGGCGGGCTGTTCGAAACCGGCGCAGGCGGCTCCGCACCCAAGCATGTGCAGCAGTTCCGTGAAGAAGGCTATCTGCGCTGGGATTCGCTGGGTGAATTCCTGGCGCTCGGCGTGTCTCTGGAACATCTCGCACAGACCTTCAAGAACGCGAAGGCGCAGGTTCTGGCCGATGCGCTGGATGAAGCCAACGGCAAGATTCTCGACAACAACAAGTCACCGGCCCGCAAGGTCGGCGAACTGGACAACCGGGGCAGCCACTTCTACCTCGCCCTGTACTGGGCGCAGGCACTGGCCGCACAGACCAAGGACAAGGAGTTGCAGGCGAAGTTTGCTCCGCTGGCGAAGACGCTGAAGGAAAGCGAGGCGAAGATCAATGCCGAGTTGGTCGCAGCCCAAGGGAAACCGGTGGATATGGGCGGCTACTACCACCCTGATTTTGCAAAGACCTCGAAGGCCATGCGCCCCAGCGCAACCTTCAATGCGGCGTTGGCGGCTATTTGAAGCTGGGAAGGGTTAAGGGGGAAGGGATCGCGCCTTTGGCGCTCAAAGGTAACGGCGGAGGATTCGAGGGTTTTACCCTTCCCCCTTCCCCCTTCTCCCTTCCCCTTTCTCAAGATGTTTTAAACTTACTTTAGGAAATTCAAATGAACTTGCATGAATATCAGGCCAAGCAGGTGCTGCGCGAATATGGCATCGCCACACCGCGCGGCGCGGCGATAGACAGCGCTTCCCAGGTGGGTGGTGCGATAACGGAATTGGGCGGCGACGCTTGGGTGGTCAAGGCACAGATTCACGCCGGCGGGCGCGGCAAGGCTGGCGGGGTGAAGCTGGTAAGATCGCGCGAGGCGGTCAATGATGCAGTCAATGCGCTGATGGGCAAACAGCTGGTGACTTACCAGAATGCGCCGGAAGGACAGATGGTGTCGCGCCTGCTGATCGAAGAAACGCTGCCGATTGCGCGTGAGCTATACATCAGCCTGACGGTGGATCGCGAAACCGAGCGCGTCGCGCTGGTCGCATCGAGCGAGGGTGGCATGGAGATCGAGGAAGTTGCCGAACACTCTCCGGAAAAAATCCTGAAAGAATTCTGCGACCCGCTGCTCGGCCTGCAAGATTTTCAGTGCCGCGCACTGGCTTTCGGTCTCGGGCTGCAAGGTACGCAGATCGCCGAGTTCGGCAAGCTGGCCAAGAACCTGTACCGGCTGTTCATGGACAATGATCTGGCCATGGCCGAGATCAATCCGCTGATCGTGACCGCGGCGGGCAATCTGGTGGCGCTCGATTGCAAGATCGGCGTTGACGACAACGCGGTGTTCCGCCACAAGAAGCTGGCCGCGATGAACGACAATAGCCAGATCGACCCGAAAGAAGTCGCCGCGAAAGAATGCGACATCAGCTACATCGCCCTGTCCGGCAACATCGGCTGCATGGTCAACGGCGCAGGGCTGGCGATGGCGACCATGGACCTGATCAAGCTGCACGGCGGCCAGCCCGCCAATTTCCTCGATGTCGGCGGCGGCGCTACGGCGGAGGTGGTGGCCAAGGCGTTCAAAATCATCCTGTCCGACAGCAACGTCAAGGCTGTATTGGTCAATATTTTCGGCGGCATCATGCGCTGCGACATCATCGCCGAGGGCATCATCGCCGCTGTCAAGGATGTGGGCGTGAAAGTGCCGGTAATCGTGCGGCTGGAAGGCACCAATGTCGAGCTGGGGCAGAAGATGCTGGCCGAGAGCGGTGTTGGCGTGATCTCCGCCAGCGACATGACCGATGCGGCCAAACGTGCAGTGGCGGCGGTGCAATAAACGTAGGGTGCGGTCATGACACGGTGCGCGAATGCGACGGGTGCGGGAATGACCGCATCGCACCTCCTCCCGCAAACGGCTGGCTGCGCCAGTAACGTGTCGGAGGCGCGTTTCACGCACCTTGGTGCGCACAGCGCACCCTACTATAAAATTTTAAGGATTTTTTCATGAGCGTTCTCGTAAACAAAAATACCAAAGTCCTGTGTCAGGGTTTCACCGGCAAACAGGGTACTTTCCACTCCGAACAGGCAATCGCCTACGGCACAAAGATGGTCGGCGGCGTGACGCCGGGCAAGGGCGGCCAGTCTCACCTCGGCCTGCCGGTTTTTGACACCATGCGCGACGCGGTGCGTGCCACCGGCGCGACCGCCACGATGATCTACGTGCCGCCCGGTTTCGCTGCGGACGGTATCATGGAGGCGGCAGATGCAGGGATCAGGGTAATCGTCTGCATCACCGAGGGCATTCCGGTGCTGGACATGCTCAACGTCAAAGCCGCGTTGCGCGCCAACGATGCCATACTGATCGGCCCGAACTGTCCCGGCATCATCACACCGGGCGAATGCAAGATCGGCATCATGCCAGGCTTCATCCACAAAAAAGGCAAGGTCGGCGTGGTGTCGCGCTCCGGCACGCTCACCTACGAAGCGGTGTATCAGACAACCCGGCTCGGTCTTGGACAATCCACCTGCATCGGCATCGGCGGCGACCCGATCAAGGGGCTGGATTTCATCGACTGCCTGAAGATGTTCCAGGACGATCCCGAGACCGAGGCGATCATCATGGTCGGCGAAATCGGCGGCAATCGCGAAGAAGCGGCGGCGGAATACATCAAGGCGCACATCACCAAGCCGGTGGCCGGATACATCGCCGGACAGACCGCGCCCAAGGGCAAGCGCATGGGACATGCCGGCGCGATCATCGCCGGCGGCAAGGGGCTGGCGGCGGACAAGATGGCCGCACTGGAAGCGGTCGGCGTGGTGGTAGCCCAATCACCTGCCGGCCTGGGCGAGGCGATGGTCGAGGCGATAGGCAGAAAAGCCCGTTGATAACGCAGCCTGCGTAGTAGGGCGTCAATAAGCGGAGCGCATTGCACCGTATGTGTTTATCCGGTGCAATGCACTTCGCATATTGCACCAACCTAAGCCGGACGAGCCGGAACCAAATGTAGGACGGTAGGATGCGGTGACGAAGGAACCGCATCGCTCGCGTGCCAAATGATGCGGTTCGTGCCTCACCACATCCTACGACTTCTAAATTCTTGTCATAATTTGAGCTCATTTGACTGGTAAGAGACTAATTCCAAATTTGCGTTAAACCCAGATTGTCCATTAGCCAGAAATTCCAACCCAACCCCTCCCAACCTCCCCTTGTCAGGGGAGGAGCAGACCGGGCACTCCCCCTGACAAGGGGGAGCTGGAGGGGGTTTCGAGGCTAATGGACAATCTGGGTTTAACAAAGGGGGAGAGCTTGCGAGGGGGCAGAGGGGGATTTGAAAATGCAGAAATTGCATGCCACCGTCTGCAAATCCCCCCTCGCCCCCCTTTTGCAAAGGGGGGGTTTACCCAACTGAATCAGTTCAACATTGGGTTTGCCGCTGTGCGGCGGACCGGTGCAGCATCGCTACTCGTAGCGCAGGAAATCCTCCGCCGGGGCATCGGTGCCGAAGCGGTCAATCAGGTCT